>LBBO01000001.1_pt123 | contig 19009 bp, 18 predicted proteins | sample 329191 | NCBI WGS metagenome assembly LBBO01 (sample SAMN03174413, study PRJNA266758) | hydrothermal vent metagenome | biome: marine hydrothermal vent; feature: marine hydrothermal vent chimney; material: microbial mat material; isolation source: microbial mat from marine hydrothermal vent...
TGTAACAATAACAAAACGTAGGGTGTAGTCCCCGACTACCCCATCAAAACCAACTTAATTTTTTTATCTATTTCAAATATTATAACATGGTGTAGACAGGGTCTACACCCTACAGGATTTTCATGATACACCTAGCTTCAAATTCACAATCAAGAGCCTTACTCCTTAACAAATTCAACATCCCTTTCATTCAAAAAGCTCCTGAATATGATGAAGAGCAAATCAAAACTAAAACAGCCAAAGATTTTGCCTACATCGCAAGTAAAGGAAAACTGGAGGCTGCCATAAAAGAGTTTGGATTGGAGACTCCCCTGCTCACTGCTGACTCTGTTATTCTTTCAGCCGATGGAGAACTTTTACGAAAACCAAAAAACATAGACGATGCCAAAAGAATTTTAGAGCTTCAGAGTGGGTCAAGCATGGCAATTATCTCTGCCATGCACTACAAAACGAAGAGCTTTTATCTCAGCGACGTTTCAGCCACTTACTACAACTTTACAACATTTGAAAAAGAATATTTAGATGAATATTTAGAGAGTGGTTTATGGGAAGGAAAAGCAGGTGGATGTATGGTGGAAGGTTTCTGTAAAAAGTACATCAAATCAGTACAAGGAGACGAAAGTACGGCAATGGGACTAAATATTGAGAGACTATTGGGGTGGATTTCGCTATAATCTCGTAAAAAATTTAACTAGGTTTCAATGACCCATATAGAACTCATAGAATTTATCTACACCCACCGTGAAGTGCTTGATGATATTTATAAAAATAAAAAAAACACCGTAAGCAAAGCTCTTGAAGATTCGAAATTACTTATAAAAATAGGCGAAGAATATGAGCTCAGCGAAAGCTACCAAAAATTTATAGAGAGTACACTCAACCGTATTGACTATGCTGTAGTTTTCAATAGCTATCAAGCTGAACTAAAAGATTTATATATTCAAAAATCCCGTTACCTAACGGAAAAAAAAGAGTATTATCTTTTAGAAATTTTATCCCTCTTAAAAGCCATTTATCTCAAACTGCATAAACGAAACCAAGAGATTCGTACCTTGCTTATAAAAATAGAAAATGAAACCTCCTTAGACCTTGACCTGCTCATCGAAAAAGCGATGGATATTTTAGAGAAAATTAAAGAGATAAACCAAGCAAACAACAAAGTTCAAGAGGTATTTTATGATGAGATATATGAGCTTCATCCTAAAACTAAAAAGTTTATAGATGAGATTGCTTTTAATATGTTGGAGTTTATTGAAAATATCTCGACAAGTTTGGAAAACCTTGAATATTTTATTGCTAAAACCAAAAAACTACGCCGACAGAACAGAAAACTTCATCAACTCTCAACAGAAATATTAGAAGAGAGAGATCAAGAGCTTGAGGCGTTACTAACACTCAAGACTAAAGAGAATTACCTCACCCTTTATAGAAGCCAAAAAAATGTTATCAAAAGTTTTCCTGATGGCACAGAGAGTAGTAAAATAGTAAGGAAATTACGACGATACTTATATGAAGTTAAAGTCAAAAAAGAGCCTCAACAATTTAGCATCAAACCTCAAAAAGAGGAAAGAGTTAACCTTGTAAATATTAAACTCATTGAAGAAGAACTCAAAAAACAAGGAAGTAAGGATATTTTCAACTTTATTTATGAACATCATGAGTTAAAAAAGTTTATAGAAAGTTCAGCGAGCAAACACTCTCTTAAAGAGGAGAGCTTTAAGATTTTTTTACAGTTTGTCGTTCCTCATAATCCAAAAATAGAGATAACAAAAAACTACAATACCCACGCCATAAGGATTGCACAATGGACATAGCAAGAGCATTTAAAGTCATGATGAAAGGGGTTATCGTCTCACGAAACTCTGCTAAATATGGCGAAATAGCCACTTTTTTACTCAATGAGGAGAACTTTGTAGCTTACGAAAACATTTTACAAGAACTGGGTTACGAGTTAAATGGTGAAAATGGTTACTTTTATCTCTCAAAGTCCCAATCACTTAGTTCAGATGAGATTGACCAGTTTATACAGAGTCATAAAGATGTTTTTATGCTTATCTCCATACTCAAACAGCTTCTGCCTCATGCACGAAGTGGGAGTACCATTAAATACACCGAATTTGTGGCTGAATTTGAAGCGAAAAAAGATGACCATTTAGAAGAAAAATGGAAATATATATTTAAAGAGAGTGATTTAAAACACAGCTCTGAGAAGTTTTTTGAGCGTTTAAGTAAAGAGTTTATAGTAGAAAAAATAGATAAAAATGATAAAGATACCTACCTCGTGCTAAACAGCCTCGACTACTACCTCTCATTTTTAGAAAGTATGGTGTAATGATGTTAAAAGAGATGATTTTAATAAACTCTGCTGAGTTTGATTATGCACAGATAGATTTAGAAAAAGATATGTTTTTTGCAGGAGACAATGGAACAGGAAAAACAAGCTCGATTATTGCTCTTTTTTACCTTTTTTCAGGTGACAACAACAGTAAAAAACTAGGAATTAGTTCTGATAAAAAGAGTTTTAAAGAGTACTATTTTCCTGATGAAAAAAACTCTTTTCTTATCTATGTGTTTAACGATTTTTTCATTTTTATGTACAAGCAAAATGGAGAGATTTTTAAACGTTTTTCCAAACAAATTTTTGATCTGCAAAAGATTATCCAAAAAGATGGAAGGTTACGAAACTTTAAAGATATTCAAAGCTATCTAAAAGATGCTCCTTTGACCCATCTTGCTAAGAGCAGTGAGTATCGTGAGATTATTTATGGGCAAAACCGTCGTTTGCTAGATTTTAAAATCACCAACATTAAAAACTACGATGTTTTTGTAGAACTTTTTAACCAAACGTTTAATGTCGACAAATCTATTGTTGATGCCAACAGCATTAAAAGAGCCATTCAAAAGTCGCTCAATGTAGAAGAGAAAAACATTGAGTTTAACTACGAAAAGTACATGAATGAGATTAAAAAGTTTCAAGAGAGCTACCTCTTTTTTCGTAAATTTGAAAAAGAGAGCGACAAAATGGCACACTCTTTTAAGATTCAAGAGAAACTTTTAGAGGTCGAAAAAAACATCGATGAACTTGGCTCAAACATACTCTATCGACAAGGTAAAGAGGTGGAACTTTTAAAAGAAAAAAAGAGACGAATTGTAAGACTAGAAGAGCTTGATAAACAATATGCTTTAAAAAAAGAGCAAAAACAGAAGTCACTAAACCGTGTTCGTGAACGCTTTGCAAAAGAGATAGCAACCCTTGAAAAAGAGATTAGTGACATAGAAAAACTCAAAATAGAGTTTGAACCCCAAACCCATCAATCACAACAATCCCTCTTTAGCCAACTGCCCACTTTAGAAAAAGAGAACTTGCAGACACAACAACGACTAACCCTTTTAGAAGCAGATGTTCTCAATACTCTTAATACCATTGATCAAGAGATTTCTGCTTTGACTTTTAAGCGTGACAATGACTTAAGCCAACAAAAAAGGGTTAAACTAGAACAGCTAAAAGCACGGCTAACGGAACAACTCTCTCTTGAAAAAGAGAAGCTTAGAAATGAGAGAGAGCATACGGAACACCGAATTGACAATGAAAGCTCTAACCTCAAAATAGCCATAGAAGAGCAAGAGCAAAACCAAGAGATGCAGAAGTCTAAAGCCAATGAACTTCATAGTAAATTTCGAGAACAATTCAACCTCTTTATCGAAGAGCAATTTAAACTCAAAAACTCCTTTCAAGAAAATATAGCACATCAAGAGGAAGAGGAGAGAAAGTTAAAAAAAGAGTTGAAATTTTTAACAGAACACAAAGAGTCTTTAGCCCTTACTAAGCAAAAAGAGCAAAAAAAATTGGCTCAAAACCTTTGGGAAGAGCGTCAACATTTGAATGCACTTATCAAAGAGAAAAAGAGTATCCTCTTTACCAAAGAAGGTTCATTTAAAGAGTTTTTACAACAGAGTGGAATTTCATGGGAGAGAGAGCTTTACCCGTTTATGGACAGTTCATTACTCTCTATGTCCGTAGGTATTTTGTTGCCAAAAGTTCTCAATGCAGAGCTACCTTTGGGGATTGAGCTGAACAGCAAAGAGTTAAAACAGATTCCTACAGCAGAAGAAGCTGAGGAGTCCATTCGTGAAGCCAAAGTTAAAAAAAAGCAACTTTTACAACTTTACAAAGAAGAGAAACAAAGTGTTAATGATTGTTATAACCAAGAGATAAAAGAGAGTGAAAGAAGCTTTAAAAACTTAGAAAGTAGTTTAGAAGCATCTGCTCAAAAAATCGAAAATTATCGGCAAGAGATTACAAAAATAAACAGCATAATTATTCCCCAATATGAAGTAAAACTAAAAGAGGAAAAAGAGAAGAAGCTGGGAGTAATTACAAAAACACTTGAAGCGATTGTCCTTCAAATTAGCCGTTATAAAGAGAAACTAAAGCAACTTCATCAAACATTAAAAGCGTTTATACAAACGCAACAAGAGAAGCTAAAAAGTTACCAAAAAACACTCAATGAAGAACAAAACCAAGAGACAAAGAGCATAGAAGAATGGCTAAAAGATGAAAAAGAGAGCATAAACAAACTCATAGCAGAAAAACAAAAAAGTAGACAAACACTCTCTAAAGATGAAGTCATAACAGCCTTAAAAGCGACTCTTTCTCAACTTAAAATTAAACTGCAACAAAGTAGTGACGCTAAATATTACCTAGAAGAGTATGAAAAACAAAAAGCATTTATGGACAGCTTAGAACGCCGTAAAAGTCGTCTTATTATGAGCCAACAGAATCGAAAAAACTTGGAAAATAGACTCTCACAGAAACAAGATGAGATTCTAAAAAGTGCTACAGCTAACCAAGAAGCACTTGGCACTCTTAAAAGTGAAATCATCAAACTACAAATGGGGCTAGAGAAGAGTAAAACCCTAAAACTTGAAAACAGAGCAACCAAAGAGAGTGAAGTTTACCTAAGTGAACTCGTAGAAAGATATAAAACAGACAAGACAACCTATAAAGAGTTAAGGGTCAACCTCAAAGAGATACTAAGTAGTTTGAACAGTTTGAAAAATAATCCTTTTTCAGACATTAGTTTTAAGCTTGAAAACTTCTCTCTTTTTGAAAATTTCTCACAAGATTTTGAGACTTTAGAAAAACTTTCAGAACTTAAAGACTTTAAAGAGAAAAAACTTGAAATTTTAAAAGAGACAACCAATGAGAAGTACTTTAACTTTATAAAGAGTGAGATTCCCTCTAAACTAGGTAGCCTTTCACATTCAGAAGATAAGTTTCAAGAGCAAGTCAAAAAGATTAATAAAAACCTCTCTACCATTGACTTTTCGATTGTTAAAGAGATTAAAATAAACCCTGAAATAGGCAACAAACGAAGCATCATGACCCTACTGAGTGAGATGAACAGTTTTGTACAAAACCTCACCATAACCAACACCCCTAACTCACTCTTTTTTGACAAACCAAAGACCAACCAAGATTTACAAAAAATTGCCACCCTACTCTCGGAGATAAAAGAGACCCTAAAAGGAGGAGCCATTACACTTTTAGATACCATTGATCTAAGCTTAGAATTTACAGAAAACGGGACGAAAAAATCTAATGTCACACAGATTAAAAATGAGAGCTCTACAGGAGGGACTATTCTACTTAAAATGGCATTGGCTGTCTCTATCTTAGGGTTATATACCAAAGAAAAAGAGTCTACATTCTTCTTGATTTTAGATGAAGTTTCGCGTTTGCATAGCCACAACCAAGACCTGCTTCGAAGCTTTGCAAACAGCCGTGGATTTAGAATAGTTTTTGTAACCCCTGAACCTGTTTATGCGAAGCCTGATGAGATTAAATACTATAAATTTATGAGACGTAACGACAATCGGTTTGAGATTGTTGGGTTAAATGGCTAGGAGAATAAAATGTACCAAAAAGAATTAAACGCCCTAAAAAAAGCAAATCGCTTTCGCCAAAGAAAGATTTGGAACAACAACTTAATAGACTTTGCATCCAATGACTATTTGGGATTGGCTAATGACAAAAAGCAACTTAGAAAAGCTTTGAAATTTCTAAACCAATACGATACACATGCACCCAAAGCCAGTATGTTAATCAATGGGTATCATGAAATTCATGAACGATTTGAGACAACACTTGCTAAGATTAATGGTTTTGAAGAGGGAATGATTGTAGGTTCAGGTTTTTTGGCAAATATGGCACTTATAGAGGCTTTGGTTCGTAAAAAAGACATGCTTTTTATTGATGAAGATTATCACGCCTCTGGTATGATGGCAACAGGGCTTTTAGATGACAGAGTTGTAAAATTTAAACACAATGACCCCAATGATTTAGAAGAAAAATTAAAAAATCATAACGGAACAGGTCGTAAGATTATTGCTGTTGAGGGAGTTTACTCTATGTCTGGGGCTTTATGCGATAGAGAAATATTTAATTTAGCAGATAATTATGACGCTCTGCTTATCGTTGATGAAGCTCATAGTTCTGGAGTTATTGGAGAAACTCTTTTAGGTATTTTTGAACTCTATGACATAGAAGCACAACCCAACCACATTAAAATGGGAACTTTAGGCAAGGCATATGGAAGTTATGGTGCTTATATTTTAGCCTCTTCTGAAATAATAAGTTTTTTAGTTAACCGTGGAAAACCCATTATCTATTCAACTGCACCATCTGTTATAGATACAGCTTTAGCATTGGTCAACATAGAAAAGGTAGCTCAAAAAAGTACAAAATATTATGAAAAAATTCAAAAGCGTTATAAAATCATAGAAGAGCATTTAGGCATTCAATCTCAATCACTCATACTCCCTATTGTAATGCCTACAAACGCCTCTACCATTGAGATGCAACAGAGCTTAATTAAGAGGGGTTTTTTAGTGGGTGCTATTCGTCAACCTACTGTTGGAAAGCCTATATTAAGGGTTATTCCAAGGTTGGGGTCCAGTAAAAAATCTTTAAAAAAACTTTTCCAAAATCTAAAAAAACCTAAATTAGGATATAATCATCACTTATTCGTTAAAAAAGGACACAACCTATGGTTAATCAACTGATTAAAGGCTCCATTGTATTGGTAATAATTTTTGCCATTGCACTCTTTGCAGCATTTATCTATGCATATAATGAAATAAAGCTTGATGCAGATAAACTTATTAATTATAATCCTCCTACATCTTCGATAATTCTAGATGCAAAAGGAGAAAAAATTGCTTATATTTTTAAAGGACAACACCGTCTTTATGCAACCTATGATGAGATTCCTGGCTACCTTATTGAAGCATTGGTCGCCATTGAAGATACACGTTTTTTTGAACACAATGGGGTTAACCCCGATGCGATTATTCGTGCTGCACTTAGAAACTTTGAGGCAGGAGAGAAAGTAGAAGGGGGAAGTACCTTAACCCAACAACTTGTAAAAAATACCATTCTTGATAATGAGCGAAGTTACTCTCGAAAAATCAAAGAGGCAATCTTATCTATGAAGATTGAAAATGAACTCACCAAAGAACAGATACTGGAGCGTTACTTAAATGAAATGTTCTTTGGACATGGATACTATGGCGTTAAAACAGCAGCAAAAGGTTTTTTTCGTAAAGAGCTTGACCAGTTAACCTTAAAAGAGTCTGCCATGTTGGCTGGTCTTATGAAGGCTCCAAGTACTTATGACCCTACCCGTCACTTAGACAAAGCATTAACACGTGCTGGTACCATTTTAGCCAGAATGAACAAACTAGGTTGGATAACACACGATGAGTACATCTCCTCCATTAAAGAGATTCCAACCGTCTATAAAGATACACTAACACAAAACATTGCCCCTTATATTACCGACGAAGTGGTACGCCGACTCAAAAAAGAGTTTAAAGATGTTAAGAGTGGTGGATATACCATCTACACAACCATCGATATGGAACAACAAAAAATTGCACGTGAAGCATTGAACTATGCCCATAAAAAGATTGTAAAAAAACAAAAAGAGAGTCTAAAAACCACCACAATAAATGGTGCTTTACTGGCTGTAGAGAACAAAACGGGTAACATCAAAGCGATGGTTGGTGGAGTTGATTATAAAAAGTCTGCTTATAACCGTGCAACCATGATGACCCGTCAACCGGGTTCTGCATTTAAACCGTTCATCTACCAAGTTGCTCTGGATATTGGGTACAATCCAGCAACTGAGTTAACCGATGTAGCAAGAACGTTCCAATACTATAAAAATGGTAAACGTGTTATCTGGCGACCGAAAAACTATGAGAGTAACTTTGTAGGTTTTATTAAACTGCGTGAAGCATTGGTACATTCACGAAACTTAGCAACTATTAACTTGGTAACAGAAGTTGGGGTACATAGGATTTTTGAGAAACTTAAACAACTCAATATTCCACATATTCCTCAAGATATGTCCATCGCTCTAGGAAACTTGGGTTTAAGTCCTGTCAAAATGGCACAAATCTACTCTGCCTTTGCAAACGGTGGTCACATGATAGAACCTCGCCTTATTTCTAAAGTTCTCTCCAGAAATGGTACCGTGATTTATGAGAGTAAAACACAAGAGATTACAGACTTTACAACACCTGAACAGGCTTTCTTAATGACTGATATTTTAAAAGATATCGTTACCAGAGGTACAGGACGAAATGCACAAGTTCCCGGCGTACAAGTCGTAGGAAAAACAGGAACAACCAACAAAAATGTTGATGCATGGTTCTGTGGTTACTCTCCAAGTACGGAGGTTATTGTCTGGATGGGTAGAGACAACAACAAACCTATAGGACGGGGTGGTACAGGTGGTGGTACATCTGCACCTGCATTTTCATACTTCTTGAAAAAACTGCATAAAATGTACCCCGACATGCCAAAAAAATTTACACGTCCAGAGGGTGTTTATAATGCAAGAAATGGTGTCATAACAGAGTTGTATACCGATACTTCTCCTCTACCAACTGTTACAGAATCAGCTACCAATCCAGATAGTGATTTTGATCTGTTTTAAACTATTTACAATTGTAATCATTGGGTAGAGACATGGCTCTACCCTATAGGTACCAACTACGCTTGTAACTCGATTAACTTCTCTTTAACCTCAGCCACATGATTTTTTACTCTAACCTTTTCCCATTTATAGGCTAAAGTTCCATCAGGAGCGATTAAAAATGTGCTTCGTACCACACCCATGTACTCTCGACCCATAAACTTTTTAAGTTGCCACATACCAAAGCTTTTACACAACTCTTTCTCTTCATCTGCAAGTAGTGTTATTTTTAGCTCTTTTTTCTCTATAAAGTTTCTATGTTTTTTAGGACTGTCTGGGCTAACACCTAAAATAATCGCTTCCAATCCATTAAAATCAGGCAACGCAGCTGTAAAGTCACAGGCTTCTGTAGTACACCCTGGTGTGTTGTCTTTTGGGTAAAAATAGATAACTGCCCATCGTCCTTTAATGTCTCTAAAACATATCTCTTCTTCATCTTGGTTTGGTAAACAAAAGGCTGGAATTGCATCGCCAATTTCTAACATGGTAAATCCTTATAATTTTTTTGGTAGTATATCAGAATGCAAAATAAAATAACTAAAGAAGAATTATTAAAAGAGATAGAAGCCCTACTCTCTTACAAACCAGAAGAGAAAACTACCATTAATCCAAACTATTTGGAATATTTGGAAATTAACGATTTAGAGTCCATAAAAAAAGCTCTTATAGATAAAATGGGGAAATTGAGCGAAGAAGATATAGAGTGGCTTCAACAGTTTAAAAAACCGTAGGGTGCATTTCAATACACTCTACCCCAAATAATCCTCAGAATCCCAACACTCAATACCCAAGTCTAATGCCACTTTAGCCATTAGACCTCTTCCCTTTCTATGCAGTAAAGTTTTCTTTTCATCATAAACTTTTCCACTACAAACAGCACAACTTGGACTTCTATCTTTTCCTATAAAAAGTTTTATATCAGGATGTTGTTGAAAAAAATCTTCTGCATAGTTTATAATGGGAAGAGAAAGATTATGAGCTGTTTCATTTGAAATAGCATCTACAGTTTGACCACTCTCTACCAAGTCCATGGTGGGTCTTGGTGTTCCAAAAGCATAATCTTCTGGACAGAAAGGGATAATCTCAAACGATTCTAATTTTTTTAATAGCATCTCATTTAAATTATCATCTCCATCATAACGACAGGCAAAGCCTGTCAGACAGGCTGAAAGAGCTACTTTTGTTTTTAACATTTTAGTGACAAATTACCACAGATTTAATCTCTGTAAACTCTTCCAATGCCCACTTAGGACCTTCACGTCCTACACCTGAGAGTTTAGAACCTCCATAAGGTTGAACATCAAAACGAAGTGTTGGGATATCATTAATAACAACCCCACCACACTCGGCATCATCTATAAATCGCTGTGTAAGTTTTAAATCATTGGTAAAAATAGAGAACTGTAACCCATAAGGTGAATCATTCATTTTTACAATGGCGTCTTCATATCTCTCCACTTTAACCAAAGAGACAATAGGAGCAAATACCTCTTCACAAACGATTTTCATATCATCGGTTACATCGGTTAGCACTGTTGGTGCAAAGCTACCATCAATTATCTCTCCACCAGCGAGTAGTGTTGCACCTTCATTTTGTGCTGAAGCAACCCACTCTTTTGCTCGATGCAGCGACTCTTCATCTATAAGAGGTCCCATAAAGGTATCTTCTTCATATGGAGAACCTACTTTTAACGTTTTGGTCTCTCTTGCAATTGCCTCTGCAAAGGCATCATAAACATCTGCATGAACGTAGATACGTTGAAGAGAGATACAAACTTGCCCCGAGTTTACAAATGCACCAAAGGCACAACGTGAAGCAGCATATTCTACATCAGCAGAGGTGTCAATAAAGGTTGCAGCATTACCACCCAACTCCAAACTTACCTTTTTTATTCCTGCTTGTTGGGTAATAATGTTACCAACAGGAACAGAACCTGTAAATGACAATACTCTTGGAATCATACTTTTAACCAAGGTACTACCTACTTCAACATCTCCATAAACTACCGACAGAGCATCTTTTATGGCATATTTAGAGTTGTTAAAAAGCTTTGCCAATTTATAGGCTGTAAGTGGTGCCTCGGGTGTTGGTTTTAACACCACAGCATTACCAGCACCAAGTGCTGGTGCTATCTTATGTGCTACCAAGTTCAAAGGAAAATTAAAAGGAGTAATACACGCCACAACTCCCACAGGAACACGGGTAAAGTAAGCGATGGTCTTTTTCCCACTTGGAGCAATGTCGGTAGGGATAGTTTCACCATGAAGGGCAATGAGTTCTTTGGCTGTAAGTCTAATGGTCTCAACACATCGGTCAACTTCTAGCCTAGCAAATGCCAATGGTTTTGCCACTTCATTCACCAAAGTCATCGCCATATCTTCACGATGAACTTCTAACATATCAGCCACATCTTCCAACCAAGAAACACGTTGATGTAGAGGTGATTTAGCTGTCTCTTTGGCTGCTTTTTCGGCTATTTTAAGAGCACGAATGGTATCTTCAGCATTACAAATAGGAGCCAAACTCACTACAGCACCGTCATAAGGACTTTTTCTTTCACTTAAAACTTCTCTTCTCTCTTCACTGCTTCCCATAAAGACTTTGGCTTCACCAATACCTGCAGTTTTAAATATACTAAACATAATAATTTCCTTTAGATAATATAAAAGATTATAACGCAATAAAAATTAAGAAAATTATGAAGTAGAAAGAAATTATAAAAAAGAGCATAAGGTCGATAAATCGACCCTACGGGAAAAAATTAAAAGATTACTTTTTAATCTCTTCAGCCAATGCTTCAATTGCAGCGTCATCAAGTTTAGCAACTTGACCTTTCATAAGTGCTTTCATTGCTCCACCATATGAACCATCTTTGTAACCTTTAAGTGCTGTAACAATCTCTTCTTTAGTCATCTCTTTAACTATTTTAGATACGTTCATTGCTTTTTTCTCAAACTTAACTCCGTGACATGTAGCACATACTGTAGTGTCTGCGAATGCTGCTGTTGTTAACAATGCAGCTACTGCTGCAACTTTTAGAAATTTACTCATTTTTGTCCTTTTAAAGTGTGTTATTTACGATAATGAGTTTATGCAGTATTTGTGGAAAAATTGTGTTTTTATTTATTATTATTAAAATTCATCACTATTTTCACTAAAAAAAATTATTAAGAAACAACTTTGCTCTATCTTTTACATCTTCTAGATTAATATCATTAAGCTTATCAATCTTCTTATCCACATCTTGCTTTACACTTTTTAACTCTTTTTTGACCTCTTCACTCTTCTGAGTTCCTAGTAAAAGATTCATCTGTTTATTTACTTGAAATTTTAAAAGTCTTGACATCTCTACTGAAACTTTAGGCTCTTGTAATGTACCAGATATATCTCCATAAACCTCTTGCCCTTGCATTTTTATTTCAAATTTAGAGGTAATTTTTTTAGTTTGAGTATCTATTTCACTCTTATTCAGATGAAGATAACTAACTCCATCATCTATTTTCAGCTCTGAGCGTAAAATATTTTTTTCATAACGACCAATAAATGAACTCTCATTATAAATACCTGAAAGCATATCGATACCTGAAACTTTATAAATCATGTTACTAAATTTTGTTCGTACAAAATGTGTCTCTCGTAACTTCGTATCTACCAACATGATTTTACTTTTCATGTCATAATTAACTGTACCATATAGAGAAGAAGAAAAAATTGAGGGGTAAGAGAATTGAGCTAACAGCTTTGTCAAAGAGAGTGCTTTTAACTCTAAAGATATACGCTTATTTTCATAACGATAAGCCAAATTTCCACCAAATTTTCCTGTATTTCCCTCTATAAAAAGTCCATTATTGTATTTCACTTTTCCTGCTGTATGCAAGTCACCCTTGTATCTATATTTTAAGATTTTCTCAAAATACAAAAGGTCGTTTAAATGAAGGTCATACTCTGCCTCTGATAATTTTCCAACTTGCTGATAGTGACCATTTTTTATATTTAAATATCCTATATCTGAATCAATTTTCCCTTCATACTTATAGGTCATATCATTGAATTTAAGATACGATTTTAAAGAACAAAGAACATGAGGAGCCACCTTATGCATAAATGCTTTTGGTATAAAAACATTAACTTCTCCTAACTTTTTATGTTTCTCATAATGTTCAAAGGTAGCATTTAGATCTGCTTTTCCTTCTATAAAAATTGGCTGTTTTAAAAACTTCAAAATCTTTTGACTCTCGACAGCTTTCATAGTAATCTTTATATCTTTAGATTTTTTTGGAATTTTCGTAAAGGTATAGGATATATTCCCATCAAAGATGCTACCTTTTCCTTCAACAAAAAGTGCTGAGAAGGGACCTTGCAAATAACCTTTAAGTTCCAGTTTTTCTTCTATGTGAAAGTTGTTAAATTTAAACTCTTTCCCTACAATGTGATACTTCATATCAACGTTATATTTATCAACCTTACCTTCTAGAAAAACTTTTGCACCATGGTTCAGCGTTAAATTCATCTCTATATCTGGATATTTTTCTAAGTTCAAAGAGTGCACTTCTATCTCATTAAACGTCTTTTTACTTAAGTAATCTTCTACCAAATAACCTAAACTTTCATGCCCTGATGAACTCTTCAATAGATAAAAAAACATTAAGATAAGTGAAATTAAGAACAATAAGAAATACTTTATGAAGCTTTTCATAATCTTTGACCCTAAAACGTTTTTTTCATATCTTATCATAAAAAGAGAGTTTAACACGACTTTGGCTAAAATGTTTCATTAATTTTTACATGGAGCAAAGCACAAATGGATGCAGCAAAATATATATGGATGAATGGTGAGTTTAAACCTTGGGAAGAGGCACAAACTCACGTTTTATCACACACATTACACTATGGAAATGGTGTAATTGAAGGTACTAAAGCTTATAAAACAGCTGATGGTTATGCAATTTTCAGACTAAATGATCACACAGAAAGACTTAAAGAGTCTGCAAAAATGACACTTATTGACATCCCTTATACAGTCGAAGAGATGAATGAAGCACAGATTGAATTGCTTAGAAAAAACGAATTTACAGGAGATAATGTCTATCTAAGACCATTTGCCTTTCTAGGTTATGGTGTTATGGGTGTCTATCATAAAGATGCACCTGTTGAAACTGTTCTTGCAGCATGGGAATGGGGTGCGTACCTTGGGGAAGAGGGTCTTAAGTCTGGAATCAAACTGAAAATTGCTTCTATGACCCGAGCAGCCAACACTTCTAGTATGGGAAAAGCAAAAGCAACAGCCAACTACTTAAACTCTCAAATGGCAAAGTATGAAGCCATTGACTGTGGTTATGATGAAGCCCTACTCTTAGATGACCAAGGCTATGTAGCTGAAGCATCTGGAGCTTGTTTCTTTATGATTAAAAATGGAGAAATTATCACACCACCAAATGACAACTCTTTGGCTTCAATTACACAAAAAATGGTTATTGAACTTGCCACTGACATGGGTTATACTGTAACAAGAAGACGCATTACACGTGAAGAAGTTTATGTGGCAGACGAAGCATTTTTAACAGGAACAGCAGCAGAGATTACACCTGTAAGAGATGTTGATGCTAGAACCATTGGAACAGGTTCAAGAGGAACCATTACAGAAATTATTCAGAGTACTTATTTTGACATTGTTTTTGGTCGAAATGAAAAGTATAAACACTACCTCACATACATATAAGGAACAAACATGCCAGCAGACATGAACGACTATTTTAAGAAAAAACAACCTAACGGTGGTGGAAACAATAACAAGACACCCAACAGACCACAACCTCAAGGTCCCAACAACAGTGGTGGTGGAAAATCAATACCATCATGGATATTTGTCGCATTAGCGATTGTAGGTGCGCTTATGTTCCTTAAACCTTTTGCCATTATTAACTCTGGTGAAGTGGGGATTAAAGTACATACAGGTAAGTTTAATGAAAAGCCTCTTGAAGCAGGTCTTCATTTCTATCTGCCAATGTTACAAAAAATTATTACCGTCAACACAAAAATCAAACAAATCATTTACAGTAATGAGAACAATATTATTCAAGGAAATGAGTACAAACGTCTTAACAACATTGAAGATACTGGACTTATTCGTAATAAAGCAATATCTGTATTAGATAAACGTGGTTTGACTGTTAATATAGACTTAGCTGTTCAATATCAACTACGACCAGAATCGGCACCAAACACCATTAAACAATGGGGTTTACATACTTGGGAAGAGAAAATAATCAATTCAAAAGTTCGTGAAGTGGTTCGTGATGTTATTGGTCAATACACAGCAGAAAAACTTCCAGAGATGAGAAATGAAATAGCAACAGCCATTCAAACCAAGGTAACCCAAAAAGTTCAAGCACTTGATGGGCAACCTGTGCTGCTTTCAGCTGTAGAACTCAGAAATATTGTACTTCCAGCTAAGATTAGAGAAAAAATTGAGCAACTTCAAGCAGAAAAACAAAATGTAAATATTGCAGAGCAACAGAAAGAGAGAGCAAAACAAGAAGCTCAAAAAAATGCTGAGATTGCACGTGGTGAAGCCGAAAGAAACAGAATTGTTGCACAAGGTGAAGCTGATAAAATAAGAATTGAAGCAGAAGAACAAGCAAAAGCAAACAGCTTAATTTCTGCATCATTAACACGTGAATTACTAGAGTTAGAGCAGATTAAAACTCAAGGTAAATTTAACGAAGCACTTAAAGTAAACAAAGATGCTCAAATATTCTTAACCCCTGGTGGAGCAGTACCTAATATTTGGGTAGATGCCAAAGGTAAAGAACAGAGAGCTATTTCAACACAACAATAATAATTCATCGTGGGTTTCCAAAACCCACGTTATACGGAGACCACCCCATGCAAATCAACTGGAAAAAGAACCCCCTCATCCCTGCCATTGCACAAGACCACAAAACAAACCAAGTACTAATGTTGGCATACATGAATGAAAAAGCATACAACTTAACACTCAGCACGGGTTACGCACACTATTTCAGTCGTTCTAAACAACGTATCTGGAAAAAAGGTGAAAGCTCTAGCCATACCCAAGAGGTAAAAGATATGTTACTCGACTGTGATGCTGATACCTTGGTACTAAAAATTCACCAAAATGGTGTGGCGTGTCATACAGGAACAAAAAGTTGTTTTTTTACCTCTGTAATGCAAGAGAAACGCATACTAGAACAAGAGGTTGATACCAATACCATGTATGGTGTGGTAGATACACTTTACCATACGGTACTAGAACGTAAAAATTCTAATGAGACTAAAAAATCATGGACAAAAAAACTGCTTAATGACAAAGAGCTTATGCTCTCTAAAATTCGTGAAGAAGCAGATGAAGTCTGTGTTGCTATTAATGAAGAGTCTGATGAACAGGTCATCTATGAATCGGCTGATTTACTCTATCATGCCATAGTAGGTCTAGGATACCGTGATATTTCACCTGATAGAGTAAAACAAGAATTGGCTCGTCGCTTTGGTATCTCTGGAATTGTTGAGAAAGAGAGTCGAACAAAGCAGTAGCGTTCTCTTAATTTTCTTCTTTAGTTAACTTATAGAAACACTCTATGTTTCTATAGAACAGATTTCCACTGAACTCTCTACAAAATATTATCCCCCTGTGCAAAATAAACTTAATTTTTTCTGTAAAATTATTTTAATATCTATTTTTAAATTTATTTTGATTATAATACATAATACTAGACTAAATTATTAAGGAGGAATCATGAAAAATATTATTATAACCATTAGCCTATTCTCTATTTTTACAACATCAATTTATGCAAATACTATCTTAACATTTGGGGAGCGTAACCGTTCAGCCATAGACCATATGCCTGCAAAACAAGTCAATGACACCACCAACATAGCACAAGACCCTACACCTTTTACTCAACAAATCACCCCCATGAGTAGAGAGGAGCAACTCTATTATGACAAGCAATATAATGAAAAATATTTTGAACCTTGGAATCTCTTTGACATGGAAATCTCAGAAGGTGCAAAAACTTGGCAATTCAAATATGCTAAAGAGAAAACATATACCAGAGATGCTCGTAGAATTCCAAAAGATTGGTATACCTATGCCATTGCCAACTCTAACTTTGCTGCTTATGAGAGCCTCTCTAAAGCAGGAATCACACTTAAACATACCAACTTAAAGCTTTACCCTTCTCTAAAGGGTATCTACTATGATCCCAATAAAACAGGGGAAGGTTTTCCTTTTGATTATAACCAAAACAGCTCTGTGCATATCAACACACCACTTTTTGTCTCACACTACTCTCTAGATAAAAAGTGGGTCTATGCAAAAACATCTTATGCCTCAGGTTGGATAAAAGCATCCGACATGGCATTGGTTGATCAAACTTTTCAAAAGCAATTTAAAAATAACAAATATGCCATTACGGTAAAAGACAATTTAAAGTTGATAGATGATGGTGCTTACCTCTCTTTGGTTAAAATGGGCAGTATTTTCCCTGTCGATCCGACAACAAAAGAGTACATCATTGCTAAAAAAGATGCTAAAGGCTATGCTTATATCTCTAATGTAGAAGTTAGTGATATTGATATCATTGCCTATAAACCCATTAAGTTTAATGCCAAAAACGTTGCCTACATCAGTAAACAACTGGTAGGAGAGCCATATGGCTGGGGTGGTAAACTAGAGGCAAGAGACTGTTCTGCTTTAACACGTGATTTCTTCTCTCCTTTTGGAATCTACTTACATCGTAACTCCAGACAACAAGCACAAGATGGAGAAGCCATCTCCATAAGAGGTCTCGATGCTGAAACCAAAAAAGAGACCATTTTAGCCAATGCCAAGCCATGTCGCTCACTCTTATTTGTACCTGGTCATATTATGCTCTACTTAGGAGAACAACAAGGTGAACCAATTATTTTACATAACTATTGGGGTGTACGACTCAATGATGGAAGCAAAAGAGTCATGGGACGAGGAATCATCACCACAACCAAACCAGGTATTGAACGTGCTGATGTTCGTAAAAAAAGTATGCTTATTAATACATTGACAAAAATTATTAACTTTTAATGGTAAAAAACTTAAAATAAAATAAAATAAAAAATACTATAATAAAAAATTAGTATCGATTTAAAACAACTCATTAGGGAGACAAAAATATGGAAACAAAAGAAGCGTTATATCAGGCAACAAAAGGGAGTAGTCTATTTGACTATTGTCTTTTTAATAAAAATAGTACTAAAAACAACAATGAAAAAAATGAATTTCTTTCACTACTCTTTAAGTCATTAAACCGTTCAGAGTGGTTTGATGTATCAAGTTTTAGTAATTTAGGTGAATATCCTGTTGACAAAGGCTTCACGCAAGTACCTATTGCTAGTATAGAAGTAGAAAATGATGAGTTCGAGATTTTAGTAAAAATCTTTAATGAAGAAGAGATAAAAGAGATCACAAAAATTATTAATAATATGAAATCTTATGGAGTACTTGCAATAAAAGAGTTAATGGACAATGAAAGAGCTGTCAATATACCAAAAGCGATGAGAAGTGCTTTTTCCCGACCCTTCTTTTCTAGAAAAAAATAGCCAAAGAGTTAAAGAAGGGGTTAAAAATAACCTCCTCTGCATATTAACTATATGGTACTACAACCAGGACTATCTGCATTTCCACCAGCAAAATAGTTTCCATCAAAACTTACCAATGAATACTCACTATCATCACCTAAAGACTCTTTTAAACCCTCTATCGATAAAAATCCAAGTGAATCAGCACCAATATACTCAGCTATCTCTTCGGGAGTTTTAGAGAAAGATATAAGCTCCATAGACGTAGCTGTATCTATTCCATAGCGACAAGGATATTTAATTTCAGGTGAGGCAATTCTCATGTGAACCTCTTTCGCTCCTGCATCTTTCAACATTCTAACTATCTGTTTAGAAGTTGTACCTC
>LBBO01000269.1_pt10 | contig 18381 bp, 23 predicted proteins | sample 329191 | NCBI WGS metagenome assembly LBBO01 (sample SAMN03174413, study PRJNA266758) | hydrothermal vent metagenome | biome: marine hydrothermal vent; feature: marine hydrothermal vent chimney; material: microbial mat material; isolation source: microbial mat from marine hydrothermal vent chimney...
AAAACCTCAAGCAATAGCTGAAGAAGCAGATAAATTATCAAATGAGCTTATTCAAGAAAAATCAGATATAAATAAAAAGATAGAAGAGGTAAAGCCTGTACAGGAAAGAAAATATAAAGTTAAAGCATCCTTGAAAGAAAAAGAACGAGAGTATGAACTAAGAGATACAGTTGGTGCAAGAATACTTGACGATTCAAAAAGTAAATTGTACAAAACAAAGTCTAGTGCCAAGAACAATATTAACAATAAGACATCTCTTGATGATCATTTTACTTTAACTGTTCCTAAAAATAATATTGCAGTATCTCATGATATTGTAAAAAATATACTCTCAGAAGATAATAATGTCAATGACTCAGAAAGTTCACAAAGAAAGAATCTACTATCTACTATAGATACTGCAATTTCTAGGTTAGAGAATCATCTCAGAAATATTGTGTCTGACAAATTATCTGGTTTCAAAGATTATATGACGGAGAGTGCATCCCCTCAAAAAGGATATCAAAACATATCAAGGCTAATGATAGGCATAACAGGCAATAAGAAAGATGGTGAAAATTTTACTGCATACAAAAACGAGATGAGTAATGAAGTATCAACTGCTATATCTACTGTTAGCATTCTAGAATTTGCGCAAGAGATGTTTGACCAAATGGCTGATAATAGAAGTGTAAGTACAGTTCAATCTATAAAAGGTATGGATTCTAAGTCATCAGTTAGTACATTGGATATTGATTCTATCTCTGGATTTGATGGAATATTGTCAGTATTCGCTGAAACAATGGGAAGCAAGATATATAGTTCTCTTGGGCTAAAAGTAAAAGAAAACACAGATGAAATAACTAGAGAGAGATTGGTTCCGAAGTTAAAATCAGAACTTGGCATTATGGCTATTATGGCTTTAGAGGAAGCTGGGTTAATCAGCACAAATATTAAATCTAGGGAATCTAATCCTAGCAATAAAGATGAGGTCAATTATTCCAAGGACCAAGAGAAGAAGATTAAAGCCGGAGACTTTGTCCCAGGGTTTAAAACCCCAAGTTCCTTAATCTATTCAAATTCGTCCAATGTAATTGAAAATGATATCAACACTTTTACTATAACAAGTAAGGGGAAGGCTTTTTTAAACAATACAAAAATAAAAAAAGCAGCTCAAGCCTTAGAGAAAGAATTGGTAACTATAGAGGATAATACTGGCATCTTCTTAACAGAAGGAAGTAATCTAACGAAGAATATCCAGAACCAGGGTGTCACGTCTCTAATAAGTGAAGTTCCAAGCGAACAAAAGGATGCAGTTGAACATCAAGAAAAACTTGATAGGTCTCTAAGCAAGAGTACATTGTCTCTATACAATGTACTGAACGGTTTCAATATGGTTGAGGACCTAATGGGTAGGTCCGAGGAAAAAGACTCACATATAGATGACAGGGCTGCTTTAAAAGGCAAGAACAATCAAATAGATAGATCAATAAGAATATTGAATGATGTTATTGATGCTACAGAAGGTGGTCTAAAAAAGTTCTGGTTAAAACTTTATGTTGTTACCAATGGAAGATTTGGAATAAAGGGTGGTAAATTTGATCCTGTTGCAGACAAATTTCATAGAGGATTCCATACCTTTGGAACCACTACAATAAAAACGAAGGCATTGATAAAGACAGCCACCTTGAGCAACTATTTAAAATAGGGCTAGGACAATCTGCTGGTGTTAGCATAGATAAGCAAACATTCAAAGACTCATTGGAGGAATCGAATGAGATATTTGAAAGCATAGTTGATGTTATATCAAATAATGATTATGTGAACACCTTACAGGGAGAGAAGAGTAAGGTTAAAAATGTAATAGAAAATCTAACTAAGAGTGAAATAGTTTCTCTTCTTAATATAGTGGGTATAAGCCCTGGTTCTGATACTGGTCATGGAATGCATGGTCTAGCAGAAGCAATACAATATATTGAGTGGGTATTGAATGGGAAAGAAGGAAATTTTGAAACAACAATGACAGTTGAAACTGATGCTGTTACTAGTGGATATATTATTAAAATGCTACAGCTACCTATATATACAGAGTCAGTAGAAGAAAATGGTAAAAGAACTGAGAAACTAGATATTGATAAGATATTTTCTGAAATAAGAAAAGGTGGAATAATTAGAGTTAAAGATGGAGAAAAAACACCTACCTATGGAGACATTGCCAGGAACGAAAAAGAACGTGATGCATATGAGACTCCAGCTAAAGCATTTGCTGAAGAACTAAATGAATCAATGGTTTTTGTTTACGAAGATAATGGCGTTCAGAAAAAATGGAAAAATGGTAAAGTTACTAAAATGGACTATGAAGTAAATGAAGAGGATTTGGATAGTAGATTCAAGAGCAAGAAAACATCCAAGGATAAATCTGATTTTGCAGAGTCTTTAGCAGAATCAATAAAAAATTCAATGTACCTTCTTGGGGAGACAAATATAGATAAGGATGGCAATTTCATAACAGTATCAAGAAGTTTTATGAAGCAACCATTTATGGTTCTTAATTATGGTTCTGGCATATTCAATATTGTAAAGAATATATCTAAGGCTTCGCTATCAAAAGCTGGAGTATCATATCCGTCTAAAAATAATCTAAATGATTTACTTGTTCATGTTGCAAATGGAGATGCTGATAAAATTGAAATAATAAAGAAAATTATAAGATCGGCATCGTTCTTCTTTCCCGCTCATATTAAAAACAAAGATGTTGTTATTGATGGGTTTATAAATGATGTTGAGAGTGCTAGAGGCAACCAACGTAGGTCAGTACTTGATATACCTGTGCCAAATGAAATAAAGGAAGCCATATTATCTATGGTTGAGTCAAGTGTCGTTGAACCAATATCACAAGTATTTAAAGATTCATATGGTGAGCTTATTGAAGCAACAGCTACATTAAATGACTCCACAGTTCTTATGGCTAAACTTGCCCTACCAAAGATAGAAAAAGAAATAGTTGATGCTACTGTTAAATTCAATAAAGGTAAGGAGAGGGGTACAGCTATGGTCCCTCTTCCTGAAGAAAAAGTAAATGAAATTATAAACAATAGCAAACATATGTTGCCTGCAATATCACTGGCTCTTGGAAAGAATGGTGAAAATAAAATGCTTGTAATGGAAAAAGGAAAGGGAGAATGGAATCTTCAAGATATAGAACATGATATCGCTCCTGAGTCCAGCATAAAACTTGCGAACAGTAGTAAAACAATTTCAGTTAGGAGTTCATTCTATAAACTTTTAATATCATACACTAGTGGTGCAGTAATCCCAATACATTTTTTCGATGGGTCAATCCAATCTAAAATTCTTTCATCCTTTGAAGCGCTAGGAGTACATGATGCTAACTTTTTCAAGCTCAAAGATTTAGTTGAGGGAACCAAAGAATACAATAAGGTATTCTTTGAGCTTAGTAAAAAATGGAGCCTTACAAAAGAGTTTCTTGAAAGTATGAATCAAACATTAAATGCTTCATCTCTGGAAGACTTGGCTGAACAAGATAAAAGGTTCTTTAATGAATATGCAGACAAACTTATCAATTCAGAATTAAAGCAAACAACTATTCATACATCTAAGCATAAAAAAATACTTGAAGGAGCAAGGGAATACTATAATAATATAATGAGAATAAAACATGAATACTCTAACGAATCTTTTGACTCCATATCATTGTCGTTTATTGCTGAATTAAATAGTAAAAACAAAATAGACAATGATGTAGCAGGTGCACTTATTGCTCTTGTTTTTGAACTAGGTTCAGAAAAAAGTCTACCAAATGAAGTTGGTCTCATATATAAGGAACTTTCTGATCTACATTCTATTGCAGAACAAGGAAGAGGTGAAATCTTCAAGAACAAGCTTTATATTGAACACGCAGCTAATCCTGGTTCAGGCATAGAATTTGATGGAATAAATTATAAGAAACAAGATCCTGAAACTAGTCTAAATAAAACCATTGATCCTTTTCCGTATATAGGTCAGAACATAGACGAAGCACTTGATCTTGTAAAAGCAGGAATAGATGGGTTACCTGAAAACGTAAAGAAAGAAATACTAGATATAATAGACAATATAAATAAAGAAGAAGGATGTTAGGATGGATTGTCACAAGAAGCTTATTGATACATTGACTAAGGCTCTCGATACTAATTTCAAGAAAGAAGATAAGGATAGAATGATAACTATTCTTGAATCATCAATTTCTTCTGTAAAAGATATAGCTCACTCAAGAAAAACTCCCAAAGAGTATGAGAATATCAGGAGATCTCTTTCTCTACCATATTCAAAGAATATAAATCTAACTGATTTTGTATTTGACGATAAAAAGAAGATAGTAAATAAATTATCTCCCATAAATAGTGGTAAGATAATTGTCCCAACCCAAGATGGAAACAAACAATTTACTTATAAAAACATGTCAATACTTCTTGCTATTGCTAAAGCTAAAATAGTTGGGGATAAAGAATCTTTAAATAAACTACTTCTGCTTAACAAAGAAAAGCTTGATTGGGTTAATGGTAATACTTATAATATATTGAATACAAAGTGGAGAGGGAAAGCTAATGTGCCTTTTAATGTTGCTCTTCAAGAAATATCGTCAGGGATTAGAAACATTAACGATAAGACAAGGCAAAACTGGGATAAACTAAAAAATGACATATTGAAAAATAGACTGACTAAGTTTTATGATGCAAAAGATCAAAATGGTAATTATATAAATATTGTTGACAGGAGCATACTATTCTCAACAGGCAATGAACAAATAAATATTGATAACTCTGTTATTGAATACGAGCTAATCCCTACATTCAAGAAGACTATAATTGAAATTAGAAAAACCCTATCAGAAGAAGACAAAATAACAAAAGATAATATAGGTGAAAAGTTCAATGTAAAATCTAGACATGAAGAGGGTAAGAACGTAGACCATACTGGTGGAGCGTATGGTGGAGATAGTATCTGGGCTGGGCTAATTAGAAGTGCTGGAGTTAAAATTAATCATTATATTCCATTGTCATTTAGTCCTAGTCGTAGAAATAAAGATTTGATGAAACTAAATGATAAAATTATTAAAGTAACGCAAAATGAGACGGAAGCAGGAAATGCATTAAATACACTACTTGGCAATAATACCCATGATATGAATAATAGAAATTTTGTTCAAGTATATAATGCTGATACTATTATAGCTGTAGCCCCAATAATTGATGGCAAAGTAGACGGTGGCACTGGTTCTGCTATTAGAACGGCTGAGTTCCTAGAAAAAGATATTTATATACTTAATACTGAAGATGCTAAGTGGTACAAACCAAGCAATGGTAGATATATTGTAACTGAAAATCCTCCATCTTTTAAAGGTAATATAGCAGCTATCGGAACCAGAAGGATAGAGTCTTATAAAACGAAAGGCAAGGATGGTACCTTTATTGATACTAAAGTTTTTGACAACAATGATGCTATTCTAAATGAAATGCAGGATGCTGTAAATAAGTCATTCAATTTAAATTCTATCCAAACACAAGAAGTAAAAAAACAAGATCCTACTAAATATCCTTTGGTTAATACAGTTGACGTAGGTGATAATAAAACTGAGCAGACTATATCTAAAACATTAATTAAAACTATTCTTCTTAAGGCAATTGAAAAAAAACCGGTTCAGTTCCAACTCAAGATATGGATGAACTTACTTTGATTGCTGATGATATGGCTTCAGAGTTAGAGGGAAAAACAGTCACGATTGATGAGGTTAGCAAAGAGATAGATAGAATGATTAGCCTGATCTATCCTAATATAGAAATTCATGAACCAGAACTAACAAAAATAGAATTTGAACAAGATTCTAAGTGAGCTGTTTGCTAGTAATGATTTAACTGACGAAGACAAAATTGCATCATCTGAGAATGAAATTTCAAACAAATTAGATATAACCAAACTAAATATAATCAATAAATATTGGATCAAAAAATTAGGTATAAAAGTTACAGAAGGAAATCATTCTGAATATCTAATAAATACTGGAAATATAATTATCAATAAAAACTTAAATAAAAAAGATAAAATATTTTTGCTAGCACATGAAATCAAACATGCAATTACATATAGTACAATATTGGAACAAGAAGGAAGCGTAAATACTAAAATAGTATTGGATGAATTAGATAACATTATAATGAATAACTATGATAAATTCAATGATCATACTCTTGATAGATTAAATTATGCAAGAGGACAGGATACTGAAACTAAAAAAATGGCTGAAATTGTCGCCATACTTAGTTCTGAAAAATCAGTTAGAAACGATGTATTAAAAACAGTATATAAAGATAAAAAATATATAAGAATAATACAAAACATAGTTAAAGCATTCAGTAGGCTTTTTAATATATCTTCAGAAGCTGAAGAGTTTAACATAGTTGATGAAATAGATTTTATAGTTAAGTCATCTAAGTTAAAAATTAAGAAACAAAATACTGAAACTCTTACTATATCCATCAAAAAAGAAATAGAAGCAAGAATTGATGAAGAGAGCGAACTAGATAGACTAGCTGAAGATTTGGAACAAGCGTCATTAGATGTTGATGAAGATATAATTCAAGAAGCAAAAGAGAAATGTAAAGGGTAATTATGGCTAACACAGAATGTAGTATTGAGGCTCAGTTAAGAGAAAAATATATTGAAATGGGATATAAAGGTGATGCGCTTGAATTAAAAATTGAAGAAGCCAAAGCTCAAATGTTAAAAGAAAATACATATTTTGATGCAAAAGATAAATATATTTCTGGTGTAATCAAAAATGACTTAAAGGATAACATATACATATATAAAGAGAGAGGTCTAACTAGAGAACCGGTGGCTGAACTCGTCAAGGTTAAGGATGTATATGCTGACACTCAATCTGGTTCTGTCAAGATAGTACTGGAAGATCATAGAGAATATACTTTTGAAAAAGGGCAACTTGATAGCAACAAGACTAAATCATACAAAAAAAATGGTAAGGTGATACTAGGGTACACAATTCAATCTAGTTCAATAACTGATGCAGTTTCAAAGGGATTAACTCGTAGCATGTTAAACAACAGAACATTGACTCCTGAAGAAGCTGAAGAACTGTTTTTAAATACAGATACAACATCTGATACTATAATCAATATTCAAAAACAATTGCAAACTATTGATAAAAAATCACTTGGTGGACATCATGATTCAGCACATAGCAAATACCTCTCAACTGTAGTTGAAAATATAATGAATATGTCCAAAACAATTAAGAAACTAAATATAAAAGTAAGTACAAAAACTGTTGATAGTTTGATTGAGCCATTAGGTGAATTTAATCCAAACAATCCAGACAATCCAATAAAAATACTTACTAGCAGTCTAGGTCAAGAAATCAGAAACAAATTTCACATGACCAATGAAGAAGCTCTGACCCATGAAATAGTTCATGCTGCTTTAGATTGGGTATTCAAAACTAGATTTCCAGGTATAGAAGGTGAAAATCTTAAAGCACATATCAGACGATTGTATAATCAAGCAAAAGAAGAAATGACATGGAAAGATCTTCTTGATGACAATACATCTTATACTAAAGCAGAAGAGCTTAAGGCTAAAGAGAGATATGATCATGTTTTTAATCTTACTGATGAAAGAGGAATGCAATCTACAAGAACAGGAGAAGCTAGACTTCAAGAGTTTATGGCTCACTTAATGACTAATAAGCCATTTCAAAATGGATTGAATAAATTAAAAGTTAATACTTTCAAGAAAGAAATAAAGAAAAATGAGAATATAGTTGAAGCTATTACTAGAAAATTATTTGATTTTCTGTCTGCTGTCTTTCATAAACATAGAAAAATTAAAGGTGACACTTTACTTGATGAGTCAGTAAAGGTAGTTTATGCTTTAACCAAAATACAAGATAAGTATGGGAAAATAGCAGCTGCCAGTAGAGAGGTTTCTTTTGATGAAAAAATAACAAAAGGATTTAATGCTGCTACCAATAAAATAGATAGTCTACTAAAACCTAGTATGGATAAAATTGCTGATATTGCGTTAGGTGATCCAAAAGATGATATTACCTTGAAAGATATGAAGAAAGAATTAAGTGATATTGTTTCACAATATCATAAAGTTAAAGGCAATTCGTTTAAAGAAATTATTTATATAGCAAAAGCTTCAGTTAAAATTCGCAAATTTCTTATAGTTGAGAAAAATATAGGGGAAGAGCAATTTTCACTAATGTTGTCATCTTTGTTTTATTCTATGGGGCTAGACGAAGATAGTTTCATAAGAAAGTTAATTGCAGACTTTACATCTGGTAGAAAAACCTTAGAAGAAATTACTGATGATACAATGAGGTTTAGGTACAACCTCGACAGACTTAGAGAACAAAACTACGAAGGAACTTTAAAAGATATCTTTAATGACATGTTTACTAAAATTGATTTGTTTAAAAAATCAAACCAAAAATACGATAAAGCATTGGGTGATACAGTAATGATAACTGATATCCAATCTTTATTACCTAAGGATGAATCAATACTAGATATAAATTTGGATGATTTAAAAGACATGATAAAAATCCTAGCAAAGAGATAAAAAGAATAGAGGATAAATTAAGAGCTGTTAAAATTGAAATTAAAAATAACAAAGCAGAATTTACATTAACCCCTGGTTCTCAATGGATTTCACAGTCCATTGAAGCAGCAGAGTTTATGGTTACTGGCATTGGACTCAGAACCAATGCGACTAACTTATCCAGGATGTTTGGAACCAGCTATGCAATTCCATATTCAATTGAAAATATTAATGAAGAATATGTTGAAGATATAAATAAACTTATTTCTCTTCGAGCATTAGAATTAACAGAGCAAAATAGAAAAGATGATTTTATTGAATTGCTAGATAAGGATGAAGATGCTGTTAGAAAATTTATAAGATATGCTAGAGGAACACAAAATGCTATAGAAGATGAAACTCCTGTAGAGCTTTATCATGATATAGTGAAAGGTCAAATTAGAGAAAGCATTAATAAAAATAAAGATTTTAGGCTCGCTCCATTATCTGAAAGAAAAGAAATGGAACAAATGGGGATACAAATTAAAAGAAAGAGCTAATCTTTCAAAATATGATTATGACAATACTAAAAGAATAAATAAAAATGATACTGAAAAACAAGTAAATTATGGTTGGTTCTTAAATGAGGATATTCTAATTGAAAGAAGAGTAGATGGAGCTATGGGATATGAGTCTGCTAGAATTCCAGGTGTACTGTTGTCAAGCAAAATTAGAATGTCTAATTCTGATATGGTAGATGGAAAATTATACAAAAAAATATCTGATACAATTATAAAAGCAAAAGCTTCATATTATAAGAATAAATCTATTGATATTATGCATCCAGTATATGATAATGATGGTAGAATAATTGATTTTAGATACACTTCTAAAAGAGAAGATAGAATAGTGAGTCAAGAACTTAAAACTAGCGGTAGTGAAATACTTGCTAAAACTCAAGGTTCTATAGGCTCTGTAGCTTTAACCAACATAAACAATGAAGAGCTACTGAATAAGATTTGGAAAGATGAAGAATTATATAATAATAGTGGGAAGATGGGAAAAGATAATAGTCATTTATATTTCAAGATAAAATCTAAAGATATAAAGATGTCAGAGAATGATAGAAGATTAATGTATGAAAGTGGAAGTCAAGATCTTATTGATCTAGGAAGATATGGTATAAAAACTAGAGGTGAAGAGATGTGGGGTATGCTTACTCCAGATACAAAAAAGAATATTATAGAACATAATATTGAAGAAGACATTAAGCAATTAGATATTGATATTGAAGATTCAAGATCAGAATCATACAAGATAGCAAATGGAATAGATGGTAGAAAGAGGAGATCTTATAGTGAACAAAAGCAAGATATAGAAGATTTTCCACGGAGAGAAGTTATCATCAGAAAAGATTTGATTAATCAGTTATTTGGCTATCAAGAAGCTAGTATAACTGATTTAAAAATATTTTCAAAATTCAAGCAGTCAACTAAATATAAAGTAGAAGTTGCTGAATCATATGTAAAAGATGCATCATCAATATTGAAATCAAATGTTGTAGTAAAGCTTCCATCTACAATATTTGCAAATATTGTATCAAATGCACGATTTTTATTTTATGCTGGGATGCCAATAAAAAAAGCTTTCAGCTATTTGCTAGCAAGCACAAAACATCTTAATCAATGGAAAAAAGATGATTTTGAAAGAGAACAAATAAAAAGAAAAATGAATGGAGAAACAGGAGCTAGGCTTAAAAAATTAGAACGAGACTATTCTGATATGGAGGCACAGATAAAAAATAATCCATTATATATTTTACTTGAACATGGATTGTATCAATCTGTTGTTGAAGATGTAGTCTTGCACGAAGAAAATAATAGACTTTCTAAAGCTATTGGTAAGTTTGGTCCAGACAAAAATACTAGTCCAAATTTACATGAAGCAGTACATACTGTTTTTTTAACTAATGAGTCTATGGCTGGTAAAGCTTTAACTAGAATCACACAAGAAAGTGATTTTCCATTTTAGAGCAGCAACGTACTGGTATGGAATGGAACAAGGCAAAACTGAAAAAGAAATGTTAAGAGAAGTTACTGATAACTTTATTAACTATTCAAAGGTTATAAACAGTAAATTTATACAATGGTTGGATAGAATAGGTGGAGAAGCATTTTGGAAGTATGCATCAAATATCGTAAGGGTTAACTATAAGATATTGATAAGAAATCCAAGTAGGGTTGCTATTGATAAAATAGAACAACACATTTTTGGTAATAGTTCTGATATTTTTGATTCAAATATATTTCATATGATTGGAGCAAGATGGAATCCGTTCTCTTTATTTACTAGTTTAGTAGAAGGTGGAGCTGAGATTCCTTTATATAATGCTCTTACCCATATGCCTTAGATAATTGTAGGTAAGTGTATAGCATTATTTAATATATACTTACTTCTGCTAGCTGCAACATAATATAAATTAAACTCTACAAGTTCTTCATCTGAATATGGTCCATATGGATTTTTTTTAATTATGTCTGATATTGAGTTATTTAAGTCATCCAAAATTGTTACTTTGTCAGACTCACTGCCTTTTGTCCCAAATGCTGTTCCTATTGTTATGGCATGCTTTACTTTATCTTTTTCATGTAATTTTGCATCATTATATGCTGCAAATATTTGTCCTGGACCATGCTCTCCTATTAATGAAAATGCAGATTTGAATCCTTTATCTTCTCCGTATAATTTTCTGATATATGATAATGGAGTTTTGTAAGAAAAATTTATGTTTGAATTGTTTTTCCAATAATCTATATCATTTTGTAGATACTTAAACTCACCTTTTGTTATTCTTGTTTTTTCTGAATTAGTATTTAGTAATATCAGAACCAGTTCAAAAATGCTATCTGCTTTTCTAAGTAAATTATATTTTGTATTGTTTGCATTAAATTCTATCATCTTACCAATAAGTGCTGCATTATTCCTTGATACATACAGTGACGTCTCTGGTTCCAGATTATCATATTCTACTCCTTTGAATTCTGCATTTTTATCTATATATTTTTTAGAAAAAGCTTCAATCCTTTTTGCAATATCTACATGACATCTAAATGATTGAGACATTGGAAATATTGGTACGGACTTATTTAGTAGTGGAAAACAATTTATTGTATTATTAAAAGAATAAATATTTTGTTTTTATCTCCAACTAGAATTTTTCTTTTTGACTCTAGTAGATTGAATATCTCAAATGTAACTGGTATTAAATCACCAGCTTCATCTAATAATACGATATCAAATTTTGTGTGTTTGATTTGATTATGTGCCAGTAATAAATGATAGAATTTTAAGTATCCATCATGAGTTATTGGAATTTCTCCTTTTACCATTTTGTTGAAATATTTTTTAGCTATAGAAAAATGTTTTGCTTGTATATTGTGTGTTTCTTTATTTTTGTTTTCTTGATATTTATCGAACTTATCAAACTTTGATGATGTCCAATCTTTCATCACATCTAAAATTATTAGCTTGTCTTCGTAAGTAACTCTATCTTTTATTGATTTCCAGAAGAAAGAACCTACTTTTAATCCATAATTTTTAATTGTATTCTGATATGCCAAAGAATGTGTTGTTAGACAGTTTACTTCTTTTGGAAATTTTCCTTGACTTTCTACTGCTACGCTTTTATTATACGCTAAATATATTCCATTATCTGGTTTTAATTGCTTGCATATTTCTACAAGCAAAGATGTTTTACCAGAACTACGATCCTGCACATGAATCAACAGCAGTTAATTCATTTACAGGCATACCTCCTTTGTCTGCATCTAATACAGCTGTTATTATAGTTTGTTGTTCTATTGTAGCAATGAATGCCATTATTTTTCCCCTTTTAATTTTGTATCTATATAGTAGTATCCTATAAGTAATGCATCTGCTTGTCCATCATGCTTGGCTTCTGAACCAGTTACTTTTTGTGCTTTGTCTATTGATAATTGTTTGTATTGTGTATTTGTAAATAGTTTCTTTTCTGACGGCTTCATATTGAGGTCAAAATACTTCTTCCATACCATTGGTGTGACAAGTTCTAGTTTTGCCTCTGTTAGTTCTGCTAGAGCTAATAATTTACCAAAGTTCTTCATTGTTGAGGCAGAAGACATTGCTGAATTGCCAGGTCTTGGATTTTGAGCTTCTATAACTATGATATCTGCGTGTTTAAATAGTTTATAAATAGCTTTTACATCAAGTTCTGTTTTGTATTTAGCTGGAGTTTTTAATTTCATTTTGACTTGTCCTTTATTTGGACCAGACTTAATGAATTGTTTTTTACCAGCTTTTGTTGTTGAAAAATCTAGATCTAATTGCATTTGTTTTGCTTTTGTTTCTATTTTCTTAATTGGCATATTGTTAATATTCCTTTTAACTACTTTATTGTCTCTGTAAATGATCTGTACGATAGATCCACTTTTTCCAGGATCTATTGAGCATATGTATTTTTCCATTAAATTCCTTTTTGTTTTGTATTGTATCTGTCATGATATTAGTCCTTTGTTTTGTTTTTTATATTTTTTATACCTTTAATGAGCGTTGCCAATATATTGTTTTCAATAAAGAAAATTTGTACTATATGTATAATACACTACAATGATTGATAAATAAAAGGATACGGGATAAAGTTGGATATAAAATAAAACATATTAAATGTTAATTATTTTATACAATATATTGATTATTGCAACGCCCATTAAAAGTATAAAGTATGAAATTTACAAGAACCAGTATCTGGCTCTTGTGAATTATTATAGTAGATTATCTATAGATGATCCACTTGCAGTTTTTGTTGCTGTTGTTTTGTTTGCACCAGCTTTTTGTTTACCTTGAATAGTAAATACTGCTTGTTTGGCAATTCACTTCGTTGAATTTTTCTTCAGCATTTTCACCAGATTTCTCTGTACCATTTAGAGCAATTACGCCTTGAATGTCGTTTGAATATTTGAATGATTGACCTTCTTCTTTGTTGGTATCATTTGTCATTCTTACAAGAGCTTTTACTTTTTTGCCAGTCATTCCTACAAGAAGTTGTCCTTCAAGTTCTTTTCCGAAAGATTTGATTTTTACTTTTTCACCTAAGGATAGGTTTGCAATAGGTACGCCAGTAGCATAAGCAAATTGTTCCAATCTTCCTGCATATCCTTTGTTTACTGAACCATCTTTTAGAGTCTTCCCAATATCTGATCGGTAAGTAATTGTTCTTTTTTCTTCATTCTTGTCTGTAACTTCAACACTATATCTCATTTGCGATCCGTCCCATTGATTTTTATAGACTACAATGTCAAGTACTGTTGCTTCCATTGCAGCTGAAGGCAATGCTTCAAATACTTTTGCTATAGCAGAACTCTCTGCATTCTCCATATCTTCTTTTGTTAGTCCTAGTTCGTCTAGTATATTTTCACTCATTGTGTTTCCTTTTGTTTTTTAATTTTTTTTAATTCAGGACTTACTACTGGTTCTTAAGAACCAAAAGCCAGAACAACCTCTTATTTTGTTAGTGTGGTAGTTTTATTATCAATGCTCCAAAAATCACATATTCTGTCATCTACTACTTTTAGATCATTTGGAATTGTTTTATCTTTAAACATACCCATTGGAGATTTATATGGAGTAGTTGCAGAACCATTTGTTACGAAAAATGAACCTGAATCATTCTTCGTCATTCCGAATACAATTGTAAACATACCTTCAGGTGTTAATAGATTATCTATTAGTTTCCCAGCTGTTTTCATTTTTACTTCACCTAGTTCATTTGTATCTATATGTGTCATAATATAAACTCTCATATCATCATTTAATGTTTCAATAAAATTCATCATATCATTAAATGCAACTGCAAGTTCTGTCCATTTATTGTATCCAGTGATATCAACATCATCCATTACTCTTTGTGCCATAATATATACAAAATCATCTATAATTACTACTTTTTTACCAACTTCATCCATTTTTTTTAAAACAGCTTGTACACCATCAAATGTGCTAATCTGAAATATGGATCCTTTGGATTCATCTTTATTCCATTTTTCCCAATCTTTATGTGGAAATGGTAATCTTTTTTTTCTTGGTTGTATAATCATTACATCTTCTGGATTAAAATTTGCAAGTGATGTAGTTTTACCACTCCCAGATTTGGCCATAATTAGTATTCCTTCAGCGATGATAGATCCTTTTTTATATTTTTATTTTTTCTCGCTTCCATATGAAGCCTCCTGATGTTTTTCTTTGTTTTTTTATTGATTTTGTGATTCCAGTATTCAATATACCCGTTTCACGTTGTGCATCCATTATGCTATTAAAAACCTTTACTATATCTCCTTCTTTTGTAATTTGATATATAAATGTTTTATATTGCTGTTTTGGCTCATAGAATTCTTTTTTATGTATTCTTTTTGATAAAGCCCAGCATTTTCTACACTGTTTGTGCATTCCTCTATTGAAATTTGCATATTCAACAATATCTTCTGCTCCACATGAGCATTTTACATCAATAAAATATGCACTCTTGTTTTTATTATAATTATTGAATCCAAGAATTATTCTTTCGCCAATTTTTTTTCCAATATCTGATTCTATTGATTCAAGTATTTTTTTTCTCTGTCTAAGATTTAATTTTCCACCTCTTGACTGAGAATTGTGTAACCTTCCTTGCTTTTGAGCATGTATCATATTTTCACTATGTGTGCACCATTCAAGATTACTTTTATCGTTATTTTCTCCATTGTTGTCTATATGATTTACAAATGGTTTAGAATAAATATTTTCAATAAATGCAGATGCAACCAATCTGTGAACTTGGAATCTTTTCGTTTTCCCATTCTTGCATAATGTAACTCTTCTATAGTTAGTCTTGCTACTTTTTACGATTTCTTGCTTTAGCATTTTATTAGGTTTTCCGTCAAGTGGAGTAGAATAAACTTCTCCAGTTTCCGAGACGCAATATTGTTCTTCATAACCAGATATATTTTTAAACATGTTTTTCCTTATTATTCTCTATGTATTGTATTATATCTGTCTTTTCTTAATATTGCCCAGATTTGGCCATAATTAGTATTCCTTCCGCCATCTATTCTCCTTTTTGTTTGCAATTTGTGAAATCTGCTTTATGCCATTTGTTCTTAGCATTTTTTGATAAATTTTTTTCAAATTTACCATTTTTACTTGTGTTTGTTTCGTTCACTTCTTTTCCTTTGTTTGTAATTTAAATATGTTCCACTTATAAAATCTTGCCAATATATCCAATATAGTTTTTTATGATAATATCTATGTGCGTTTAAAACCTCACTAACTAAAGATTGGTTATATCCTCGTTCTTTTAATTGTGCTTGACTATGGGCTATTTCAACCAGTTCCTCTTTATCGTTTATTCCAACAATATTTGTTTGATAAAATGGTTGAAGCCTAAACCTTTTGTTTGGTCTGTCTTCTTTTTTATATGTGTTCTCTATAGATTCACCTAATGGTTTATTTAAATAATCAATTGCATTTTCCATTAATCGTGTGTTGTCATTTAAAAAACCTATTCCTAAATTACATTTCTTGCATAAAATTCCTCTAAAATCTTTATTTTCATTATGAATATGATCATAAACAAGTTTTTCTTTTATTCCACATATTTCACATCCGTTGACAGCGTTAATTCTACTCTCGTAAACTTCAATAGTTACACCATAGTTATGCTTAGCTCTCTGTTCTCTGGCTTGTTGTCTTACCCAAGATGGATTTGCTTTCCTCCATTTTGATGAGCGTATTTTAATACACTCTTTGCATTCATTCTGGTAGCCATCAAGTTTTTCCTTATGCCTATAGAATAATGCAAATTCCTTAGTTGCTTTGCATATTTTACATTCTTTTACATCCATCAAAGTTTGCCTTATATAATGTTTCTGGATCTTGATTTTTAATTTTTGTCCACTTACCATCAATCATTTTGCCTGTTCTTGAATTAATCTCTAATCCAACTTCGTCAAGAACCTTTTCTGGATCGTATCCTAGCTTCAAGATAGCTCCTACAGAGAATACAATAATGTCAGCGTACCCATCTACTTTATCTTCTACAGTTAGTATCTTTGACCCTTCAGGATTTGTTACTATATTGTCTTCTACTAGTTCAAAGACAAAATTAACAAATCGTGCTTTCAAATCTTCTCTATTTTCTTTAGGGACATCTAATCCTATTGTTTCCAGCAATTCTTCTATAATATTTGTATGTTCATTATCTGCTTCGTATTCTTTTTTGTTCAATTCTCTATCTGTTTGAAATCTTATAATTTCATCTAAATTTATCATCTTTTTCCTTTTTTGTAAGTTCTAATTATACCATTATTTAGTCAATGAAAGGTATAAATATATTGTATTGAACAAAGAGCTACAATATATGTTATTGCAAGTTTGGTAAACTCTTTATCGTTAAAATCTATGTCTTTATCTAATTTGTCTTTAAATGCCAATATTATTGATAATATTGAAGGTATAAATAACCCCCATGCTATTATCATTATGAATCCTCCATTTCGACTGGAAAATTTTCAGACCAATTCAACCACATATCATCAAGCATTTCTTCTATAAAATCTTTGCCTTTCTGATGTAATATTATTTCTGCTTCTGCTTTGGAATATCCGTATGTTTCAATTAAGTCTGTTTTGAATGCATCTGCAAAATCTATTGTCATTATAGTGTTTTGTTTCATCTTATCCCCTACTTATTGATCTAATGATTGTTTGTATATCGTGATTATCCATTGGTTCATTTATCATATTGTTTACTCTAATTATTTGATTTTCATACTCTTCTCCTATATCTTTTAAGAATTTACCCATTTGAAATAATGTTGTATTTCTAGAACCAGTGATAGCATTCATTATTGCCCATTTAATAATTCCTGCAACTCTATTTGAAATTTCACCTGAGTGTTCTTGTTCATTTACATAATTCATTTTCGGCAAGAAATCATCTGATTTTTCTGTTGATGGTAGTAATGGACTAACATCTAACAACTCTGCTGTATTGTTATACAGAATTGCTTTTACATTAGTATAAAACAACCTACTAGTATTGCGAGTTTGAATATCGTTATTTTTTATTCCTAAGAAATTCTCTATATTTATGTAGAGTTGTTTATGTTGATCTGATGTAACATAAAATTTGTTTTTTGTAGGTAACAATATTCTAAATCTATCACGATATTCATATTTTTCTATATTGTGTGATTTAGATGTATATATTAAATATGTGAATTCTGAAAGTAATTCTTGAGCTTCTTCTATTGTCATCCCATCATCTATATCAAATGCAATAATATTAGAACCTTCGATATGGCTCTTAGCTTGTCTATGTCCGTCCAATGCTCTAGCTGTAGGTTCAAAATGTGAAGCACAAAAAGATTCAACTTTTTGAGAAACAACTAATTTTTTACTTGCTCCCATGTAAGTTCTACTGGCTTATAGTTTATTGCAAATTCTTTTTTACCTTCGTCATGAAGAGAAAATACAAGTTTGTCTAGTTTATTTATTGGAATATGTTCTATACGATATCGTGTAACCTTCCCTTCATTTTTTATTAGTAATTCATCTTTACGATAGCATAGTTCTTCTAGTAGGGCTATATTGTCTCCTACAGAATGTTTTGAAATTGGTATTTCTGATTCAAATTCTGCCATCTCTGAGATAGTCATATTCTCTTTAAGTTTTAATAGGTCGTACATAAGCTTATATGGGTGTACAGACTTAAAAGTATCTTCTACCGTTG
>LBBO01000273.1_pt3 | contig 18182 bp, 22 predicted proteins | sample 329191 | NCBI WGS metagenome assembly LBBO01 (sample SAMN03174413, study PRJNA266758) | hydrothermal vent metagenome | biome: marine hydrothermal vent; feature: marine hydrothermal vent chimney; material: microbial mat material; isolation source: microbial mat from marine hydrothermal vent chimney...
TGTTGAAGCCATTGCCCAAGCTGCAAAAACCGGTAAAATTGGCGATGGAAAGATATTTGTAAGTACTATTGATTCTGTACTTCGCATACGCACAGATGAAGAAAATGAAGAGGCACTATAATTAATTAAGGCGCAAGCGTTGTTCTATCATAATCGCTTGATGCGCCACAACAAAGACAAACAGTACAATTTGCACAAGCAAAAGTATTGGTTTTATCTTCACTGTTTTGAGTCACATATTTGACAATCAAATTGACAAAAGAATCACTGTCATTCATGCATTTAGCTACCACATAATCATCATATTTAATCTTATCTGCAATTTCACGATGTTCAATATCAAGCTCAAAAAGTGTTTCAGAGTTATCTATGGTAAAAGCAAGCGGGTAGATAAGTACTTTACGGTTGTAGGGATTACGCAATACATCTACAAGATTTGGCTCTAACCAAGTAGCATCTCCCACTTTTGACTGATATACCAATTTAACATTTTTAAACTCAATTCCCTTTATTTCCAATAGCACTCTAATAGCACTAACATTGGATTCGACTTGACGCTGATAAGGATCTCCTGCTTGTATAATGCTCACAGGTAATCCATGTGCAGATAAAAGTAAATCATGCTCAGAAATATCTTTCCCTTCAATCGCTTTTTCTATCTGTTCTACATTTGCATTGATATAATCCATATCATCATAATATTGACATGCTAACATCGTTATTTTAGGGCTATATTCTAAAGCCTTACATCGATTTACTATATCTTCATAAGAAGAAAGTGTTGTTGTTGTCGAATACTGTGGATACAAGGGGAATAGTAAAAGCTCTTCTACGCCATCTTCCTTACACTTTTGAAGTGCTTCCGTTGCAAAAGGAGGTACATAACGCATTGCAGGATAAATAGGCATATCCAGCTTTTTCTCCAATTTTTTTATTAGATTGTCTGTCAAGGCTGACAAAGGAGACTTACCACCTAGTTCTGCATACCCCTCTTTGGCATCCTCTAGGCGTTTAGTGATAATAATCGTACGTACCAATGCTTGTGTCACAGGATTCATAGGCAAGATATTTTTATCTGAAAACATATTATGTAAAAAGATTTCAACCTCCTCTACACTGTTGGGTCCCCCCATATTTAATAAAAATAATGCTTGTTTCATATCTTACCTTTGTACATTTGTGTTGTATTTTAGCATAGTGACTGTAAAATGAGTTTAAAACAATTAAAAGGCTTTTTATGATTATTATTCCAGCACGCATAGGTTCAAGCAGGTTCCCAAATAAAGTATTGGCAGACATCGGTGGGATGCCCATGGTAATACGCACAGCCATGGCAGTTAAGGGCATAGATGATGTGGCTATCGCTACTGATTCAAAAGAAGTCACTGATATCGCACAAAGTTACAACATCAAGGCAGTTATGACTGCTAAAAGCCATCAAAGTGGTACTGATCGCATCTATGAAGCTGCACAAAAACTTAATTTATCTGAAGATGAAGTCATTATCAATGTCCAAGGAGATGAACCTTTTATTGAAACAGAAGTGATTGAGGCTATTTATAATTTAACAAATAAAAATAAACATGATGATCATATCATTATGAATTCATGCTATAAAGTCATCTCAAATCCAGAAGCAGATGACCCAAATATCGTCAAAGTAGTGACAGATGAAAATGATATTGCCCTCTATTTCTCACGCGCAAAAGTTCCCTACCCAAGAGACCATCACTTTAACCATTATAAAGGTCACTTAGGTATTTATGGTTTTACTATGAAATCGCTAGAACAATTTTGCAACAGTACCCCCGCACCATTAGAAGAGATAGAGAAACTAGAACAATTAAGAGCCCTCTATCATGGCTTTCAAATAGCCATGGTCGAAGTAAGCAGTGAAAGTTTTGGGATAGATACCCCTGAAGATTTAGAAAAAGCTATAAAACATCATAGTTTATAAGCCTAATACCAAAAGAAATCTTTCTTTAGGTATTTTAATTCTTAACCGCCTTACCCAAGTCCCACATTGGCATAAATATACCAAGTGCCATAAGTAATACAAGAATAGCAATAAAAAACATCATAATAGGCTCAATATAGGCAGATAAATTATCAATCAAGTCTTGAAATTGCATATGATAATACTCTGTTACCTTGTCTAGCATGGCATCAAGTTGTCCACCCGCTTCACCTGCTTTAATCATTTGTAAAAGCATATTTTCATATAAGCCCGTAATTTGAAATGATTCAGCCAAGGACATACCACGACCAATATTTGCATTTACTGTTAATAGTTGTCTTTTTATAGCCGCATTGTCAACCATACCAACTGCCGTATCTAAAGCTTCAGAAACAGGAATACCAGATTTAACCAATTCCCCAAAGACTAAATTATATTTATGCATAGTAGATAGAAAAATGGCTTTATTAATCAAATAAAACTTAGGATGAATCATTAATGTATCCATCTTGAACTTAAAGTCTTCATTATTTCTGTACATGAATTTCATAGCAAAAATACCGCCTGCCACCAGTATAACAATCAATAAACCATAATTTGAAAATGCCCATTCTAAGTGCAATAAAATACGCGTAGGCAAAGGAAGCTCTGTCTTAAATTTAGAGAAAATATCTTTAAATTTAGGTACAACTACCATGATTAAAACCGTAAATGCTATACCCATAGCAGCGAGCGTAATCATAGGACCTCTCACTGCTTTTTTAAATTTTGCAGCATTATCACGTACACTTTCCATAATATCTGCCAGTTTATGGTAAGCTTCAGAAATATTACCTGTTCTCTCACCCAAATCTGTCATTGCCAATGCAACATGACCAAATTCTTGAGTATATGGTTCCATGGCATCTGACATACTATTCCCTGCACTAATGTCAGAGTTCATTTTTGCATAAATTTCTTTTAACTGTTTATTTTCAGTATTATCAGATACTTCCAATAATGTATCATTAATTGCAATACCCGCATCTGTCATAACTGCAATTTGACGGATAGTAGATATTTTATCCTGTATGGGTATTTTAGATTTTCCTGATTTTTTTAAATTTGTAAAAAATTTTGATATGGTATCTTCTAGAGGCGCAGATGTTTCTATTGCTCTCACAACCATCACTCTAGGAAATTTTTGTTTTGCAACTTTCACGGCAGCTATTTTATTTTGAGCCTGCACTAGCTCCTGACGCTTCTGACCTTTTTCCATCACTGTAACACTAAAATATTTCATCTTACAACCTTGCAACTCTAAAAATTTCTTCTATTGTTGATTTGCCATCCAATGCTTTGTAGATACCATCTTCAAACATTGTCACAAAACCTTCTTCTAAAGCTTGTTTTGTTAAGTCCTCTTTTGAAGCAACTTTTGCAATCATGCGCGCTAAAGTTTCACTTATAGTAAGTACTTCAGAAATCATTTCACGTCCAGAATATCCAGTACCACCACACTCTTTACATCCTTCACCCTTGTAAAAAGTAGGATTATCAGGTAAATACTTTTCTACTTCCTTATACAATAAAGGATCCAGTACCGCTTCCTTTTTGCAATGTTTACATATCTTACGTACAAGTCTCTGTGCTTGTATAGCCACTAAAGCACCAGAGACAAGATACTCTTCAATTCCCATATCCAATATCCTAGATATTGAAGATATAGCATCATTTGTATGTAGAGTAGAAAGCACAAGGTGTCCAGTAAGAGCAGCTTGTATGGCAATACGTAATGTTTCTTGGTTACGAATTTCTCCAATCATAATTTTATCTGGATCTTGTCTTAAAATTGACTTCAATGCATCAGCAAAACCAAGTCCAACACTTTCACGCACGTTTACTTGTTGCAAACCTGACATTTGGTACTCCACAGGATCTTCAACTGTAATAATTTTATCTTTTACATCCTTAATGGCATTTATAGCACCATAAAGTGTTGTTGTTTTACCAGAACCCGTTGGTCCTGTTACCAAGACAATACCATAAGGCACTTTAATCGCTTCAGAGAACTTATCATAACAAAATTTACTCATACCCGCATCTTCAAGTCGTATCATGGCTTTTGATTTATCCAAAATACGAAGAACGATAGATTCGCCAAAGATTGTAGGTAAAGTAGAGACCCTAAAATCAAAATCTTTTTGTGAAACAGTTGCAGAAAATCTACCATCTTGTGGTTTTCTTTTCTCAGCAATATCAAGGTTGGAAAGCAGTTTCATTCGAGAAGCCAATGGGCTAAATATATCTTTATCAAAAGTAAAGCTTTGACGTAAAATGCCATCTACTCTCACACGTATAATACAAGATTTTTCTTGTGCTTCAATATGAATATCACTAGCTCCAATGAAAATAGCAGATTTTAAAACAATATCAATGAGTTTTAAAATTGCTGGATTATCATCAGAATCACTTGCAGAAGTTTCTTGATTTAAATCTTTTCTTATATCAGAGACTAGTCCTTTAATACTTTCATTGATTTCTAACCTTTGCAAATGTGCAGTAATCTGAGAGGGTTTTGCAATAGCAATGCTTATAGGTTTTTTAGGAAACAACCTTCCTATAGCATCTTGTGCTGCCATGTCTAGAGGATCATCAAATACCACCAAGACCTTCAAATCTGACTCCTCTATAGGAATAACATTAAACTTTAAAAGTTGCTTATATGGAACCTGAGAAAAAAGTTTCATATCTATTTCAACTTCATCAAGATCAACATAATCCATATGTAAACCTTTAGCCACTTCTTCAATAATAGGTATGATACTGATACCCTCAATCTTTTCTAAATGTGCCAAAGAAATGATACCTTGTCTAATTTTCTTGGCTAAAAATATTTCTACCGTATGAAGGTCAATCATTTTTTCAGCAATCAAATTTGCAAATGATATTTTTTTAGGGGGTCTACTTTTTACCAATGTAGAAATAGCATCTTTAGTAATAAGTTTTTCCTTGAGCATTATTTCAATAAGTTTTACCATGGATAGATTTCCTTTAATAATGAATTAAGTATATCATAAATTATGTGTTTTAGTTAAATCTCTTATTTTCAATTTCAGATAACAACTTCTTCGCTTCCTCTGAATTTGTTTTCTTGATGTATTTCTGTAAGATACCTAAAGCTTCATTTTTTTTACCAAGTTTCACCTTTGATTTAATAAAAATAAATAAAGCTTCAGAAAGGTTTGAATTAATTTTATTTGTTTCATATGCCCAGCGTTCAGCCTTTTAAAATTACCTTTTTTATAATAACTTTGTGCTAGAAATAATGAATCATCCGTATCATGTGATTGATTAAAGCGTCTTTCAACATCTTTATATGCAGTCACATTACTCGTTTCAATAATATTTATGTATACTCTTTTCTTTTGAATATCATCTTTGCTCTTAATACTTGGTACTCCTGTTTTGTCTAATATGGGGAGATCCACTAATAAATTTTCATCTTTTTGTATATCTATAGTTTCTGTAGATACAATAATAGGATCACGACTCTCCAATATGACTAATGCTCCATTTAAAACATTTTTACTTTCTCCATCATTTGTTTTTATAATTTTAGTATGATGGAAAGTGCAACAAACTATTTAGTTTAGAAAAATCAAATAATTTAGTATTAAAGAAGAAAATAAATCCAAAAACCTAAAAAAAACAAAAAATATAGTAAATATCACCCATGGTTTTCTCTGTTGAGACTTATATCTTTTCCATTCGTCTTCTAAAGGTTTTATATCATACATGGATATATCCTAGTTTTAATGCTGCCATCTCAATAATCTTCTTTGGGATATTGGAATAGTTCACTTTACCTGGTTCATTTTTATCATAGTACTCACATATTTCAAATAGCGTAAACAAGAGCTTATTACACTCCCTATAATTACCTTTGGTAAATAAATGTATTAATTTCATATCTTTTGCTTTGATACTATTTGCTATTTCGAAAAGATTTTTTTTCAAAAGTTTTTTATGTACATACGCTGTCTGATCCTCTTTTGTAGCATTACGCAACTCTATAACTTCCCAAATACGTGATTGAAAATGTGCCTTAGCTATAAGGTCTTCATCTTCCGTTTTATGCAAGGAAATAACAAATTTTACCGATCTTGTATCTGAAAGAAGTCTTATTTTTTCCATCATCTCAGGACCATACATTTGAGCCTCATCAAGTAATATGATGATTTCTCTTTCACCTCTTAGCTTTTTACAGAAATCAACTAAAGCTGTAAAATTCACTTCAGTGTTAGCAGGTAGATCTTTTTGTGTCAAAACTTTAAAAAGCTTATAAAAAAACTCTTTTTCAGTAGGTGCAGGTGTATCAAAATAATAAATTTCTTTTTGATGTTTCATTTTTTTATGTATTCGATTTAAAAGTATACTTTTACCTGTACCGGGACGACCAAAAAGTAAAATCATCTTTAAAGGTTTGTCCATGCTATGCTGTAACTTTTCATAAGCAGATACAGAAGAGTCTAACTCAATATAGTCTTCAATATCTACCGAATCTAGAAATACATTTTTTGCTGCTTCGTATCTACTTTTCATTCAGTTTTGAATATCCTAAATCTTTAAGTGAAACCGATTTAGAGTTTTTCACTATATGTGGTGTAATAATTAAAACCAATTCTTCTACTGTATTAATTTTTTCTTCTCGTTTGAACAAGTTTCCAAGAAGAGGTATATCCCCTAACAAAGGTAATTTATTATTTTTAAAACCCGTTTTACTTGAAATCAAGCCACCCAGTATTGCATGCTCACCATCCTTTACTTTAATCACAGAAGCTATTTGTCTTCTAATTAAATCTGGTGGTATTGTTCTTGCTGCACCACCTGATGTAACCGTTTCAACGGTATCAGATATCGATGGGTTAATTTTTAAGGTAATATAACCATTACTATCTATTTCAGGTGTAATATCTAAGAGTATCCCCGCAAAAACAGAATCAACAGAATCACCTTGTGCTGCCACTGCACCACCACTACCACCAGCTGTTGTAGCAGACTGTATTTTATAAAACAATTCACGCCCAACACTTATAAGTGCAGGCTGATTGTTTAAAGTCATAACTCGTGGGCTAGATATTGACTTTACATCACCTTGAGTAGAAAGAAATTTAACCACATCAGTGACTTTTGTATTCCTGTAATATTAACTACTTGAGCATTTGTAGGCTTTGTGTCTTCTGCAAATGTTGCATCGGTAATACCAGCAGCATTGTCAAAAGTGTATGATGATATATTTTTTTGTGCCATACCTAAAGTGTTAATAGTAATATTTTGTAACGTATAGAGTTGAGACCAGTCTACACCTGTTGTCTTACTGTCATCAAACTGCACAGTTAAGATTCTCACATCTATTAAAACTTGGGCTTTAATCTGTTTACTTAATGTATGAATGTATCTAGAAACTCGATTGATTTGTCTATCTGTGCCAGTAACGGTTACCATTCCTGCTTCAGCATTAATAATAGGTGCTAGTGGGTTATATTCCCAAGATTGTCCATCAGGTCCCGTCCATCCTGAACCAGATTTGGTATAATGCGTACTACCATCTCCTGCACCAATCAAAATACGTTGTATTTCACGTTCAACAGTTTTCCAGAAAGTAAAGTCATTACTACTCTCAATACTTATACCTGTTTTTGAATTCGCACCAGAACCTCCGCCGTTGCTAGATTCAGTACTTCCACCTGATGATGTTCCACCAACTCCCGCAGCAGCATTATTTGAATTGGCAATAGTAACATTTGCAGTACTTTTACCTATTCTACCCCCAGAAATATAATGAATCCTAAATGTTCGCGTAATTAGATAGGATATAGTAAGTTTATTTCCTTTTAATGTATAGTTTAAATCATTATCTTTTAAAATAGTATTTAAAAATCCTTTTAATGTACTGTTTTTCAACTTTACATAATAAAGTTTCTTATTCATGCGTACTTTGGCTGCATCATCTCTGACAATTACTGTTAAGCCACAAGTATCTGCAAGATTATCTATTACATCTCCTACAGTAAGCTTACTATCTATAGTAACACTAAACAGTTTTGTTGAGCAATTACTTGCAACTAGATGATTTGTAAATCCTAATAATAGTGTTAAAATTATTAAAATTTTACCCCTTGGTGTTGTATATTTTTCATTTGACTACCTTTCCTTCAACTTGATGAAATTATCTCTTTCTTTTTGTAGATATAATTTTCTAATATGATTCTCGTTTCTCAAAACAACTCCTCTTTTTCCTACAAATCCTAGAGTATAGCCAAAAATTTTATCGTCAACTTTTTGCCACTTATCGTTGATATAAGCCCTATTATTTACAATAGCATGTAAAACTAATTTTACTTCAGCATCATTTACTTTGACAGGAATAACATACGTTGTTATATTGTTTTCCTCTTCAAGTCTTACAAATGGTTCTTTAGTGTCTTTTAATGTTTCTAGTGCGACACCTGATCTTTTTTCGTGAATTTTATTCACCATTGTTTGAATTTGTGCGACAGATAAATCTGCCATTACCCATACCGTCAATAATAGAAATAATAATGTTTTCATTAGTGATTTATCCCCCAAACTGAAATGTCAATATTTGCAATGATTTTAGATGAATTATCATCTAAAACAAACTCTGTTTTAAAAATATCTGTAACCAAAACATTTTGCTCCAATTCATTCATGAATTTAATAATACTTTTATAATCACCCTTGCAGCCAATTCCTATTTCCAATACATGCCCAAAACTACCGTTACTATCTGCGTATTTATTTGTAATATATTCCAATTCTACATTATTATTTTCTGCTTTATTTGTGATAGAATTTAGAAAAATTGACCATGATTTTTGATTGAATAACATATCAGATAATTTTTCTAAATTTGTGTCAATAAATTTTATTTTATTTTTAACGCTTAGTATGCCTTTATTTTTATTTACAATATCTCTATCAAATTTCTTAATATAATAATCTCGATCTCCACTAACAGTAATAGATTTCAAATATGTATTATTATCGTTTATACTTTTTGTAATACGATTCTTCTCTTTCTCACTATTCTTATATAGTTCCTCTGTATATGGTAGCAATAATGAGTACGCCAAATAGCCTATTATCCCAGCCACTCCAAGAATCATTACCCACTTCTCACTCTCTTTTTTGGGTGCAAAATATATATCTAATTTTTCTAATTTATCTTCTAGTAATTTCATCTTACAACCTTTAATATACCCCTGTAGTAGTTATTTTCAGGATCCTTTTCGATTTTTTCAACATCAATCTCTTTTATATCTTTAAAATGTTTATCTGATACATGCTTAATAAATTCTGTTAACTTCCTATCATCGGAACTTACAAGTGAAATCCAAAGTGTATCATTTTCACTTTTTAGCATATCTACATGCACTTCAAACTTTGTTAACTCATCAGCAAGGGTATGATATAGTCCTGACTTAAGTCTATAGTTAACTTTTTTATCATAAATTGAAGTTAATGTTTTTGTCTTTGCATTATATTTATTTGATAAAGCTACATACTTTTCATTCAGTATTTTAAACTGACTTGTTTTCTTACTTATTATGCCTTTATATTTAGTAGATTCTTTTGTTAATTTAGTATTTTCAATGTTAAGTGCATAAATTTTTGCATCATTTGCATAGGATCCGATTAAATACATAAGTGGGTATGCCAAACTTAAGGAAATAGCTGCGAAAGTTGAAATAATGAATTGTCCACTCGCTCTATTGACAAAGGCAGGAGGTCGTGGGTACATAGTCAAGTTAACAAATGCTTCTTCATTTTAGGATATTCAAACGAACATAATAACATTAAGTATTGTAATTGATCAGTATACCACTCTTCATTATTTACATTATAGTTAAAATTAAAATCTGTTGAATGAAGACCTAAATAATTTTCACTATAATCATCTAATCCTATAATGGGTCCACGTTGACTTCCTATGAACATTTGGTCAATTGACCCTAACTCAAATGCTCTTTTTGCATAAATGATAATATCATTTATGGTAATGAAAACTTCACCAAATATTTTCATAAAATTTTGTTGATAATCATTATTTGTAGTCTTCAAACCTTCTGATTCTAAAATAGCATAAAAGTCTTTTTCATCTACTTTTTCACCTACGAGCTCACAATATTTATCATAAATTTGTTCTAAAGAATATTCTATAGATTTAGAATAGAGGTATTCCCCATTTCTATATAATGTCACAAAAGCATCAGTCTGAGAAAAATATACAAAACAATGCGTATTATTATCCTGTAAAATTTCTTTTATGTATAAAGGCTTAAATAGCAATGGTGCAGGAACAATTAAATCAATGTATTTTGTTTGTTCTTTAATGGGTATATAATAACCATTTAGTACTTCTGGTTCTATAACAAATATATTGTATATTCTATCATCACCAGCACTTTCTGCTTCAATGTAAGATATGATATAACTATTTGCTTCATCTAGACCCAACTCTTCATAAGCTTTAATGTCTAATATGTCTCCTATATCTTCCTCGGGAATACTCCTACTGATATGGATTGAAGATGTAATCAAATCTTTATTATTAATATATGAAGTGATAAAATTTGAAGTATTATATGTGAGTTTTTTTAGAGGTTGAAATGTATCTTCTTTAAATATATAATTATTGCCACTATATATATTAAGTGTAACAATATTTTTTATAGCTGATTTTGACGAATTTTTTTTCAAAAACATATTAGACTTCCTTATTTGTTGAATAATTATATATGTTATAATATTAAAAGTATCTTACAAAGTCTAAATCTTTCTTCACAATATAAGTTTTTTTATTATTTAAGTTCATTCACCTAGAAAAAGCCTGTTATTTGGGCTTTTTCTGTTTTTTAAAATTTAAACTTTTTTTGACATTTTCATGATTGGCTATAAAATATAACCCAATTCTTCTAGTCCATCTCTATTTTTACTCCAACCTTTCTTAACAGAAACATGTAAATCTAAAAATATTCTTTTGCCAGAAAATATTTCCATTTGTTGTCGTGCAAATTTACCAACACGTTTGATGCCTTCACCTTTTTGACCTACTATCATACCTTTTTGAGAATCTTTTTCTACTACTATAGTAGCATATACTGTATCGAGAGTATCTGTCTCATCAATTTTTTCAATAGTCACATCGCTTTCATAAGGTATTTCATCACTTAAGTTTTCAAATATAGACTCACGTATGAGCTCTTTGTAAATATCTCGAATGTTATCCGTTGTCAATATTTCAGTGTCAAACAAAAAAGGTGAGATGGGTAAATGTTTAGAGATTTCATCAAGCAATTGATTCTTACCTACTTTTTTGTTTACAGAAAAAGGAATTATTGCCTCAAACTTATCTTGATATTTTTGATACTCTCCCAATTTTTTCAGAATATCACCTTGTTTGACATAATCCATTTTTGTAAGTAGCACAATATGCTTAGTACCTTTACGCTCACTCATTTTCAAGAACTTTTCATACTCTGTTAGCCTATCGGTAATAGGCGCAAGAAACACAATCAAGTCTGCATCTCCTATGGCTTTGAGTACCTCATCCATCATAAATTGATTTAGTAGTTTTTCTTTTTCATGAATACCTGGAGTATCTACAAAAATGATTTGCGATTCCTTGCCATACATATCTTCATGCATGACTATAATGTTCATGCGTTTACGTGTAGCTTGTGCTTTTTTAGAAGTCATCGCAAGTTTTTCACCTACTACATGATTGAGTAGTGTACTTTTCCCAGCATTTGGTCGTCCCACCACTGCTACAAAACCTGCTTTTGTATCTACTTCTTCTTTTTTATGGTCAAACATAATTTCTCATTTCTCATTATAATATGTATCTAGTGGTATCTTCATCTTCAACCACATCACCTATTTTTTCTTTCACAAGTGCTTCATCTACTACTATCTTTTCACCTGAGTGTTCATCAGCACCAAAACTTATCTCTTCAAGTATCCGTTCCATGACTGTGTGAAGTCGTCTTGCACCTATATCTTCTGTCTTTTCGTTTGCCTGCAACGAATACGATGCAATGGCACGCAAAGCTTCTTCATCAAAAATAAGTTCAACACCTTCTACATTCATCAAAGCAACATATTGTTTAATGAGTGAATTGTTTGGTTCGGTGAGTATGCGGTACAGTGTCTCTTCATCCAAACTATCAAGTTCTACACGCAGAGGAAAACGCCCTTGAAGCTCTGGCATTAAGTCACTAGGTTTTGACACATGAAAAGCTCCAGCAGCTATGAAAAGTATGTGGTCTGTCTTTACCATACCTAACTTTGTATGTACACTTGAACCTTCGACTATAGGAAGTAGGTCTCTTTGTACACCCTCTTTGCTTGGGTCTTGTCTTCCTTGCGAATTTGAGGGTACTGCAACTTTGTCTATCTCATCTAAAAAAACAATGCCACCCTTCTCTACTTTTTCCAAAGCCAAAGATTTTAAGGCTTCTTCATCGAGTAACTCATCACTAGCTTCTGCTTCAAGGATTTTCTTTGCATCTTTGACTGAGACTTCTTTTTCTGGGCCTTTTTTACCCATACCACCCAATACTTTCACAATACTTTCTTGCACCTGAATCATCTGTGGAGGTAAACCATCCTCAGGCATTTGTGTATTGTTTGGCATGGTAATTTTTATTTTTAAATGGTCAAGTTCACCTTTACTAAACTTCTCTTGCATGCGTGCAAAACTTGCTTCATACTCTGCTTTTTTCTGCTCACTTGCACCTGAGGGAAGAGGTGGAAGAAGTTTTTCTATAATTTTGTTTTCTATGTAGTTGGCTATCTTGTCTTTGTTTCTTTCGTTTTCACTTTCACGAACTATCTGCATAGAAGTTGCTGCTAAATCTCGTATCATAGACTCTACATCACGCCCTACAAAACCCACTTCTGTATATTTACTAGCTTCTACTTTGATAAATGGTAAATTCATCATCTTAGCCAGTCGTCTAGCTATCTCTGTTTTACCTACCCCTGTACTACCTATCATTAGTATATTTTTAGGGGTTACATCTTGTTGCATATCTGGACTAAGTTGCATTCGTCTATAACGATTTCTCAGTGCTACTGCAATAGTTTTTTTTGCATCACTCTGCCCTATGACATATTTATCTAAATAAGTCACTATCTCTTTAGGTGTTAAATTTTCCAATATAATTTTCCTTCTCGTAGGGTGGATTTATCCACCATGTTTATAATTCCAATAATTTTATATTTTTATTTGTGTAAATACAAATATCACCTGCAATTTCAAGTGATTTCTTCACAAGCTCTGTAGGCTCTAGCGTGGCATGTCTATCTAAAGCTCGCGCTGCTGAGATGGCATAGTTTCCACCAGAACCAATGGCGGCTATTTTACCGTCTTCTGGCTCTACCACATCTCCTGTTCCTGAGAGTATGAAAATATGCTCTTGATTGAGTACTATCATCATCGCTTCTAGTTGGCGAAGATGTTTATCTTTTCGCCATAGTTTAGAAAAACCAATGACTGACTTAAACAAATCACCTTTTTTCTCAGCCAAAATAGTCTCAAACATATCAAAAAGGTTAAAAGCGTCTGCGGTACTTCCTGCAAACCCTGCCAAAACCTTACCCTCATGTAATGTACGAATCTTAGTGGCATTGCCCTTAAGTACTGTGTCACCAAAGCTGACCTGTCCATCACCACCAATGACAGCTTTCCCCTCAGCTTTATAGCCAAGTATCGTAGTAGCATGAAACATTAAACTGCTACCACTTCTACTTTGAGTGCCGCATGTATGCCATGTCCAAGTTTGGCATCTACTTCATGAATGCCTGTGGATTTTAGTGCTTTTTTAAGGTTGATATGTTTTTTATCTAACTCAATATTAAGTTGTTCAGCAATAGCTACTGAAATGTCAGCATTTCCTACAGAACCTTTGATACCTACAGGTGCAGATTGTTTTTCTATTTTAATTGTTGTAGCTTCTAGTGTGATTTTCTCTGCTTCAAGTCGTGTGAGTTCATCTTTAAGTTCTTGTGCCACGCGTGCTTGTTCTGCTTTCCAGTTTTCAACGATTTCAGGAGTAGCCAATTTTGCTAAACCTTTTCCTATGAGAAAATTCTGACCATAACCATCTTTTACTTCTTTAATCTCCCCTGCTGTCCCTAATGCTTTTACATCTTTTATTAATAAAACTTTCATTGTTGTGTCCTTAATTTAGAATATTGCTATGATTTTAACAAAATTTTACTAGGCATTTGTTAAAGTTGGCAGTATCTTACACCTAAATTACATCTTACACTGTGTATAATTAATAATAAATCTATGGAGGTTCTCTATGAAATCAATATTATTTACCCTTTTTATCACACTTTTTACCTTTATTGCCATACAAGGTTGTGCTCAAAAACAACTCTCTTCTTCAATAAAAAATCCTGTTGTAATTGTAAAAGACATACCTATTAGAAAATGATACCTCTGAATTTGATGATGAGTTTCATGATGAAGCATCAGAAATTGTTGACCCTCTTAGTGGATATAACTCAGTCATGACTTCCTTTAATGATGTCATGTTTACCTATATCTTAAATCCTGTCTCAAAAGTCTATGCCTATGTCATACCTCAGCCTTTCAGACAGGGTCTCTCAAATGCTATTAAAAATATCAATTTCCCTATACGCTTTACAAACAATTTACTTCAGGGAAAACTCAACAATAGTAAAGATGAGCTAGAACGATTTGTCATAAACTCCACATTGGGTTTTGCAGGACTTGCAGATGTTGCAAGTGGGCTGAATATCCCAGAACATAAGGAAGACTTTGGACAAACACTTGGCTACTATGGTTTGGGGTCGGGATTTCATATAGTGCTACCATTTTTAGGACCTTCCAATGTACGTGACTTAGCAGGGTTAACTTTAGATGCTTATGCTTCACCACTTGTCAATGTACGTGGATTTGAAGACTACCGTATACTAGACAACCTTACGCAGTCTACAGTCATAGTTGCAGGATATTTAGTCAATAAAAATTCCTTAGAACTAGGTAGTTACGAAAGTCTTAAAAAAGATGCTATTGAGCTATATCCATTTTTAAGAGATACATATGAACAAAAAAGAGATGCTCAGATAAAAGAATAAAGTGTAAATATAGATAAAAAATAAATACTTCAAAAAGGGCAAGAATGTTAAAAACTATATTTATAGTGTTGGTTATGAGTGTCACTTCTTATGGCATCGTTGAATCACAAATCCAAGAGGTTATGGAGAAAAAAGTGCACCATGTTTTGGATATCTTAAAAAACAAAGCTCTCAACCAAAAACAAAAAGAACAAAAGAGTATCAAGGTGATGGACTCTGTCTTTGACTACACCACTATGGCAAAAATAAGCTTAGGAAGAAGATGGAAAACACTCACAAGCACTGAAAAAGCACAATTTAGCAAAGCTTTTGCACATAAAATAAAATACTCTTACGTTGATAAACTAAAACTTTACAACAACCAAAAAGTCATTAGTAAAAAAATAAAAAAAATAAAATCTACACGTATCACACTTGAAAATCAAATCATAGGTACTACAGATACATACAAAGTTATTTATTTATTTTATAAAAATAAAAAAACGAGTCAATGGTATATTTATGATGTGCGCTTAGCGGGTGTTAGTATCATCCAAACTTATAGAAAACAGTTTGCATCATTTTTAAAAACCAAATCATTTGATGCACTTTTAAAATCACTTTAAAAGTAGTATGATGCTAGGTGATATATATATAAAAAAATAATTCTTAAATATCCTCTGGCTGTTTTACTTATCACGCTGAGTGCCATACTTCTTTTTGGTACCAACATACAAAAACTCAAGATTGATGCAAGTGCAGAGACATTACTTCTTGATGATGATAAGGATTTACATTTTCTTCGTACAATAGATAAACGTTTTAAAACTTCTGAAATGCTTGTCATAGCCTATAAACCTAAAGAAGATTTGCTTTCAGTAAAAAATCTTAAAATGTTAGCACATTTATCTGATGAACTAGAAGCTCTTCCTCTTGTAGTATCTGTAGATTCCATACTCTGCGTACCTCTTTTGTTTTCCCCTCCTCAAGATATGAGTGAGATGCTAAATAAAACACGAACTCTAAGAAATACTAAGGTTGACCCACTCCTTGCTAAACATGAGTTTTTAAGCAGTCCCCTATACAAAGACAGCCTTGTCAATAAAGACTTCACTGTCACCTCTGTTGTCATACATCTTAAAGAGGATATTCTCTATAAAGAACTACTGGAAAAAAGAAATACTTTTAAGCAAAAACAGGAAAAAACCACACTTTCCAAAGACGAGAAAAAAATGTTTGAACAAATCAATAGTGAATTTAAAAAACATAGAGATACACAACGTGTTTTGGAGAGTCAAAATATACAGGCTGTACGTAGCATTATCAAAAAATATCAAAATCATGGCAAGCTATTTTTAGGTGGTGTACAGATGATATCTAATGATATAATTGGCTTCGTAAAAAGTGACCTTGCAATCTATGGTAGTATCTTAATCTTACTTCTAATTCTTGTTTTAGGCATCGTATTTAGAAAACCAAGATGGATAGTAATACCTATACTCATCTGTACACTATCAGTCATTGCTATCACTTCTGCTTTAGGCTATTGGGGTTGGGAAATTACGGTTATTTCTTCAAATTTTATTGCCTTGCAGCTTATTATCACTATCTCCATTGTGTTGCACCTCATTGTACGTTATGAAGAATTACTTAGTAAATATCCAAAATCTTCGCAATACAAACTCATACTCAATACTATACTCTCTAAAATTACTCCTACTTTTTTTGCTATCATTACAACTATTGCAGGGTTTTCATCATTACTATTTTCTCACATACATCCTGTCATAAACTTAGGATGGATGATGTCAGCAGGTATTGTGCTATCCTTTATCATCTCATTTATCGTCTTTCCTTCTATGCTTATGTTACTTCCTAAAACACCTGCCAAACAAAAAAAACTAAGCACCTTCTCTTTTGCAAAACTGAGTTCTCATATTATTTTGCATGACAAAAAAGCTATTTTTATGGTTACTTTTTTGTCTATTGTCTTTAGTATCACAGGGGCATCACAACTCATCGTTGAAAATAGTTTTATCAACTACTTTAAAAAAGATACCAACATCTATAAAGGCATGAAAGTCATTGACCAAGAGTTAGGAGGCACAACTCCCTTAGATGTCATACTTACATTTCATCAAGATAAAGAATATTTTAAAACATCACCGTTAGACGATGAGGAGGACTCTTTTGAAGATGAATTTAACTCAGAAGAAGATCAAGATCAATACTGGTTTACAGATGAGAAGATTGGCATAATCCATCAAGTACAAAACTATCTTTATGACTTAAAAGCAACAGGTGATGTACAATCTTTTGCTACCATATTAGACACAGGAAAGATTTTGAACCATGACAAAGCCCTAGACAGCATAGAAATAGCACTTCTTTACAAAAAACTGCCACAAAAATACAGAGAAAGTATCATCTCTCCATATGTTAATATAGCAGAAAATCAAGTACGCTTTTCTGCACGTATTAAAGACTCCAACCCAGGCTTACGTAGAAATGAATTTCTTGAAAAAATCAAATATGATTTGAGCAAACTTTTAAATCCAAAGATTGTATCATATCAGCCTTTCAAACCTCATGGTTATCTACAATAACATGCTTCAGTCACTCTTTAGCTCACAAATCATGACACTCAGTCTTGTACTTGTCATTCTATTTTTTATGTTCTTGGTTCTTTTTCATTCTTTGTTTCTCACACTCATTGCTCTTATTGTCAACATCATTCCTATAGGTATCATCTTTGGGTTTATGGGTTGGTTACACATCCCACTTGACATCATGACCATTACCATAGCTGCCATTGCCATGGGCATAGGTGTGGATGATACCATTCACTACATCCACCGCTTTAAAGAGGAGTTTACACACGATACAAACTATATAAACACCATGCAACGCACCAATGAAAGCATAGGTTACGCTATGGTTTACACTTCCATTACAGTCATCATAGGTTTTTCTATCTTAGTGCTTTCTAACCTTGTACCGACAATCTATTTTGGTCTACTTACTATGCTAGTCATGACCGTTGCGCTCACCTCCAATCTTATACTCT
>LBBO01000001.1_pt13 | contig 18034 bp, 16 predicted proteins | sample 329191 | NCBI WGS metagenome assembly LBBO01 (sample SAMN03174413, study PRJNA266758) | hydrothermal vent metagenome | biome: marine hydrothermal vent; feature: marine hydrothermal vent chimney; material: microbial mat material; isolation source: microbial mat from marine hydrothermal vent chimney...
TTTTTATTTAAATAAGCAGAGTCCATACCTGCTGTTTTAGGTGTACAACCTTGTAGTAAAGCAACGAATACAACAGCAACAGCTAAAAGTGGTAATTGAATGTTTTTCATGATAAAAATCCTTTATATTTGATATGTTTTATTTTAACCCGAAACAACTTTATATTTACTTTTATGGCTTAAGATTATAGGTTATGAAAGATGAGAGATGTAGAAGTGAATAGTTAGGTATATTGATTTGAGAGTCTCAATATGGGTATGACCCATATTGAAAAATTATTTTGCTTTTTCTAAGTATTTACCTTCAACAGTATCTACTACAATTTTTTGACCTTCTAATATAAAGAATGGAACTTGAACTACAGCACCAGAATCAAGAGTTGCTGGTTTTTTACCACCTTGTGAGTCACCTTTGAAGTTTGGGGGAGTCTCTACGACTTCATAGGTAGCTGTTTGTGGAATCTCAACTGAAATGGCTTTACCATTATGAAAAAGAATATCTGCTTCCATACCATCGACCATATAGTTGAAAGTATCTTTTCCTACTTGCTCATGTGTAAGACCTATTTGATCATAAGTGGTTGTATCCATAAACTGTAAAAATTCACCATCATCATAAAGGTATTGCATGGTTGTCTGTTCTAAATCTGGTGTTTCAAATTTATCACCTGCATGAACAGTTTTTTCAATTACTTTACCTGTAGATAAGTTTTTGATTTTACAACGGACAAAAGCTGCACCTTTACCTGGTTTAACATGTTGAAAATCTGTGACTCTGTATGGATTCCCATCTAACTCTAATCTAACACCTTTTTTAAGGTCTCCCATTGAGATTGTTGCCATTTATCAACTCCTAAAATTTTTTCTGATTATATCCAAGGTTCACTTTACATTAATGTTTAGTTTAGAATATAATGCTAGACTTATAAAAAATTAAAGAAAAGGTATTAAATGAATAAAATATTAAAAGCATTAGCTTTTTTAACTATAACGATTACTATGGTTCAAGCCAAAAGTATTGATGCTTCCATTGTAAAAATATATACAGTATCTAAGAGTACAAACTATATGGAACCATGGAACTCTTCTATTCAGCGTTCAAGTGGATCAGGAAGTATTATATCGGGTAATCGTATCTTGACCAATGCTCATGTTGTTGCCAATGAGACATTTTTAGAAGTAAAAAAATATGGTGATACCAAACGTTATCAGGCAAAAGTATTGGAAGTCTCTCACGATACTGACTTGGCACTCCTCGAAGTAGAAGATAAAGATTTTTTTAAAGATGTAGAGGCTTTAGAGTTTGGTGTGTTACCAAAGATGCAAGATAAGGTAACCGTTTATGGTTACCCTATGGGTGGACATACCATCTCTGTAAGCACAGGGATTGTCTCGCGTATAGAGCATAACCGTTATGCACACAGTGGCAAACGTTTTTTATCTATTCAGATTGATGCAGCGATAAATCCCGGAAACTCTGGTGGACCAACCATCTCCAATGGAAAGATAGTTGGTGTGGTTATGCAAGGCATTACCATGTCTCAAAATATTGGGTATATTGTGCCTGTAGATATTATTCAACACTTTTTAAAAGATGTATCTGATGGAAAACATGATGGCTTTCCTAAACTTGGAATTATGACAGATAAAATAGAAAACCCAACACTGAAAGCCTACTATAAACTTGGTGAAAATGAAGGTGGAATTGTCGTTGTGGATATTGTTCATAACTCTATTTTAAAAGATGTTTTAAAAAGAGATGACATTATTACAGCCATTGATGGGCATAAAATAGAGAATGATGGAACCGTTGAGTTTCGACCCAAACAGTATACCCATTTTAAATACTTTATCGATCTACATCAATATGGAGACAATGTCACCTTAGATGTTTTACGTGATGGTAAAAAGATGAGACTCAAAGCAAAGCTTCCTACCACATCAAGTTCTGAGCATTCGACCTATTCTAAACTAGAGTATGACAAAATGCCAAGTTATTTTATGTTGGGTGGTTATGTATTTTCACCAATCACACAAAACCTTCTAAATGCTTCTATGAGTCCAGTGTTAACCTTACGTGCCAAGGCTACTAAGTTTCCTACTAAAAGTGAACAAGAGTTGGTTGTTTTATTAAAGGTACTTGCAGGAGAACACAGCCGTGGTGATTATGGTATAAGTCTTTGGCATATAGAAAAAGTCAATGGATCTAAATTTAAAGATTTCAAAGAGTTCTATAAACTGGTAATGGAATCAAAAGAGGAGTATGTTGTTTTTGAAGATGAAGATGGTGCTAAAGTGGTTATCAATAGAGAAAAAGCGTTGGCTATTGAATCGGAGCTTTTAAATCGTTACAGTATTAAGGCAAATAGGTCAGATGATTTGATTTAATAAAAAATATTTTGATTATCTTACGTAAATTATTGAAATTTCAATAATTTACTCTTTAATTTGATGCTATTTTCTATTTTGCAACGCTTTTGTAACATTTTTGTTTTATATTTATATTATAAGAATTTTTTATTGTTTTTATAAATCATTTTAAGGAAAAAACATGAATGCAAATCTTGACATTACAGCGTTAAATCATAATACAATCGAAGTATCACTACCTAAAGGATTGGGTAATGCTTTTCCCTCTATTCCAAATGAATTACATGGTCGAAAAATACCTTTATTTGTTTTAAACTGGCTTTTAGAAACAGATGAAGTTGGTTTTATGATTCAGGAAACACTTCAAGCTCCTACTCGGTCTATGTGTCGAATATATGGGATAAATTTTCCTGATAAACCTAAACCTGATATGAAAAATCCAAAAGATAAAATTGCAAATCCTGGGATGAAAGATAAGTTAACTCCTAAAACACCTCTTAAACCTATTTTGAAGCCACCTTCAAAAGGAATTAAAAAAGATGGACTAAAAGGTCATAGTCAAAAACTAGAGCTGGAAGGTCTACCAAAAGGGATTAGACTTCCAAAAGCTTTACAAAATAATCCAGATGTTCCAGAAAGAGTAGCACGATGGATAGAACAAGGTAAAGAGGTACAGCAGTGGCTTATATCTGAAGGCTTAGAAAATAGCACTTGGTTAGCTGAATAGTAAGTTTTAAAGTAAAATATCTCAAATTTTTTGAGATATTTTACTAATAAGAGTTTTTATAAAAACTTTAAATTTTAAAGGAAAAATATGAAGTTGTCTTACTATTTAATAGAATCCTCATTGGAAAATGGAGGAGTCTTACTTATCAGTAGTCGAACGGAAACCTACTTAGCTTTAAATGATGAATTAGCAGATAACTTTTTTCACTTTAAAAAAAACATGCAGTTAGATGACTTAAACCTAGAATTAAAAGAGTTACTTATAGACTTTAAGATGTTAATAGATGATGAAGAGAATGAATATCAAATTATTGTTGATAGTCATTGGGATGAACGTAAAGTAGGTAGTTCAATTTTAACTTTGACTTTAGCAACAACTTTAGGGTGTAACTTACGTTGTGGTTACTGTTTTGAACAAAATAAACAGTCCATTAACCTAACAATGGAAGATGAAGAGTCAATTTTTAAATTTGTTAGTAGTAGATTAGATGATAAAAAAGAGGGGCTTCAAATTACGTGGTTTGGAGGAGAACCTCTTTTAGGTATTAAAAGTATTGAGCGTCTCTCTCGAAAGTTTATTCAGTTAAGTACCTTTAGAGGTATGACCTATAGTGCTGATATTATTACCAATGGTGTGTTATTGACTGATAAGAATGCTAAAATACTTAAGCAATCATTGGTCTCATCTGTTCAAATAACAATGGATGGAGATAAAGAGATTCATGATAAGATGCGTCCTGCACCAAATAAAGGAAGTTATGATGATGTCTTAAAAGGAGTGATGGTATCTAGAAAATATTTTAAAACCACTATACGTATTAATTTAAATCATGAGAATATACCTTTTATTCCTAAGCTGTTAAATACGTTGGTAGAGTTAGAGTTATTTGATGTTTTATTTAACTTTGCTCCTATTTTTTCAAGTGATAATGGTATAAATCAGAATAATTATTTAACTCGAAAAGAGTTTGCTCAAATACAGGTAACTTTAACTAAGTTGGCTTCTAATCTTGGTTTTCAAGTGACATCAGGTTTTGCTAGTGCTGAGAGTCATCTTCCTTGTACAGCTCTTGACCCTAGCCATTATACACTTGAACCAAGAGGGGTTGTTCATAAATGTGTAGACTTTTTAGGAGATAAGACTCATGCTGTAGCTTCTATTGAAGAGGGAAAGTTTTCTCCATTGAAAAGTCAAGAAATGTGGAATAATTATGATGTTTTTACATTTTATCAACCTGAAGGGGAAGATGATTGTTCTAATTGTCAATTTCTTCCTCTTTGTTATGGTGGTTGTCCAAAAAATAGAATAAATGGACATGATAAACGTAAATATATTTGTACACCTTTACGTTTTAACTTGGTAGATATGTTGAAATTAGAGTTGGATTTAGCATGACAAACTTGAATGTTATTGACTCTTTTGGATTTTTATATTCAAGGCGTTGTCCAGCCCAATGTAAACATTGTGGTACATCATCCAACCCTTTCTATAGAGAGAAGCTCTCTATGGTGATTATAGAAAAACTTTTAAAATCTTTACCCCATTATACTTTAGATACCATAGGTATATCAGGAGGGGAACCTCTTTTATATTATGATGATATGTTGCAAATAGGAGATATTGCTCAAAAGTATAATATTGAACTGATAATTTTCTCCAATGCTTTTTGGGCATACAGTGATGCCAATGCAAAAAAATATCTTTTAGCTTTAAAAGATAAAGGCTTAGACTCACTTCGATTGAGTACCGATCAATTTCATCAAGAATTTATTGCTTTAGAAAATATTGTAAGAGCATCGAAGATGGCGAGTGAATTAGGTATACCTTGTACAGTTATGATTCCTTCTCCAGCTTTTGGATGGAGTACCATACAGACTTTGAGTTATTTAGAAGATCATAGTGATGCTGAGTTAATAACCCACCCCATCCATCCTATAGGTAGAGCATTAGAACTCGATGATGCTTATTTTCAATGGAAAGAATTGGAGCTAAAAGGTTGTGACTTGGTGGGCAAGATAGAAGTTGATGTGACAGGATTGGTTGCACAGTGTCCCCCTGCATCTGATTTTGATGAAAGTAATCCATTGATACTGGGTGATTTAAATACTGTTTCAATAGATAAAGCAATGGATAGCTATCAATATAGTCTACTCTTTTGGATTTTAGGTCAGCATGGACCATTAGGGCTTTATAATTTGTTTGTAAATAGAGGGATTGAGGTGAGTATTCAGCTTGATGGAAAAATAAGTAATTGTCAGCTATGTCAACAACTAACAGACAATCAAGAATATTTTGAGGAGTTTTATAGATTAGAAAAAATTGATTTACAATCTACTCAATATATGAAAAGAGAATATCAAGAGCGATGTAGTGAAATAATTATAATATAAGGGGTTAAAAATGAGCGATAAATCATTGGTAAGTATGTTTCAACGTTTTGCAACGAAAAGACCAAGAGATATCAATATAGCATTGGATATTATGAAAGAGCATTGTAAAGTCTCTTCTCCAAAAGGGCTTACTACTATCAATAAGCTTTCGGAAATAAGTACCATTCCAAAGATGTTAGCAGAGAGTGATGCCGTCTGTTTTAAATCTTTTTTGTCTAAGGAAGAGATTTCTCTAATGCTAGAGAGGATAAAAAATCACCCACAACTATTGACTGAATATGGTAAAAATTATAAAGTTTTAGGTCGAGTCTGGTCAAGTGATTATATTATGGACAATGCAGATAGCTATTGGGAAGAAGCTATAAATTCAAGAGCAAGAGTAGAGGCGGTTTTACCGGGTATTGAAGATAAGTTATTGACCCTATGTAAAGAGCATATTTTTAAAGATGAAAATGTCGTTATTCGTGAGGGATTCTGTGGTCCTGCTGTTGTTCTATTTCATCCTGATGGAAAAGATACTGGTTATGGTGGTGATATTCATATTGATTGGGAAGGGTTAGAAGAAGAACATTTTCAATTGGCTGTTCCTTGTTATAGTTTTGTTTGTATGCTTTCGCTTCCTGAGGAAAATGGAGGAACAAGTGTATGGAATACAGAGTTTGTATATAATCATAAACGAAATGAAGATGTGGAAGTTGAACAAACAGTGGTAAACTATGCTTTAGGTGATTTTGCTATGTTTCCTAGTTTTAAGCTTCATAATATAGAGAGTATAAAAGGTACAACCGATAGAGTAACACTTATTTTTCATGTAGCTTATTTAGATGATTATTGGAAAATTTGGTTTTAAATGAGAATTAGAGATCGTGAGACATATGGAGTTATAGAGCGTTTTTTTAAATATTCAATGGAGTATTTAAAGCCACACCATAGAAAGCTTGTTGAGTTATTTCTTTATTTACTTTTAGGTATAGCCTTTGATATCTTTCTACCTTTAACTCAAATGTGGATTATTGATTATGCTATTATTCCTAAAGATATGGAACTCTTAATTGACTTAATGATGGGGATAGGTATTGTTTTTATACTTATGTCACTGGTTTTTTTAAGAGAAGTATATTTAACAACATGGATTGATGAGAAGATAGTTCTTCATATAAGAAAAAAGATATTTGATAAGTTGCAATATGTAGATTTAACCCAACTACAAAAGTTTTATGTTGGTGATATTATGAGTCGTCTTAATAGTGATGTCAATATTATAAGTAGTGCTATAGGAATGCTTTTTTTTCAAGTTTTAAATCTTATTTTAACCTTTATTTTTAGTTTGACCACACTTTTTTTACTTAATTGGAAGTTGGCATTAATTACCCTTGCTGTGACACCTTTACTTTTTATAGGTAACTACTTTTTTGATAAGCCCGTTGCTAAAGAGAGTTATCGAAAGCAGGTTATTTACGGTGAATATAGTTCGTACTTAGATGAGAATCTGCATGCACAACTGGAAGTAAAAACATTTCGACTAGAAAAAACTATGCAAAATAAATATCGTTTTATTTTAGATAAGCTTTTTAACTCTTCACTTCGACTTACTTTTCTATCTTCTGTCTACTCTTTGACCAACAATACCATTACCTCACTTATTCAGTTGGTTATTTTAGGTGTAGGGGGGTACTTTATTATTAAAGGGGAATTGACCATTGGTGCATTGATTGCATTTATTCCTCTTTTTGCTCAAGTTCTGAGTCCAGTAGAAGAGATTGCTGGAACCATACAAGGGTTTTTTCAGGCTTCCGGACCAATGGATAGAGTAGAGGAACTCTTACTTCTTCAATCAAATATAAAAGATAAAGAGGATGCTAAACTCTTAGAGTTTAATCAGAAAATAGTCTTTAAAAATGTGAGCTTCTCTTATGATGGTAGTTTAATTCTTCACAATATAAGTTTTGAAATTAATAGAGGAGAGAGGGTTGCTTTCGTAGGGATGAGTGGTAGTGGAAAGAGTACAATTATTAAGTTGATTTTAAATCTTGTCAAAAGGGATAAAGGGGATATTTTATTTGATAATATTTTAATAGATGATATTAAACTTAACTCTTTACGAACCAATATTGGTACAGTTCTTCAAGATACCTATATTTTTTCTGATACTATTAAAAATAATATTATACTTTTAGACTCAAGTATTTCGCAAGGAAATCTTGATAAGGCTGTCGATAATGCACAGTTATCAGAATGGATAAAAAAATTACCAGAAGGAATGGATACTTTGTTAGGGGAGAGTGGACAGGAACTCTCTGGAGGGCAAAAACAAAGGATTGGTATTGCAAGAGCCATCAGAGATAAACCAGCTATCTTATTGCTTGATGAGGTTACTTCTGCTCTTGATGCACATACAGAATCGGAGATCAACTATTTGTTTGAATCTTTTTATAAAGAAAATACCTTGATTATGGCAACACATAAGTTTCATGCATTGGTTAATGTCGATAAAATCTTCTTTTTAAAAGATGGAGAGATTATAGAAGAGGGTACACATGATGTACTGTTGTCATTAAAAGGAGAGTACTATGAGATGTGGAAAAAACAACAATCAAGTTAAGGTCAAGACTTCTTTATCAAAATCATGGGCTTGGGGTGGCTCTTTTGGTAAAGATGTCAGGGTTGCTTTAATTGATTCAGGAGTAGATAGAACACATCCAAAAATTACAGAAGATTCTATCTTTTATGAAGAGTCTTTACTAGATACAACAGTAGATGATGCTGGGCATGGTACAGCATGTGCCAATATTTTATTGGAGGTTGCTCCTCAGATCGAATTGATTAGTATTAAGGTATTGGATGCTGGTTTAAAAGGGGAGTGTTCTGATTTAATTGTTGCTTTGCAGTGGTGTCTTGATAACAATATAGCAATTATTAATCTAAGTTTAGGTTGTAATCAAGAGTCGTATAAATTAGAGTTTTTTGAACTCTTAGAGAAAATTCATCTTAATGGTATAATTGTTGTTGTTGCTAATAGTAATGATGTAAAAGAGAAAAGCTATCCAGCTGGTTTCTCATCGGTTATTACAGTAGTTTCTCATGAAAAAGAGCATGAAGGAAAGGTCTTTTCTATTTCATCTTTAGGTATTGATTTTAGTGCTTTTGCCCATGGACGAGAGCTGGCTTGGAAAAATCATTCATATAAAGTAGTTTTAGGAAATAGTTTTGCTACACCATATATTACAGGTAGAGTGGCTTGTATTAAAAGTAAACATCCTCATTTAAAACCTTATGAGATAAAAAGTATACTACACCATTTATCTGATAACATTTATAAGGAAAAAACAGTGAAAATACCTCATAACTATCAAGTGTCATTAGAGAAAATTTCAAAGGCATGTACGGAAATCTCTTTTGAAGTTTTTGGAATTGATTTACCCCTTATAGTATTCGAATATATAGAAGTTGAAGAGATGGAAGAACAAAATTTAGTTAATGATTATAGTAGTAAAATAACAATTTATAGTATCAATGATTCTATATTCCTTTCTCCTTTAGAGGGAGGTTCTAATATGATATATGGAATCACACATGAGATTGGTCATATATTGGTTTCCCACCTCTTGGAAGAGAAATTCTTACCTGCTGTTATTTGGGATGAAGCTTTGGCTCATTATTTTGCTATCAATTTATTTATCCCTAAGCTATGGGAGAAGTATGCAGAATCATTATGGCTAGATTATCCAAACTATTTAGAAGATAATGGAGTGGATATGTTAGAGAATGTACCCTTAACAGATTATATCTCTTCCTTAAAACGTATGACCTTAATATTGGATGAACTGGTAAAAGAGTACGGTTATATAAATTTGAAAAAAGCTTTAGAGAATATGAGTATAGAAGATATGGAATCTTGGAATTTTTCTAAAAGGTTAAAGAGTGAGTTGGTGGGTTTAGTATAAAAAGGGGAGATGAAAAATCTCTCCTTTTTATTTGGAGTTGTTAAAATCTATTTAACAAACTCAAATGGGTTTTCCACTACATTTTTTCTATCTACAATGTATGGAATAAGAGCAGTTTGTCTGGCTCTTTTAATAGAAACTGTTACCAGCTCTTGGTGACGTTTACAGTTACCTGTAAGTCTTCTAGGCATAATTTTAAATCTTTCACTTAATGAAAACTTTAATAAACCTAAATCTTTATAGTCAATGAAATCTACTTTCATCTCACAATATTTACAAAATCTTTTTTTGAACTTTCTTCTTTCTGCCATGGGTATCTCCTAAAATGGTATCTCATCATCATCGATGTCGATTTCTGGTACAGACGCTTGTTGTTGCTGTGGAGCTGGTTGTGAACGTTGCTCAGAAGCTTGAGGTTGACCATAACCTTGCTGTTGCTGTGGAGCTGAATAACTATTGTCATTTTGTCCAGCAGCATTGTTATTATTTCCACCATAAGCACCTTGGTTTTGTCCACCATAGTTGTTTTGGCTTGGTTGGTCACCATATCCGTTATTGTTGTTAGGGTTTTGGCTATCAGCCTTAGAATCTAACATCTGTAGACTCTCTACAGTAACAGCGTGTTTGCTTCTTTTGCTTCCGTCTTGTGCCGTCCATTGTTGAAAAACAAGTCGTCCATCTACTAAAACTTTGCTCCCCTTACGAAGGTATTGGTTTGCTATTTCAGCTGTACGCCCAAAAAATGTCAAGTCGATAAACATAACTTCATCTTTCTGCTCACCAGTTGCTGATTTCCACTTTCGGCTTGTTGCGATTCCAACATTACCAATAGCAGAGCCACTTTGTGAGTATCTTATCTCAACATCTCTTGTAAGGTTTCCTACCAATACTACTTTGTTATACATGGGGTTTCTCCTAAGGTCTTATGCTTCTGTTTTTACTTCAGCAGGTGCTTCAGTTGTTACAGGTGCTTCTTTGGTTACTACAGCTTCAGTTACTACTTCTTCAGTGGAAACAGGAGTTTCTTCAGCTACTACTTCTTCTGTTGTAACAGGAGCTACTTCTACTTTTGGAGCAGCTGCAGTTACAAGTTTCTCGAATTGAGCAACTTCTTTTTTCTTAGAATATCTTACTGTTAAGTACTTAATAACTTCTTCGTTAAACTTTAAGTTTCTCTCAAGTTCATTAATAACAGTACCTTCAGCTTTGAAATAAACGATTGTGTATACACCACGCTCATTTTTTTCAACAGGATAAGCAAGTTTTCTCATACCCATATTGTTGGTAGCAAGAATTTCAGCACCTTCACGTAGAAGAATCTCTTCAATCTTTGCAATGTTGGCTGCTGTCTCTTCATCTGTAAGTGTAGGTTTAAGTACATACAGTGTTTCGTAGTTGTTCATTGTGTTCCTTTTGGTTTAATAGCCCACTATTTTTATAGAACGCATTTAGAGCAAAAGCTCTTCATTGCTATGTTGACACTGGGTCAACTTCAGCAGTTGGCTCATACGATTGGTCGTATAGCTTCACTGAATCTAATATCCAAACTAGTGAGCAAGAATTTTGGAAGCAGTATGTTACCATAATAACTATTTTACTTTACTAAATTCATTGAAATAAGGGTGAAAAATTTACAGTTATTAGAGGGTTCCCTTGAATATTATAAAAATAATATTAATTATATATAGTATATATTATAATAAAGCTATAATATGATTTAAGGTACAAATTAAATGAAAGAGAATTCTAAAAAGACTACAATTAAATTTTTAATAAAAAGCTCTAAGCTATTTTTTTTAGTAATATATACAGCATTGGTTTTGGGTGCAAGTTATATTTTTGTAAAAAGTTATAGACAGTATGATTATATTAATGATTCAGTTGAATATGCTATGTTTATGCAGAAAGTAAAAGAGATTAAAGGAACTGATAGCAGTATGGTTTTTAAAGATAAAAGTATTAGAATGAATGAACAACGGATTATTATGTTGATGTCTCTACTTCTTCTGTTACTTTCACTTTTTATGTTTGCAAGAAGAGAGTATATATTTAAATATTTAGAGATAGAGAAACAAAATCTTGCTGCACTTTTAGATGATATAGAAAACTATGAAGGTAAAGATAAGGCAAAGCAGTTTCAAAATATGATTAAAAATAAAAATTCTTCAGAAATTTATACCTTAATGTCCGAAATGATACAAGAGTTACAAGAGAGTAAAGATGCAGCTGATGCTGCAAATAAAACTAAAAGTCTTTTTTTGGCAAATATGTCACATGAGATTCGTACACCTCTTAATGGTATAGTAGGTTTTACAAAGTTTTTAAAATCAACCAGTTTGGATAATGAGCAAGATGAATTTATTGATATTATTAGAAAGAGTTCTGAAGATTTACTCTCTATTATTAATGATATTCTTGATATTTCTAAAATAGAAAACGGTTATGTTGAACTTGAAGAGGTTTTCTTCAATCCAATGGAGGAGTTTGAAAATGTTATTGAGTCGTATGCTGCAAATGCTTCTAAAAAAGATATTGATTTTGCTTTATGGATTGACCCTGATTTCTCCTCACTGCTTTTACGGTCTGATCCTGGAAAAATAAAACAAGTACTTATTAACTTGATTTCTAATGCTGTTAAATTTACCGATAAAAAAGGAACTATTGATGTTATTATTGAAAAGGTTTCATCAGAAAAAGATGAAAATATTTCTGTTAAGTTTTCTGTAAAAGATACAGGAATTGGTATTAGTAAAGATCAAGAGAAAAAAGTTTTTGAAGCATTTACTCAAGCTGACAGTAGCACAAGCCGTAGATATGGAGGTACAGGTTTAGGATTAACCATTTCAGCAGGATTGGTTAAGAGTTTGGGAGGGGCTTTAAGTTTAGATAGTACTTTAGGAGAGGGAAGTCAGTTTCACTTTACTTTGACCATACCAACAAAAAAGATTAAACGCGACAACAGAGTTCAACCAATGAAAATAGCCATTTATGCTCCCCATGATGTACAGGCTAAAGATTCAGACCACTATTTAGAAGATTACCTTTTAGCGTTTAAGCATAGATCTTTGGTACGTTTTAAAACTTTTGAAGAGTGTATGGAGGCTTCATTGTCTCTTTTTGATGCACTCTATATTCATTATGATAAGATTAATACAGATGAACTGGATGAAATAGTAGAGTATCATAAAGCACATAGCAGTATTGTCTTGGTTACAAAGCTCAATAAACGAGATGATGTTCAAGCGTTAACAACGGATTTTACGCAAGTTCTTTATGAACCTATAACTTTTTCAAAGGTAGAAAAATCTTTTAATTATTTGGTACAAAAAGATAATGGGAATGATTTAAAATCAAAAAAGAGCAGTTTAAAAAGTAAAACAAATATGTTTAAAAATATTCATGCACTTGTTGTGGAAGACAATCCGATTAACCAAAAGATGATACAGCATACATTAAAAAATATTGGGATTACAACAGATTGTGCGAACCATGGTAAAGAGGGGCTTGAGATGTATCAAGCTGATAAAAAGTATGATGTTGTTTTTATGGATATACAGATGCCTATTATGAACGGAATAGAGGCAATGCATGAGATTATAAAATATGAAAAACTTGTAAATATGGCTCATGTTCCTATTATTGCAGTGACAGCCAATGCTTTAAAAGGGGACAGAGAAAAGTTTATGAATGAAGGTATGGATGAGTATGTCTCTAAGCCGATAAATCTAGAGAAGTTTGTGGAAGCATTAAAAAAGTTTTTCCCTGAAACAGATACGCTACCCATAATTAGTAAAAAGAGTAAAAAAGATATTTTACTTTATAAACAGACAACAACTGAGGCAAAAATTATCTCAGCCATTCTAAATAAATTGGACTACAGTGTTGATGTGGTAGAAAATATTGATGAATTGAAAAAAGTTATAGATGTCAATAGTTATAAATGTGTACTTTTAGACAGAGTACATAGTGAGAGTTCTCATAATAATTTAACACAACATCTTAAAGAAAAAAAGATTCCAAGTCTGCTCTTTACCGATGCTAAGTCGGTTGTTATCCCAAGTGATAAAGAGGATTACACCTTTGTAATCGATAAATTGACAGACTATATGAGCATTAAAGAGAAAGTTGACTATATGATTGGATTAGACAAAGCGTCATAACCTTTATAAGTATCCTTGTAATTTAATAAATGCACCATATAAAAGTAGCTCTCTGTTGGTTGCTGGTGTGTTCTTGATTTGAAGTTCTACTTCTAAAAGATGTTCAAATATTTTGAGTAGGGCAGGACTTTTTACTCTCAGTGCAAGATTGGCTTTTTGATCTTCTATATTTTTAGGCAATTTGTATCCTAAAATGGCTTTTGAGTCTATGTGACCATGGAGTTTCATATAGGCATGAAATAGAAAAATTTGATTGACAAAAAATTGTGTTGAACGCAGTATGGAAAACTCATCCTCTCCAATCTCTAAAAGTCTGCTTGTAGTCTCCACAATGGTTTTTTTTTCAAACAGATCTATAAGTAGTTGTTCTACAGCCAGAGGAGCTGTTGAGTAGACCAGTCTGTTGATATCTTTTGATGTTATTTTTCCCTCTAAAATGGAGAGCTTATTCAGCTCATTGGCACAAAGAGCTAAGTTGTTGTTGAGCAGTAGCATAAGGTGTTGTAGGGCAAAGTGGTCAATCTCTACGCCAACACTCTGTGCTTTTCTTGCCAATATATTTATACTCTCTTGCATATTTGGTTCAAAAAGACGAAGCCAATTGGCTCCTTTTTTAGGAGTAAAGGCAGATTGTAAACTTTTGGCGTCACTTGCTTTTCCTTGATACTCAAACAGAAAATAGTTATCAGGATTTTTACCCACCAACTCAATGAGTATATCCAACTCTTTTTTAGCTATTTTTTTATCCCGTTTAACAATAAGTAGGTTGGTTCCTCCAAAAAGGGAGCTTTGTGAAAGGTAAGCTTTGGCTCTTTCAAATGTATACTCATCAAAATAGAGATTTAAAAGAGAGTCAGAAGCTGAGGTAATATTTATGTAGTGTTGCAGGTAAGAAGCTATAAGGTAAGCGTTCTCTCCATAAAAAAGCATGGCTCTTGGTGGAGTGGTTCTCAATAGATTTTCAAACTCTCTTTGATACATATATTTTTACCTTATGTTATAAAATATTTTTTAAATTATAGCAGATTTAAACCTGTCCATAATATCAGGTTCGCACTTCGCCACAAACTCCCCTTGAATCTTAGCCATAGCAATGTTTACACTCTCTATGGTCAAAATAACGTTATCAAAAAGCATGACATTGTCTCCATGTAAGTTTACAGTAACACCTGCTACCTCTTCAGATTCAAGCACGGCTTTTGCATTTTCTCCTGCTTCTACAACATGGGCTTTAAACTCCTCTCCAATGTGCTTTTCTGCCCAACGAGCCAGTTTTCTATCACGGAAATCCCACTCAGCTTTGGTGGACTCACGTTCTAACTCTGAAACACGTTGAGATAGAGGTTCTATATTTCGTAACAAGTATTCGTTTTGCTCTTTGTCCTCTGTTAACTGTGACTTGATGAGTCGGTGTAAAATAAGGTCAGAATATCTTCTAATAGGAGAAGTAAAGTGGCTGTAGTGGGTAAATCCTAAACCAAAGTGACCCTCATTATTTGCTGCATACGTTGCTCGTTTTAGCGACTTAATAACCATGCTGTCTACTTCTGGAGCTATACCCATGTTGTCAGCCTCTTTTTGAATGGCTCGTATGAGTGAAGGAGCGTCATCATAGCTAGAGACAAAAAGACCAATGGCAGCCAACTCTTCAAGTAGCTCTTCAAGTTTGCTAAGCTGTGGTGGAAGGTGTACTCTAAAGATTCCATATTCAAAACGTTTGGCACTCGCTTGGTTGGCTAAAAGCATACACTCTTCTATGAGTGAGTGGGATGGCGTTCCTGTCTCTATCGATGTACTTTTTAGCTCATGACCAGCGTCGATGCTTAGTCTTATCTCTTCACTTCTAAAGTCAAAACCGTGACTCAAACGCTGTTTTCTTAGACGCTCTGTAATCTTTTGTAATGGAAGTAAAAACTGAAGTATTCGTTTTTCATTTTCTACTTCTACATATTTACCATCACTTTCGATGATTCTGTCTATTTCATCGTAGTTAAAGCGTCGTTTTGAGTGAATAATCGCTTCAAAAAACTCCTCTTTTTCAGGAAGGAGGGTGCTTTTATTTAGTTTTATTTTTGCTACAAATGCCAATCGTGGAACATGAGGTTTAAGGGAACAGATATTCTCCGAAAGTTCACGTGGCAACATAGGAAATGACTTATGGGGAAAATAGGTTGTAAACCCACGTCGTTTTGCTTCGGTGTCGATGGGGCTAAAGTAGTCCACATAGTGACTCACATCAGCAATAGCCACATAAAGGGTATGCTCTTTCATATCAAAATAGATGGCATCATCAAAATCTTTGGCAGTAACGGGGTCAATGGTACAGAAGTCTAAATCTGTCAAGTCTACTCTGTTGGGATGTTCACTTGGTGTAACTTTTGACTCTACCTCTTTGGCTTGTGTTACACAATCCTCTTCAAAAATATCATTGGCTCTGTGGTAAAGGGCAAGGGATATTTTTTCATCAACTTTTGGGTCACCTAAATGTCCAAAGACCTCCAACACTTCATCTGTTTCTGAGTCTACTTTTAGAACAGTTCCCATTTTAAATGCTTTTAAATCCATACCTTTCATAACAGCATGGGTAGGAAGTCCTGTTTTTAAATTGAGTATTTCAAATACATTAGACTCATTGGTGTTGGTATAGACTATCTGAAAAACATGAGCTTTACGAATGACCAACTGAACCTTAGCCGAAGCCCGTCCACGTCGTGCAATAATTCGTTTTACTACCACATCATCATGAGGGTTCGCTTCACCCATATCATCAGCTTCTACAAGCAGCTCTTTTTGCTCTTTGGTTTGAGCTTCAACAAATCCACGCCCCTCTTTGTTCACATAGAGTTGACCTACACGGTAGAGTGATTTTAGTTTCCATACTCCTTCTACTTCTTCAATAGCTCCGAGTTGTTGTAAGGCTTGAAATGAGTTTTTATCTTCTAATTCTAAGTCGGTCTCTATGAAACCGTTTATGAGTTGTATGGCAAATGGGGACATGGTTCTCCTAAGGCTATATGAGTGTTTAATTTTATTAGGAGTATTGTATCTGATTTTGGGTTAAGTCTGTAACAACTCAAAATCTTGATGTAAATCATACTCTCAGTCTCTGATTTTTACTATAATAATCTATATTTATAATTTGAATAATTTTTATTTATGAAAATTATAAGTTTTTCTAACACTATTTCGAGGAGAAAATATGCACCCCAGTTTTATGAAGGCAAAGATTTTTGCTTCACTCGCACTGCTTGTTATGACTGTTGCTTTTACCTTTCCCATGATAGCTTTTCATGGTACACTCAACAAGATTGATGATGGTAAAACAGAGGAAATTTCTGGATTTACTAAATCGGTTTGGAACCTATATAGTCAAGGGCGATACAAGAGTATTGCGACTCCAGAAGAGTCTCATAATAACTTAGATGGGATGATAAAGTCTGTCTCTGAAATTGGAGTTCCTTCTTTACCTATTTGGGCTGTTTCATTGGAAGCTCCCAACTACCCAAAAGAGGCGTTTCCAGAAGGGATTCCTGTCTTTTTTCACTTCGATGGGTACAGTGGTGAGATTCATGAGATGAATACCATTAACCACTATGTTGGTATGGATCCAATGTGGGTTGGGGGAACACTAGAGCGTGAGATAGGTATTTATGCTTTGTTGCTTTTGACTTTGGCTATGATTTATTTTATCGCTTACAACAAAAAGATTTTCTCTTATGCAATGTTAATTCCTGCCTCACTCCCTGTGCTGTTTATTTTAGATTACTCTTACTGGTTGTATTGGTTTGGGCATAACCTTCATGATTGGGGTGCGTTTAAAATTAAGCCGTTTATGCCGACCGTGTTTGGTGACGGAAAGATTGCACAGTTTGTGACACACTCTTACCCGACCATTGGGTTCTATTTGATTGTGCTTATTTCACTGTTGAGTCTTTTGGCGTTTTTTGCTAAACAAAAAGCAATGCGAGAGACAGCGTAGGTGTGACCATGTCACACGCCAAATCTCGGTTAGAACAGATAGGGATTTGTAATTTTTTAGAAGTTTAGGTTGAGTTGTGTCGTGTGACATGGTCACACCTACGGAAATTTATAAAGGTTTAAATTTGAGAAAATTATTAATAACTTTTTTATCACTGTTCACATTTGCAAACGCTAACGCCTTACAAGATGCCATAAACAAAGCCCCTTCAGGCTCTATTTTAAAACTTCCAGCAGGTGTGTATAAAGGTTCTGTGGTCATCAAAAAACCTCTAACCATTTATAGGTAAAGAGGATGGTGTTGTTATCGATGGAGAAGGCAATGGAACGGTTATAAAAATAGAGAGTTCATTTGTAACGCTTAAAAACCTCAAAATTGTAAACTCTGGAGAGATGACTCATACACTGGATGCTGGGATTTTAATCACCAATGCCAAGCAGTGTGAGGTGAGTGATTGTGTCATAG
>LBBO01000002.1_pt17 | contig 17849 bp, 19 predicted proteins | sample 329191 | NCBI WGS metagenome assembly LBBO01 (sample SAMN03174413, study PRJNA266758) | hydrothermal vent metagenome | biome: marine hydrothermal vent; feature: marine hydrothermal vent chimney; material: microbial mat material; isolation source: microbial mat from marine hydrothermal vent chimney...
ATAGAATTAGCCAAAAAACACAATATAAAAGTCTATACTACAAAAGCCCCCTCTTTCCAAAACAATTTTGAAAAAAATGCTAGAGATTTCCGTTACGATTTTTTTGATAATATTATAAAGCAACATAACTATGATAATTTACTTACAGCACATCAACTAAATGATCAATTGGAGTGGTTACTCATGCGTTTAACTAAAGGTGCAGGAACATCTGAACTTTTAGGTATGGAGGTCATTTCAGAACGAAAAGCCTATACCCTAATACGTCCCCTTCTCCATCACTCAAAAGAGGAGCTTCTAAGCTATCTAAAACAGCATCACTATCCCTATTTTGTAGATAAAAGCAACGTTGATGAGAAGTATGAACGTAACCGATTTAGAAAAAATTTTTCAGATAAGTTGTTATACCAATATCATGAAGGAATAAAACGAAGCTTTGATTACCTGAGGGAGGATAAAGAGGTTTTAAACAGTGGATACAGAGAGCTTTTTCACCATAAAGAGCTTTATATTATAAGTTATGATAACCCCTCTGGTCAAATTCGTATTGTTGATAAATATCTGAAAAAATTGGGTTACTTACTCTCTGCATCACAACGACAAGAGCTTAAATCTGAAAAAAGTATTGTTTTTGGAGGGTTATGGTCAGTAGAAATTACAGAGAACAAAGTCTATCTTGCTCCCTATAAAAAAGTAGTTATGCCTAAAACATTTAAAGAACTCTGCCGAACTTTAAAAATACCTCAAAAAGTCCGAGCTTATATCTATAACGAAAACCTTGACCCTAAAGCTCTCTGATACTCATTTTTACCTCTATGAGCTTATCTTTCTCTTCAAACTCTAATGGACTGGTAATCTCAACCAAATACTGTAGAGAGAGTGTTTCCAAAAGTGTATTAAAGTTATCAATCTTATCTTTCTCTATCTCTATGCTTATATTATACGACTTGTCTCCTATGAACTCAACCGTTGTTTTTGAAACACTTTTTAGCGTCTCTTGAATAAAACGCTCTTTATCAAATGGTTTGGCACTCCCAGCTATGCCATACTTTGAAGCACTTTTTTGTAACTCGCTAATTTTTGACTCTTCTGCTTGTACATTTTTAAAATAATTCACCATGGAAGGAATAACCCATGCAAATAATATTACCAACGATATTACAAATAAAATTTTACTAATTAATGGTAACTCTTTAAGTCCTTTTAACATATCTACTCCTTATATTTTTGATTTAAATGAAAACTCTGTCATAAAGTTCTCTAATGGTTTAATAACAAACTCACCATCACTGTAGATGTCATTAAGGCTGTTACGTAGAGGCTCGATTCCCCAAACCACACCTTTAATTTCTATTCTGGTGTTTGATATGGTGGCTTTTTTTAACTCTGCATTTTTTCCCATGGCTGAAAAGATATCATCTGTTGTCATCGCCAACAACGTGTTGTTTGTTTGTGCCATAGATTGAGATTCCATCCGTAAGGTCTCTTTCTCTACTGTATCATTTTTCATTGAGAAAAAAGCACCCATTCCAAGTACAAAAAGTAGGGGGAGAAAAGAGAGAACGTTTTGAAGCATATTCCCTGTCATTGAGGAGTTACCTAAAATTGATTTCTTTTGATTGGGTACAAATTCATTCTCAGAATCTGCACTGTTTAGTTTTAAGTCATCCAAATTCTCTATGGCGATACCTTGAGGCGCTGTCACACCTTCAGAAGTATGATTTAAACTATCATCTCCTATTTTAGATAATGAGGACTTAATATAACTGCTAATCGTTCGTTTAGGCTCTCCTGACATATGGTGTAAAAGATTATGAATGGTGTTTTGTCTCAGTAAGATACTCAATGAGAGCTCTTCTCTTAAAACCTTCAATAACTTTGGAGAGTCATCGGTGACCAACATCTCAATATGGTCAGCAAATTTATATGAGATTTTATAGTACATCTTCATACTTTTATAAACCCTGTCTGCCACCTGTTTTTCTGTTAAACCTCTTGTACCAATTGTCCAACTCTCATGAATCTTATCGTTTGTTGCAAACATAATATAAAGTTTACGATCAAACAATCCAATAAGTAAAGTTAATTTATCATCCAATCTATTTTTATACTCTTCATATAAGATAGCAAAAGGTGAAAAATAGAGTGTCGTCGGAATATTTCCAATATCAATTTTATCTTGCACAACATAGTTATTTGTAAAAATTTTTGCTGAAGCTCTATTGTTGTCTACTTCATCAAAAATTTTTTGATTCAATGCCAATGAGATAGAGACCACTTGAGACTGTGGGTATTGTGATTGAAGTTCACGAATACGCTCAATAAACTTCTCTTTTTCACTTTCATGAAACTGTTCCATCTCTTTAGCAATAAAACCATCATGTGTCTGAATGGCATGATTTAAAAAGTAAAATTCTCTCTCTTTATAATGTGTAATGGTTACATAGTGTTGACTACCCATATTATTCTCCTATATTATTGCTCTCTGCACATAAGGGATGTGCTTTTGTATATTCATTTAATTTTTTACTATTTTCTAGCTGTGTATAAATCTGTGTTGAGACCATACTACTATGTCCCATTAACTCCGATACATCTGAAATTCTTGCTCCATAATGAAGCAAGTGGGTTGCAAATGAGTGACGCAGCTGATGAGGAGTAGCTTTAATACCACTCTTCTTAAAAACTTTAGAAAAAAGATAACGAATTTGATGACTGTTCATCATTTCACCATTTTTTTCCAATAAAAACTTTTTAGGGTTTTCATAGTGTATATAGTCTCGTATCTCTCTGGCTATCTGTTCTAAAAGAGGAATTTGTCGCTCTTTATCACCTTTTCCAATCACCCTAATCCATTCATTTGAGATACTGGACAATTCAAGGGATGCCAATTCAGAGATTCTTAACCCTAATCCGTAGAGTAAAGTTATAATTAACCTCTCTTTATGGTCACAGTATTGAAGAATCTCATCTATAATATTCTCATCAATTGGTTTTGGTAACGTCTTTGGTACCTTAATCACAGAGTTACCAATCAACTCTATATTTAGCTCTTGCTGTTCATGCATAAACTTAACAAATGAACGTAAGGCACTCAACTTTTTAGCGATTGTTTTTTTTGAATTATTAACAATTTTCAGTCGTAATGGAGTAATGTCCAAAATGATTTTTTTATCTTCTTCATAATAGTGACTCACAGACAACATTTCCATTAAAACATTTTCATATGTCAAAATGGAACTGGAAGCGTATGCCCTAACATTTTCTAAGTAAAATAAAAAATTATTAATATTTTCATTTAAACTAATCATAATTGGATTATATCAAACCTTTTATTTTTAACATCTTATGTTATAAATTATTTTTTTATATTTATTATGCACCTATTTATTTCTATCTATTGAATTTAAATAAACTACACTATAAGTTTAGTGGGATTAATATTAAGTTAAGCTTTAAAATATTTTTTAAATTACTTGCTTATGCTAAAGCATATAATAGCATCTGCTTTTGAAGATGACTTTTTGCCTCTTCTTTCTCCATGTCATCAATATGAATCACTTGATGATAAATCTCTAATGTAGAAAAAGGTTTAGGAATAACAAATGCATCCCAACTTTTTAACTTCCAATATGAACTTGGCTTATAGTTTACAACCATAAGAGGAAGATTGGACCGTAATGCCAAAGAGACAGCTCCATCACTCATGCTGTAGCGAGGACCTTTAGGACCATCGGGAGTAACCATAATGGAATTTCCCTCTTTTAGAGCTTTAATAGCAGCAATTAAAACAGCCTTAGCCCCTCGTCTAGAAGAGCCACGTAGAGGTAAAATATGTAAAAACTCAAATGTCCTTGCAATCAATTCACCATCATAGTGTTGTGCAATAATTGCTGAAGTTGTCTGATGTTTACGAAGTTTTCTATAAACTTGAGGAGAGATAAACAATTCAGCATGCCAAGTAACGGCCATGCATTGTCCCTCTATAGGTGCATCTATAAAGTAATATTTCTTTCTATAAGTCAACCATAATAGCTTCATCACTACAAAAAGGATAGGAGGAATTAAAAAAGCTCCTACCTTGCGCGAGATCGATTTACGCACTAACCGTTCCCTCTAAAGCACCTCTTGAAGTTTTGTTCACTTTTACTTTTACTATTTGACCCAGTAGCTCTTCACTGCCTTTAATGAAAAAGAGTTTTCCATCATCGCTCCGTCCAGAAATTTTTCCTTCGGCTTTCAGTTCATCAAAATAGACCATATGCTCTTGATCCATCTCTCCATCCATAATCTCATCAATAATCTCCGTATGACGTGCTTGAAGTCGTGTTAAACGTGCAGAAGCTATCTCTTTTGCAACTTGATTATCAAACTCTGCTGCTTTTGTATGGGGTCGTGGAGAGTATTTAAATGAAAAGAGTTGTTCAAAACGTACTTGCTCTAAAACATCCATCGTATCTTCAAAATCTTCATCACTTTCACCAGGAAAACCAACAATAATATCTGTAGAGATGGTTGCTTCAGGACAAAGTGTTCTAATCTTCTCACAACGATTTAAAAACCACTCTTTTGAGTAGCCTCTTTTCATCTCTTTTAGCAGATGTGTTGAACCACTCTGTAGAGGCACATGAATCTGCTTGCATATCTTAGGGTTAGAAGCAAACTCCTGTAAAAATTCATCATCCATATGTAAGGGGTGTGGCGAAGTAAAACGAATACGCTCAAGTCCCTCTATTGTAGAGATTTTTTGAAGCAGTTCGGTAAAATTACACTGCTCTTGTTCTGCCGTAAAATATTTACCATAGTTGTTCACATTTTGACCAAGAAGCATCACCTCTTTGGCTCCAGCATTCACAGATTTTTGAATCTCTTTAACAATCAATTCAGAAGGAATTGAGACTTCATCCCCACGTGTTGCAGGAACAATACAAAAAGTACATGATTTATCACAACCCATTGAGATGTTTACCATGGCTTTAAAGGTGTTGGTTCTATACTCACCAAAAGCATAGGTACTGTCATCATAGTTAATATCTATCTCAACAGCATGTTTTTTATCGACAACATCTCTAATTTTAGAAATATTACGTGCACCCAAAACAAAGTCTACCGAAGGTGCTCTTTTTATAATGTCTCTGCCCAAATGTGATGCTGTACATCCAGCCACACCTATTTTTGCAGATTTCTTCTTATACTTATTGAAAACACCTATCTCCGAAAAGAGTTTCGAGACAGGTTTTTCTCTTACACTACAAGTATTGATAATAATCAAATCTGCATCAGCCAACTCTTCGGTTAGTTCGTAAGGCTCTTTTTTATTTAGTTCAGCGATCATATGTTCACTGTCGCGAACATTCATTGCACAACCTAAGGTCTCTATATATAATTTCTTCATTCTTACTTTACAATATGAACCTCATAGATATACTCATCATCATTCAAACCAAATTTCACTTCTCTCATATATACAGAGTACTCTTTCTCTTCAAAATGTTCAATAAGTGCTTTTAACTCTTTATGTGTGTTCTCTTTATCAAAATAGAATATAGATTTTTTATCTAAATCCTCTTCTATCTTTGATACTTCAATTACTTTTGGTTTTGATGTTATCGATGCTCTCGCTAATTTCAATTTCATTCCCCATTCCTTAATATTTTTAAAATAATTATATCTCAAGTTTGTAAATATGTTATATTTTATTATATTTATTATACCTATTTTCCTTAAAGGTTTGTTTAGATATAATATATCTCTTCATGCAACTGACAAATCCACTAAAATAGTAACGCATTGTTAAGTTCATTTTTTGAAGATTGCAAATAAAGTATGTATTTTGACATATTTTATAAAATAAAGGAAACAACTATGGAAAAAATTGTAGACATTATAGAAGCGATGGCTCATGAAAAAAATATTACTCTTGAATCTGCTGTTGATGCATTCAAAGAGGCTCTCATAAAAACTGCAAAAAGATGTACCACCTATACATCATATTTTGAAGCAACCGTTGATATGAATAAAAGGGACTATACCGTTGAACAAGTTATTCTAATTGTTAAAGATAATGATGAAAGATTTGAAACAGACCCAGATGCTGTTATCAGTCTTGAAGAGGCACAAGAAGAGTATGGATCAGACCTTGAACTGGGCGATGAACTACGTTCTCCATTTATTCTTGAAGATCATGGACGAACAGCTTCATTTAACCTTTTTAAAGAGTTACAGTACCATATTCAAAGACAAGTAGAACAAGACCTTTTTGAAAAATATAGAGAAAAAGTTGGCGCAGTCATGATTGGAACAGTTAACCGTGTTGATGATAATGAAGATACCTATATTGAGATTGGAGAGCTTAAAGGTATTTTGAGTCAACGTAACCGTATTAAAGGTGAAAAGTTCAAAAGAGGAGACACGGTAAAGGCACTTTTACGTTATGTCACTATTGACCCTGAAATTGGAATGTTCCTAGAGCTTACTAGAACATCACCAAAGTTTTTAGAGAAACTCATGGAGAAAGAGGTTCCTGAAATTGGAGATGGATCCGTACTCATCATGGCTGCAGCTAGAATCCCAGGACAAAGAGCAAAGTTGGCACTTAAAACTGACTTCCCTAACATCGACGCTATTGGTGCTGCTGTTGGTGTAAAAGGAGTCAGAATCAATGCTGTTAGTGGAGAACTCTTCGATGAAAACATTGACTGTGTTGAACATTCACTTATTCCTGAAGTCTTCATAACGCGAGCCTTGTCTCCTGCTATTGTACAGAGTGTTAAAGTTGTACCAGGAACAGAAAAGAAAGCCATTGTGAACATTACCAATGACCAAAAAGCAAAAGCCATTGGTAGAAGTGGTATCAATATCCGTTTGGCATCAATGCTCACAGGTTATACCATCGAACTCAATGAAATCGAAGGTGTAACAGACCGTTCAGGTGAAAGCTCTGGAAATATCCCAGCAGAAGCTGATAAAACAACCAATACCGATGCATTGGCTGACCTATTTAAATAGACTATTCACTAAAACGGGTAGAGAGATGTCTCTACCCCTACAATCCCCCAATATTTTTTAAAAACTCATTTTCCTCTCATTTTTTTTCATTATAATACGTACCAATAGTAAAAAGGAAAATTATGAACATAGAACTTTTAAGTCAAATCGTCGATTATGGAGTACTGGGACTACTCGCATTTATGAGCTTTTTAACCCTCTTCTTCTGGATAGAACGTCTACTCTTTTACCGAAGTATTAATATAGAAGAGTATAAAACCCAAGAAGAGCTTGAGATGAAAGTTACCAACAATTTGGCTATTATCTCCAGTTTTGGAGCCAATGCTCCCTACATTGGTCTACTCGGTACGGTTCTAGGAATTATCATCACTTTTTACAGCATGGGACAAACATCAGATATGGATGTAAAAATCATCATGACCTCACTTGCCCTTGCATTAAAAGCAACAGCCATGGGTCTGGTTGTCGCCATTCCAGCCATATTTTTCTACAATCACTTGAACAGAAAAGTAGAAGTTATTTTAAATAAGTGGATTATTAACCAAAAGGAAAAATAATGCGACGTTCAGCAAAGTTTGATACCATTAACGTTGTTCCTTTTATTGACATCATGTTGGTACTCTTGGTCATCGTCTTGACCACTGCCTCATTTATACAAACAGGACTTATAAAACTTGACCTACCAACATCAAGCTCTAAAATCGAAGAGAAGCCGAAAAAAGAGCTCAAAATATCTATTAAGAAAAATGGAGAAATCTTTTTTGATAAAGAGAAGATAGAACATGACGAAGTAGAAAAACAACTACTCATGCACAGCAAAGAGAGTCCCATACATCTATATAGCGATAAAGAGGCTCAATTTAACAACTTTGTCTTCATCTTAGATATCTTAAAAAAGAATGAATATGAAAACCTAGGCATCGTAACAAAAAATGACTAAATCTCATTATGGCTCCTCTTTTATTATTAGCACTCTTGTCTATACGATTCTAGGATTCTCGCTATTAACCTTGTTAGAGACTCCTAAAAATTTTACAAAAAAGAGTCCCCAGAGCGTCATAAAAGTTGCCATTGTGACACCCACACCTAAAGTCATTGTCCCACCTATTGTGCTTCCAAAACCTCCTGTAGTTGTTCCTCCTAAAAAAGTTATAGAGCCAAAGCCAAAACCTAAAAAAATAGAAAAAAAGGTCATCAAAAAACCAAAACCTAAAAAAATTATAAAAAAGGTTGTAAAAAAACCCAAGCCAAAACCAAAAAAGATAATTAAAAAAGAGAAACCTGTTGAAAAAGAGTACTTTACCCCTGCCCCAACAAAAACCGTAGAACAACCAAAAAGTAGACAAACACCCACAGCCACTCAAGCTGTTGCAGCACCAAAGGTTGATAAAAGTGCAGAGAAAAAAGCGTTCTTAAACAATGTAAGAAGGCAAATAAAAAGCAATAAAAAATACCCAAAAATGGCACTAAGAAGACATATAGAAGGCTCCGTAGGTGTCATGTTCGACATCCAAGCCAACGGACAAGTCTCTAATATACGCTTCTTAAACGGAAAATCTATCTTACAAAAATCAGTAAGGAGAGCAGTCACCCGTAGTTTCCCTATCAATATCCCTAGTACACTTCAAAGCGAGTTACCTATTTACAATATTTCGATTACCGTTAATTTTAAGATAAATTAACGGTTTATAATATACCCCTTTGTCAAGACCACTTAACCCCACAAACCGAGCTATCTCAACCTTACTATACCCCTATCCTTTGCAAAAAAAATCTCCAATCGTTTATATAGAACCCTCATCTCTCCATCTCTGGTCACTATTTTGGGAGTAGCATACCTCAAAGTGATTAGACCATTTTTAGAAAATTTTCAAATATTAGAATTTGATAAAAATGCAAGTGAAATTTTTGCTAAAACTAAAGCTAAACTCAAAAAATGGAAATATTATTGCTGATATGGAAAAAATCAGCTCTTAAACCGAGGGAAAGAAGTGTGATGAGAGAGTTATGGAAATTGATGTTAATCAGTAAATTTAAAAAAATAGAGTAGAATAGTTTCATACTGATTTATAAATAGATATCACAGCTTCCAATTTAAGAGCTCTCATATAATAGATAAAAAGTATAACAAAACAAGAACAAAATTGTTTTATTTTGGTTACGGTTTAATGTATCGTTCTCTCTTTTTTTCTTTTATTTTGTCTATCTCCACCAAGATAAAGCTGTCCAGACAATTTCCAAAATCTTTGTCCACATTGTAGCCCATAAAAGAGATACCTCTCTCGTCACATAAGTCAGCATACTGTTTATAGAGCGTTGGAACCGTTACACCATAATAGTCAAGCTGTTCACGTAAAATTTTAAAATTCTCTTTAGCATCTGCACCATCAAAAATTATCTCTAACTCTTCTAATGCATTTTTAGAGAATTGAAATTTATTTTGAGGCTGAAGCAGAGTATGATGATTTCCATAGTATTTGTTATAGTAGTAAATAATAAGCTCTTGGGCAGATTTTGGCATGGTTCCACTAATCGTGACAGCTCCAAACATATACTTGATGTGTGGATTCTGATAAAGGTATGCTCCGATTCCTTGCCATAAGTAATCCAAAGCCCTGCTTCCCCAATATTTAGGTTGAACAAAACTTCTTCCTAACTCGATGGAGTTGTGCAGATACTTTTCAAATTCAGGTTCAAATCCAAAAAGAGAATCGGTATAGAAACCCTCTACATCATAATCTTTATAGACAACATTACTCTCTGCTATTCGGTAAGCACCAGCGATTTCTAAGGCTTTGTCATCCCATAAAATAATGTGTTTGTAGTAATAATCATAGTTATCTTTATCTCGTTTCTTGCCTGTTCCTTCTTCTACTTTTCTAAAGGTAAACTCTCGAAGCCTTGCTATCTCTTGCAGTATAATAGAGCCTTTAAGATATTCATAAAGGTATATCTGTTTTCCATCACTGGTCTCTCCTAACTTCTGGCAGTTTGCCAACTCTTGTTTGAGTGTCTGTCTACTTTCAGGGTGGGCAATGCAACGTTCTGTGCTAAAAATAGGTTTTTTCCCTTTGGCTACCTTGTAGAGATGTTTTCTAAAAAGTTTTACTTGTGACTTTGTATCTAAAGGGTTATTTGAAAAACTTTTAAAAGGAATACTCTCTCCAATTGTAAAATCTAAAGAGCCACTCTTCTGTTTAAACATCTCATGAGGTAAGAGTACAGAAGCGAGACTTTTATTAAGAGATGAGATTGTATAAAAAAAAGCAGAATTTTTCGCCTTTATATGTATAGGGAGAATGGGAGCTCTATTTTTGGTGGCAAATTTTAGAAACCCTTTGTGCCACTCTGTATCTTTTACACCATTGGGTCTCGCACGTGAAACTTCACCAGAAGGAAAAATAATCAATGCCTCTTCATTCTCTAACGTATCATGTATCTCTTTTACCGAAGCTTTAGAGATACTTTCTCCAAAGGTATTGACACCTACAAGTATGGGTTTTAGTTGGTCAATCTGTGACAACATCTCATTGGCTACTACTTTAATGTCACCTCTTACTTTTCTTATTAAATGAATCAATGACAAAGCATCTAATGCCCCTAAAGGATGATTGGCAATAATCACCACACGCCCTGAAGCAGGAATATTTTCTATCTGATTACTCGAAAACTTATAAGAGAAATCAAAGTAATCCAATACAGACTCTACAAATGCAAAAGGCCCTGCGTACTGTTGTTGTTTTAAAAAAGTATTAATATCATTTTGATGAATAAGTTTTTTGACGGCTAAAAAGAGTGGTGAAAGTATGGGTTTAGGTAACACTTCGACTCTTGGGTATTTATTGATAACAGATGCTTGTACATTGATCATAATGCGTCCTTATTATATAATTTAAATATTATAAAACAGTTTGATAACAAAATAGTAATAAAATGGTAACATTGAGGGAGGTGAGCTGTAGAAATATTGTAACCATACTGTAACCATATTGTTCTCTTTTTGTTACAAAACGAGGATATAGTTTCGGAACTTTAAATTACAAAAAGGATTACACTATGAAACTATCTAACATTTTACTCTCTTCAGCTGTTATCGCTGCATTGACTCTAACTGGTTGTGGAAGTGACTCTTCAACACCCCCAGTAGGAGAAGAACCAACACCAACTGATGCACTTACAGGAACTATTTCAGCCAACAAAACTTTAACAGCTGATAAAACATGGTTATTAGATGGTCAAGTTAAAGTAGCAAGTGGTGTTACCTTAACCGTTGAACCAGGTACAACAATTGCTGGTAAAACAGGAACAGATGCTTGGTTAATGGTTCTTCCAGGTGCTAAACTTATGGCTGAAGGCACTGCTGCTAACCCAATTCTTTTCACTTCACAAGAAGCTGTAGATGGTGATGCCCAATCTGCTGGTCAATGGGGTGGTGTAACAATTATTGGTAACTCTGATAATGATCAAACAACAACTTATGAAGTTGATGATACTACAGAAGCTGGAACAGGTGATGCAACTTCAGGTACATTAAAATATGTAACCATTAACAACTCAGGTATCGCTGTAGAAGAAAATAAAGAGATTAATGGTCTTAGCCTTTTTGGTGTAAGTGCTTCAACTATTGTTGAAAACATTACTACAAACCGTTCAGGTGATGATGGTATTGAAATTTGGGGTGGTGCTGTTAACCTTAAAAATGTAAAAATTGATGGTGCTAAAGATGACTCTTTTGATACTGACTCTGGTTGGACTGGTACTGTAGATGGTCTTACTATTACAAATGGTACAAAAGCTGGTATTGAAATGTCAGGTACTACTGTTGGTACATATAAAAATGTAAACATTACTATTGACTCTCCTGACTCTGAAGGTGGTATCTACTTTAAAGCTGGTGATGGTGAAGTTATTGGTGGTAAGTTTGAAAATGTAGTGATTAATTACAATTCAAGTGCTAAAGGTTCAATGGCTGTAACAGGTGAATTTGACAATGCTAATACAACCATGACCAATGTAACTTTTACAGGTACTAATACGGCTATAGTTGCTAAAACAAGTCCAGCTGATGATGCTGCTGCTGCTGAAGTTCAAGCCATATTTGATGCTGATGCGTCAAATAGAGTTACGGTAGCAGCTACGGGAACTGAAACAATTTCAGGAACAATTTCAGCCAACAAAACTTTAACAGCTGATAAAACATGGTTATTAGATGGTCAAGTTAAAGTAGCAAGTGGTGTTACATTAACCGTTGAACCAGGTACAACAATTGCTGGTAAAACAGGAACAGATGCTTGGTTAATGGTTCTTCCAGGTGCTAAACTTATGGCTGAAGGTACTGCTGCTAAACCAATTCTTTTCACTTCACAAGAAGCTGTAGATGGTGATGCCGAAGCTGCTGGTCAATGGGGTGGTGTAACAATTATTGGTAACTCTGATAATGATCAAACAACAACTTATGAAGTTGATGATACTACAGAAGCTGGAACAGGTGATGCAACTTCAGGTACATTAAAATATGTAACCATTAACAACTCAGGTATCGCTGTAGAAGAAAATAAAGAGATTAATGGTCTTAGCCTTTTTGGTGTAAGTGCTTCAACTATTGTTGAAAACATTACTACAAACCGTTCAGGTGATGATGGTATTGAAATTTGGGGTGGTGCTGTTAACCTTAAAAATGTAAAAATTGATGGTGCTAAAGATGACTCTTTTGATACTGATTCTGGTTGGACTGGTACTGTAGATGGTCTTACTATTACAAATGGTACAAAAGCTGGTATTGAAATGTCAGGTACTACTGTTGGTACTTACAAAAACGTAAACATTACTCTTAACTCTCCTGACTCTGAAGGTGGTATCTACTTTAAAGCTGGTGATGGTGAAGTTATTGGTGGTAAGTTTGAAAATGTAGTGATTAATTACAATTCAAGTGCTAAAGGTTCAATGGCTGTAACAGGTGAATTTGACAATGCTAATACAACCATGACCAATGTAACTTTTACAGGTACTAATACGGCTATAGTTGCTAAAACAAGTCCAGCTGATGATGCTGCTGCTGCTGAAGTTCAAGCCATATTTGATGGTCAATAATTTTTAAATCCTTAAACTTCCATCAATATTGATGGAAGTTTACTTCTTCCTTAAGAATAAAAAAAATAACTTCTAATAATTTTAAATTACCCTCCTCAAAAATATTTACATAACTACACCCGTCATCATCAGTATGCCAAAATGTAATCGAAATGTAATCAATGTGTTACCTCATTGTTACCACTTCATAATAATATCTCTCATTAATTTTTACATTGGAGTATAAATGTTTATAACATACAAGAGAGTACTACTTTCAACCGTAGCGTGTGGCATACTAGGAACATCTTCGCTTTATGCTGAAAATGACAGCATTGTTAAATCAATTATGAAGCTTAGAGGCGACGTGGAATCACTCTATACTAAAATTGATGACAACAAAGATGTCTACAAAGCTGAGATGAAATCAAATACAATGCAGTCTGCTGACAGTGAAGCTCAAATTAACCGTCAAGAGACAGCATTAAAATTAGCAGAAGCAGAATTTTCAAAAGTTCAGAAAAAAATAGCCAAAGCTTCAAATAAAAATGAGAGCATTAAACCCATGCTATTGGGTGCTATAGATTCACTAAGAACTATTATTACGAAAGGTATTCCTTTTAAAACAACAGAGCGTCTAGCTGACCTTGCAACACTTCAAAAAAATCTTATTGACGATGTGATTACAGAAGAGAAAGCACTTTTACTTATTTGGGCCAGTTACGATGACACCATTCGTTTGACCAAAGAGATTGGTAAGTTTAAACAAGAGATTGTTCTTGATGGAGAGCCAGTTTTAGCCGACATAGCAAAAATGGGTTCTATTATGATGTTTTTCTCTACACCTGACAACAGAGTGGGTTACGTGACCAAAGAGGGTGAGGGTTATGCCTACAAAGTTATAACCCAAAAAGAGGAAAGGGTTAAAATAGTTAACCTTTTTGACTCTTTACAAAAACAGATTCGTACAGGTTTTTTCAACCTACCAAATGCTTTAATTTTATCGGAGAGTAAATAATGAAAAAATTCTACACAGCCTTAGTAGCACTTTTGCTAATAACAACCACCATTCACGCCGATGAGTTGAGTGATGCTTACAATAAAGAGTATACTTTCTTAAAAGCTCAAAAAGCTGAACTTCAAACAAGAATGCTAAAAGAGAAAAAGCAACAAGAGAGAGATTTAGAAAAAGCAAAATCAAAAACAAAATCACTTCAAAACAAGTACTTAGAGCTTAGTGAAGCTGTAAAGTCCAAACAAAAAGAGATAGAAAAACTCTCAGAAAAGCTTTCAGACAAAGAGAGTAATTCAGAGATTACAGGTTCAGTGGTTATTCAAGCCAAAGGGATGCTTGAAGAGTATGGTATCGCACTTGATGATAGCAACAAAACAACAAATATACAGAAGATGGAAATAGCTTTTGCAGATGCAGAAAGCTTGTACAGTAAACTCTCTTCTATTCAAGTAGAAAAAGGTAAATTTTATTTACCAGATGGTTCTATTGCTAAAGGTGAGATTGTTAAAGTTGGTAACATTGCTGCTTATGGTATCTCCGATAAAGCCTCTGGTGCATTGGCTCCAGCTGGTGAGCAGAACTATAAACTTTGGAATGCTGTAGGTTCATCAGATGATGCCAAAGCACTTTATGCCAAAGAGATGCTACCTACACTTGATATCTTTACTTATGAAAATATGGGAAAAGAGGTAGAGTATAAAAAAGAGAAAACCTTAGATGACATTCTTAAAGGTGGTGGAGTTATTGGTTACATTATTTTAATTCTTGGTGCATTTGGTCTTTTACTGTTGGTTATTAGAGTGTTTATTCTTTTATTTGCAAGTTCAAACGTAAAAAAGATTTCTAAAATAGTTGCAGCTAAAGTTGAAGAGGGTAAAGGTGATGAGGCGTATGACGCGATTAAGAACTTTAAAGGTTCAGCTGCTAGAGTTATAAAATCAACACTTAGAAACATTAAAAGAGACCGTGAACATGTTGAAGATATTGTTATGGAGAACATTTTAAATGAGAGTGGAAATATTGATAGATTTGGTGCCTTTGTCATGGTACTAGCAGCCGTGGCTCCTCTACTTGGTCTTTTGGGAACAGTGACAGGTATGATTGCAACTTTTGACATGATTACCGAGTACGGAACAGGTGATCCTAAAATGCTTTCAGGTGGTATTTCTGAAGCGTTAATTACCACCATGTTTGGTCTTATTGTTGCCATTCCTCTTCTAATGCTTGGAAACCTTATGTCTGGTTGGGCTCAAGGAATCAAAGACTCTATGGAGCAGAGTGCCCTTCATATTGTTAACATTTATGAAAAGCACAATGCAAAATGATAGAGCAAATACAAACATACATAGAGGTGTTTGTCCACTTTATGAATATGGGAGGAGCAGTGATGTGGGTACTTTTTGTACTCAATCTCTTCCTCTGGTATGGACTGGGCTACAGATACCTTGTCCTTCAAAGAGGGACACTAGGAAATGTTCGTCGTCAAATTGACAAACACCTGAAACGTGGTGGACAACAGAACATGAGAGGTCTTTTAGATTACGCCATTGCTGATTCTGTAGATGCAGCACGTGAGGCGAGTAGACTGGGATTAAAAGTTAAAAATCATATTTATGATGCACTTTCTCCTTATATAACAGCCATTAGCACCTATTCAACATTGGTAAAAACCATTGTTATTTTAGCACCACTCATTGGACTTCTTGGAACTGTTATGGGAATGATAGAGACGTTTGATGCCTTGACATCAGGTTCTATGTTTGCACAGGGAGCCAGTATTTCTGGAGGTATTTCAAAAGCACTTTTCACAACAGAACTTGGATTGGTTGTCGCCGTTCCAGGATTGATTTTGGGAAAAATTTTAGATAAAAAAGAGCTACGATTTGCGTTAGAGTTTGAGCAAATTGCAGATACATTAGCAACAAAGGATATGAAAGATGAGATTTAAACAAAGAAGAACCGATAACCCAACCGATGTTGATGTATCCCCATTAATTGACATGGTGTTCATCTTGCTTATCTTTTTCATGGTGACAACAACTTTTGTAAAAGATATGAAGCTAGACCTTAATCGACCATCTGCTTCATCAGCTACCAAATCAGATGATAAAGTAGTACGTGTTTACATTGATAATGTTGGAGACGTTTACATTGACAATCAACCTGTAAAACTATGGGCTATTCAGAGTAAAGTAAGAGATCTGTTACGTGCTGCAACCGAGAAAAATGTTTTGGTAATTACCGATGACAATATTCCTGTGAACAAACTCATAGATGTGGTAGATGAGTGTCGCATGTCTGGGGCAAAAGATGTTGCTGTCTCCACCACAAAAGAGATGGGATAATTGCTGATGAAAAAAAGAAAATACGGCACAGCTGGTAAAGCATTTTTAGCCTTTTTCTTTATGTTCTTGGGTGGACTGCTTATGATGACTTTGGTGATAGCCTTTAATAAACCTGTAAAGAAAAAAGAGGAACAAGTCAAAAAAGAGTCCAGATACGTCAAGATGGAGAAGAAAGCTGTTAAAAAAGCAACCAAGCCAAAGCCTAAACCAAAGCCAAAGCCTAAAAAAGCACCACCTAAAGCTCCACTACCAAACTTGAATGCGAATTTAAGTGGTATTGCGATGGACATACCAGAGTTTGCAACCGACAGCATTGGTGGTGATGCAACCGATTTGCTAGATGAGATTTCAGAAGATACGGTCATGACAGGAAATACGGTTGATGTTAAACCAAAAGTGTTGTCACGCTCACAGATGGAGTACCCACCTGCAGCTATGAAAAAGCGTATTAAGGGTTATGTTATTGTCAATGTTCTTATTGACAAAATGGGAAGTGTAGAGACAGCACAAGTGCTAGAAGCCTTTCCTGCTGGAGTGTTTGATGCTGTTGCACTAAGTGGTGTTCGTAGTTGGAGATTTGCTCCTGCTAAATATAAAGGTCAAGCTGTAAAAGTTTGGGCAAAACAAAAAGTTAGATTTGACTTCAACTAAAGGAGGAGTAAAAATGTTTAAAAAGTTAAAATATATACCATTGACATTAGCGTTAACGTTGTCTTTGACAACCCTAAGTGCAGAAGATACTGCTCCTACAGTTGACCATTTATCTGTGGCTACCATGATGATATTTGATGGGAAGTTTGACAAAGCTCGTGAGGAACTCAACGAAGTTGACCAGAGTGCTGCAAACTTTGATGGTTCAAAATACTTTACTATGTTGGGTGTTATGGATGTTAAAGAGAAAAAATACCAAGATTCTATTGGTCACTTTAAGAAAGCTGTTGACGCAACCACCGTAAAAGTTTATAATCCACCACCTGTTGTAAAAGAGAAAAAAGAGTACCTGTTTTCTCTCTTTTCTGAGAAAAAAGTAGCACCCAAGAGAGAAGTAGTTGAGCCACCATTTGATGCTGAAAAAATTCGTGCTGAAAAGTTGGGAAAATTACACATAAACCTTTCAAAGTCTTACTATAAGTTAAAAGATTATGCCAATACCATTGCTGAACTCGACGCTGCAGGAGAGATGGGAAGCAATAGAGCAGGACTCTATACCCTTAGAGCAGAATGTTACTGGAAATTAAAAGACCAAGCTGGTGCATTAGAAGCACTAAGTAGAGGTTCAGAGCGTTTCCCTGATGACAAACGACTACTCAAACAGAAGTTCTACTATCTTGCAGATTTAAAACTCTACCAAGCTGCTATTGATGCGTCTAAAGCCTACATGGCAAAAGGTGGAGCATCAGACAAAGAGTATG
>LBBO01000001.1_pt99 | contig 17813 bp, 14 predicted proteins | sample 329191 | NCBI WGS metagenome assembly LBBO01 (sample SAMN03174413, study PRJNA266758) | hydrothermal vent metagenome | biome: marine hydrothermal vent; feature: marine hydrothermal vent chimney; material: microbial mat material; isolation source: microbial mat from marine hydrothermal vent chimney...
ATAATGAAAAGATCAATGAGTTAAAATCTATGCTCAACTTAAAAGAGAAAGTATCACTATCAGATAAAATCTCAGCATTAACATTAAGAAAAAAGAATCATGATATTGAAGAGCCATTAGAAGGTCAAACTGTTGCTTTATATGTTGGTGATAAAAATTCTGCTGAAATTACAGAAACCTTTAATGCTAAAGCAAAAGAGGCCAAAGCAAACTTGATTAACTTTGAGATGTCTATGAAAAAAGCAGGACAGAGCATTATTGGTTCATACAAACAACTCGCAGAGAAAAAAGCAGGAACAGTACTTTTAAATGCTCTAGATACTGGTGCTGATATTCTAGTATGTTCTAAAGATTCAGATGTTGACTTTTTTCAATCGGTTATTAGTAGCTGTGAACGTGAACTTGGAAGAGATATAGAGTTGAAAATTATCTCCATGAATGGATTTGATAAATTACTAGAGACAACAGAGGCATAACTTTAAGTAAAAAACTACATTTCAATTTATATTGATATCTATACAAGACTACTTCTGTAGTCTTTATTTTAATAGCCTACAGCATCAACACGCCCTTTATGACAACGACTTTTAGGTTTTTCTCCTTTTGATAGTAGACCTTTTAAATCATCTTCACCATTACCTAAATGAAACCACAGTTCAGTAACAAGACCTTTATTACAATTCATCGTAACATGTTCTCCAGAACCTTTACCAAATGCTTTGTCTACTACTTGACGAACCTCTTTTAAACGTACAGTTTTACCAATGTTTAGTTTAAAATACTTCTGTAGAGCTGACTCATTAACTTGGGTTAAAAGTATCATCGCATCATTATAATAGTCATTGGCTGTTGTACCATAACAAGTTCCATGTTTTACCCACTCATGTTTATGTAGGTTTGAACTGTAACCTGGCATAAGCTTAGAGAGTTCACTTCGCACTGTTGTATTTAAATCTAACTTCTCCAATCTGTGCCACTGTTTATTTTTATCTTTACCAACCTCTTTTTTACTTACGTTACAGTACTGATTGTTTCGTGGTTGAGGCCAGAGTCCATGAAGTACAAAATTAGAAGCACCAAAATCTTTTAAACTCATAGATTTACACTCTTTTTTATACTGATGCGTTTGACAAAAAGCATTTTGCCAAGAGAGGGCTAAAAGATTCTGCTTAGAAGTAGATTTTGACAAAGTAGGCATTTTCTTTTTACCTATGATTGAACTCTTTATAGCCTCTGACAATGTAGCTGTTGTTTGAGTAGCAACTTTTTTTGTCTCCTCTACAGCAGCTTTACTAGAATCGTTAAAACAAGCCTCATCAACCCAACGTTGAGCAACTCTTTCACCTTCAATAAGTGTTAGTACTTGCCCTTTATTCTCTTGTAAAATTCTATACTTTTCTCCTACCTCAAGCTTAATATTGTTGGTATTTGAAGTATGTTTCATGTTATTGAATGCTGAACACTCTTTAATGGCTTCTTCATATTTATGTGGGTTCTTTGCCATTACTACCAGTGGCAACGTCATGATAAGTGCAGAGGTGACTATTTTTTTCATTTTTTTCCTTAAAGGTACTTATATTTTGATGTTATTGTATATGAAAAAAATGAAAGTGGCATAAAAAATTCTACTTAAGTAGAATTTAGTTTAAAGTTGTATTGTAATCAAATCCAATATCTCCTACTGCTTTTTCAACAGCATGCTCTTTATCTAAAGGGTGTAAAACAATATAATAGGTATCTGAACCATCATTAAGCAAAGCCATTTGAATCTTATGCTGGTTCAAAACTTTTTGATAGTCAGATAAAATACTCTTATAAGAGATAGCTACATCTTTAGGATAATTATATTCCATAGGCAAATTGACACCTTTTAATAAGCCTCCAAGTGAATGCTCTAATAGACCATTTAACTCTTCTATTGTTGCTTTCCAATCTAAACTGGGAATAAAATTTTCCCTTCGAGCGTCACTATAATTAAGGATATCATAAAAGTAGTCTAAAGAGAAAGATACGGAATCAAACTCATCCGTATCTTTGGTATAACCTCCTACATATCGACCATCTGATCTTTGTGTTGCAACATAGCGAATCTCTTTTTCCAAATCATTTTTATTACTATTATGATACAATAAATCAAGAAGTGAGAGATACCCATCTTTTACTTTTCTTGAAAAAGCAGGTGGGGAGATAAGAACTGGAGTTGGTTGAAAATACTCTTTAATTGTGTCGCGTAATAAGTATATTATTATTCCTATAATTAATATTAAAATAGCAATATATTCAAATATGTTTTCTAACATTCTACTTCCTTTGGCGAATTTATGTTTTTATTTATTATATTTAGTTTATGATTTTATCTATTTTTTTCTGAATTTTAGATTAATAATAAAAATTATCAATATGTTCTTAAGAATTTGACTTTTAGTGTTAAGTTTTTACTACATATTTTACTATTACATGGAGAAAAAATGATATTTGAGTCACTAGACTTTATAGAAAACCTAAGCATAGAGGAGCGTCTTCTACACTTAGGAACAGAGAAAAAACTCCCTGCTCTAAAAAATCTTTATCGTTCAAACATGATGCTTAACCCCCTAAAGCTCAAGCATCTGAACAATATAGACAATTTAGATGCAGAGATGATTACACTTAATTTGGAAGATGCTATTGCACCCTCTCGTAAAAAAGAGGCGTTATACAATATCGCCCTATTTCTTTCACATCTAAAAGCCTCTAAAAGTTTTATTATCGTACGTACAAACCCTTTAGATGAAGGTGGTCGTGAAGAGATATTTTTCTTAAATGACTTCTCTTTCGATGCCATTCGAGTGGCAAAAGTCAAAACTAGAGAAGAGCTTTTAGAGATAGATAAATTACTTAACCGTGAAAAAGAGATTCATATCTCTTTAGAGACAAAAGAGGCTTTCCAAAACTTGGCTACATTCTCAGGTATCCCCCGATTTACTACAGCAAACATCGGTATACTTGACCTCTTGACTTCACTTGGACTACCACAGTCACTGGTTTCGCATAATAACCCTACCATTCATTATATTTTGAGTAAATTTTTAGTGGATGCAAAAACAGTTGGAGTAAACCCCATTTCATTTATGTTTCAAGAGTACAACGATGTAGAAAACTTCAGAAAATGGTGTGAACTAGAGAAACAGATGGGCTTTACGACCAAAGCCTGTATGGGTCCACTGCAAGTTCAAATCGCCAATAAAGTTTTTACTACTGAGAATGAAGCAATGATCAGAGCCAATCATATAAAACGTGTTTTTGAAGAATCTGCTAAAAATGGTGAAAATGGGTTCATGGATATTAAGTATGGTTTTATAGATGAACCCATTTATAGAGATGCCCTACTAGTACTTAGCAAATAACGCTATTTAATACCTGACTAATCATATTTTAGATAAAATAATCACAATTTTAATACTAGGTTATAACTATAATGCTACAGATGATATTTGGCTCGAAAAATGACAGAATTGTAAAAGGTTATTTAAAAAGAGCAAAAAAAATTAATGAACTAGAAGATAAATACGAAAAACTTTCAGACGATGAGCTGAAAGCTGAATTTAATACCCTAAAAACTGCAGTACAAGCAGAAGAAAAAACACTTGATGATGTTTTAAATAATTCATTTGCCATTACAAGAGAAGCCAGTAAACGTGTTCTTAAAATGCGTCATTTTGATGTTCAACTTGTAGGGGGTATGGTACTTCATGACAACTCTATTGCAGAAATGAAAACAGGTGAAGGTAAAACATTGGTAGCAACACTCGCTGTTGCACTCAACGCCATGATGGGTAAAGGTGTACACATCGTTACCGTGAATGACTACCTCGCACAAAGAGATGCTGATGAAATGGGTCTGCTTTATAACTTCTTAGGTTATTCTGTTGGTTGTTTAACCGATCAAATCTATGACGAAATGAGTAAAAAAGCCCAATATGATTGTGACATTACCTATGGAACAAACAATGAGTATGGATTTGACTACCTTCGTGACAACATGAAAACAAAAGCTGACGAAAAAGTTCAACGTGAACACTTCTATGCCATTATTGATGAAGTAGATTCAATTTTAATAGATGAAGCAAGAACACCACTTATTATTTCAGGTCCAGTACAAAGAGATACAGTTCACTATGTTGAAGCCAATGAGATTGCCTTACAAATGGAAAAAGGTGAGAAATTAGAGACCAAAGCTGGTGAACCAGAGCAGACTACGGGTGACTTCTATATTGATGAAAAAAACCGTCAAGTCATTATGACCGAAGATGGTTTGGAGAAAGCTCAAGTACTTTTTAAAGTTGAAAACCTTTATGACTTAGAAAATGCTTCACTTTCACACCACCTTGACCAAGCGATGAAAGCTCAATATATCTTTGTACAAGATATCGATTATGTTTCACAAAATGGCGAGATTGTTATTGTCGATGAGTTTACAGGTCGTCTCTCTGAAGGTCGTAGATTTTCAGAAGGTTTACACCAAGCCATAGAAGCCAAAGAGGGTGTGGAAGTAAAAGAGGAGTCTCAAACTCTTGCAGAGATTACTTACCAAAACTACTTCCGTCTCTATAAGAAATTGGCAGGTATGACAGGTACGGCACAGACTGAAGCAACAGAGTTTGCTGAGATTTATAATTTAGAGGTTTTATCTATCCCTACCAACGTACCAATTGCAAGAGAAGATTTTAATGACCTTATTTATAATACAGAAAAAGAGAAACTTGATGCCGTAGCACGAAAAGTTCAGGAGTTACATGATAAAGGTCAGCCTGTTCTTGTAGGTACAGCCTCTATCGAAAAATCAGAACTTGTTCATATGAGACTAAAAGCTGCTAAGATTCCACACAACACTCTCAATGCTAAGAACCATGCCAATGAAGCAGAAATCATTATGGAAGCTGGTAAAAAAGGTGCTGTAACCGTTGCAACCAATATGGCTGGACGTGGAGTTGATATTAAACTAACCGATGAGATTAAAGAGCTTGGTGGTCTTTATATCTTAGGTACAGAGCGTCATGAGAGTCGTCGTATTGACAACCAGTTACGTGGTCGTTCTGGTCGTCAAGGTGATCCTGGTGCATCTCAATTCTATTTGAGTTTAGATGATAATCTACTCCGTATTTTTGGTGGTGAGAAAATTCGTAATATTATGAACAAACTGGGTGTTGAAGAGGGTGAGTTTATTGATTCTAAAATCGTAACACGTTCAGTAGAAAAAGCTCAAACCAAAGTTGAGAACATGCATTATGAGTCAAGAAAACATATTTTAGAGTATGATGACATTGCCAATGAACAGCGTAAAGTTATTTACAACTTCAGAAACCAACTTCTTGACAAAGAGTTTGATATTGACTCTAAAATAAAAGAGAATAGAGTCGCTTATATTGATCATCTTTTAGTTAATGCTGAAATCTACGATGGTGCATCACAAGAGGACTTCAACTTAGAAAAGCTAGAGGGTCAAATCAGAGAAGAATTAAATATAGCACTTGAAGGTGATGTATTTAAAGAGAAAGATTATGATGCAATAAAAGAGCTACTTCATGAGCTTTTAACTGATACCTATGAAGCAAAAATGGAGCCACTATCTCCAGAGCAAAGATCTGAAGTACAACGTATCTTATACCTACAAGTACTTGATCCACAATGGCGTAACCACCTCTATGAGATGGATGTTATGAAAACCGGAATTGGTCTAAGAGGGTACAACCAAAAAGATCCACTTACTGAGTATAAAAAAGACTCTTACAACCTCTTTATGTCTCTCATTGAACGTATTAAATTTGAAGCGATAAAAGTGCTTCAAGTGGTGCAGTTTAACTTTGAAGATCCTGCTCAAGAAGAAGCAAAAATGGAAGCGATGAGAGAGAAACTTGAAGCTGACATTGCCTTGGCAAAAACAAATGAAGAGGAGGCTGTTGAAGCTGACTTTGAAGAGGGGAAAGCGTCAAGCTTTGCTAAAAAGCCAAAGAGAAATGAGCCTTGTCCTTGTGGATCAGGAGAAAAGTACAAAAACTGTTGTGGGAAAAGTGGACCTAAAAAAGGACTACTTGCGTAATGGCAATTCCTATCAATAGTCTATTTGTCAATAGGATAATCAAACACTATCTTAAATATGATAAAGATAATCCTTTTATCTTTATCTCTTCTCTCATGGCTTTTTTAGGTATAGCTGCTGGTGTTATGGTACTTATGCTTGCCATGGGAATTATGCATGGAACACAAGAAGAGTTTCAAAAACGCCTTTTTGTAATGAACTACCCTCTCACCCTTGTTCCTCTTGGTTACAACCATGCCAATGATGAGCTTGTTGACAAATTAACACATGAGTTTCCCCATTTAAAATTTTCTCCTTACTATACCACTCAAGTTATTAGTAAAAGTGGCTCCAATGTCAATGGCTCTATTCTTTATGGTGTTGACTTTGAAAAAGAGTCGCAAATTAATGAAGTTTTTGAAAAATCACAAGAAGCGTCGTTAAATATTCAAAGTAAATTTAAAATGGTTGTGGGTGGAACACTTACAGAAGAGATGTTTACTAAAAAAGGTGAAAAACTAACCCTCTATTTTTCAGAAAATCAAGCTGTTGGTTTTGGAACCATGCCTCTACAGAAACGTTTTATCATTGACGCAACATTTGATTCTGGGCTAAATACTTATGATAAAGCCATTATCTATACCACCCATGAAGCGTTTCAAAAAATATTAAAACGTAAAATTTCCAACTATGATGGTATACATATCTACTCTGATGATGCCATGAATGATATTAAAAAAATTCAACTCTATTTAAAGGAGAATGGTTATGATAAAGGCATTCGTCTACAGGGATGGTGGGAACAAAATGCCTCATTCTTTGCAGCCATGGAGATGGAGAAGAAAGCACTATTTTTAACCCTTTTACTCATTATATTGGTTGCATCACTCAATATTATCTCTTCTCTTCTTATGACCGTTATGAGTAGAAGATCAGAAATAGCCCTTATGAGAACACTCGGAGCAACAAGAAGAGAAATTAAAAGCATATTCTTTAGGCTGGGTGTGATTATTGGTGTTTCTGGGATATTTGCAGGTACTATTTTAGGATTTGTTGGCATGTGGATATTGACAACATTTGATATTATTTCACTCTCAGCTGATGTTTATGGATTCTCTAAACTACCTATTGATTTAACAACCGTTGACTTTATCTCTATAATAACAGGAACATTTGTGATTGTTCTTATCGCATCAAAATACCCAGCAAGTAAAGCTTCATCAACTGATCCTTTAACTGTTTTAAGAAATGAATAGAGTACTAATCCAACTTTTGGATTAGTACTTTTGCATAGGCTACGGCTTCTTCTAGCGTAGAGACTTTCCCATCTAATTGTGACGCATATACTCTATTTAAAATCTTCTTAAATTCAGCAGAGGGTTGTAAACCAAGAGTAATCAAATCACGCCCTTGAATAAGAGAGAGAGGTGGCCCATTGCAAACATCCAACGCTTCTGCTTTGGCAAGTAACCAATCTCCAGCTTTATAAACACCACTTAAAGATTCTACTGTTGTACGCCCTAAAAAGTCTGCCCTAGCCACAGTTACCAACTCTTCAATATTAACTTTGGTTGAGAGCCGTCGGATGGTTTTATTTTTTGCCTTACCTCTATAATAAATAGATGGTGCCAAATGGTGCTCAACCAGAGGGAAAATAGACTTTATAAAATCATGTTCATCTGTTAACCTATACATAAAAGATTCGGTAGGTTCCAACCCAGCCAACTCATGCCCTATGGCTGAAATTTTCTCTTCTGTTATCTCTGTATGGGTTGCCTTACCCAAGTCATGACAAAGAATAGCAAACATCATTTTAAGGTCATGTTTTTCATCTCCTATTTTTAAAGTGACCATTTTGTCTATACACATCAAAGTATGTACCCAGACATCACCTTCTGGGTGCCAGACAGGAGACTGAGGAACATCAATAAGTGCTTCCAACTCTGGATAGTACTTTAAAATACCAAGCTCACGCATAAGCTCAAAACCAACAGAGGGTTTAGGCGACTTTAAAAGTAGCTTTTTAAACTCTATATAAATTCGCTCTTTTGCTAACTCCTCTAACATCCCCTGCTCTACCATCTTTTTACAGAGTTTAAAAGTCTCTTCTGCTAAAACATAATCAAATCTGGCACAAAACTGAACAGCTCGATAAACCCTTAAAGGGTCTTCTGTAAAAGTTTTATCATTAATATGTCGTAACGTTCTACTTTGCATATCATCTTTAGCTCCATAAGGGTCTATAAAAGCTTTTTCTTCAATATCATATCCTAGAGCATTAACCGTAAAGTCACGACGTAAGGAAGCCTCTTTAAAACTCAAATCTCCTCTACAAGTTACATCAAATCCTCTGTGACCTTCTGCTACTTTTTCTTCGGTACGAGGAAAAGAGAAATCATACTCTTCGCCCTCATAAACAAATTTTAAAACCCCAAAACTTTTACCCACCAAATTAACAGAACCATACTGAGCTAAAATAGTTTCAAGTGATTCTATTTTTTCTAAACCATACACTTCCACATCATAATCTTTTATAGGAAGTTCTAAAAAATGATCACGAACCGAACCACCCACTACAATAGCTTTTGCATGATGTTCTAACAACTCATTTGATATACGTTCTATTATTTTTGGTATTTTCATTTTTTTCCTAATGACTTATGGTAATAATTTAATTGCTTCATAGGCTGTATCTATCATCTTATCTATCTCTTCATAAGTTATAATGTAGGGTGGCATAAAATAGACAATATGTCCCAAGGGACGTAACAATACACCATTATTTAAACCATACTGATAAACTTTTAAACCTATACGCTCTTCTGCCTTATAGCCCTTTAGCTCTATGGCTGCTACCATTCCTGTTTGTCGTACTTCAGCTACGTTAGGCAAACTTTTAAACTTTTCTAATTTTTCTAAGATATAAGCAGATTTTTTTCTGTTTTCACCAAGTACATCAGAAGCTTCAAAAAGTTCAAAGGTTGCTAACGCTGCACTACAAGCCAATGGATTCCCCGTATAAGAGTGCGAGTGTAAAAAAGCTTTATGCTCATTGTAGTCACAGTAAAATGCATTGTAAACATCATTGGTGGTCATGACCACAGCTAAAGGCAAATAACCCCCCGTTAGACCTTTTGAGAGTGTCATAAAATCAGGTGTCACCTCTGCTTGTTCACAACCAAACATGGTTCCAGTTCTTCCAAAACCTGTCATAATCTCATCGGCAATAAGATGCACACCATGGGTCTCACAAACTTTTTGAGCTTTTGTAATATAGAGAGGATGATACATATGCATACCTCCTGCACCTTGAATCAAAGGTTCTATAATTAATGCAGAAATTTCAGCTCCTTGCTCTTTCAATATTTTTTCTAGTTCAATAATGGCTGCATCTGCAGCCTCTTTACTCTGATCTTTTGGTACAGGTGTTTGAATACAAGAGATCAACAATGGAGCATACGTCTCTTTATAAAGCTCAACATCACCCACACTCAACGCTCCAATGGTCTCACCATGATAAGAGTTGGACAACGATAAGAAAAGGGGACGATTTTCACCACGGTTACGATGATAATGAAAACTCATCTTTAACGCCACTTCAACAGCAGAAGAGCCGTTATCTGCAAAGAAAACTTTATCTAAACCTTTAGGAGTAATATTCACAAGTTTCTCTGCTAAATGGACTGCTGGTTTATGTGTAAACCCTGCCAACAAAACATGTTCCAATGTATCCAACTGCTCTTTAACTTTATTAGAGATATGCTCATTGGTATGACCAAAAATATTGACCCACCACGAACTTATGGCATCAATATAAGAATTCTCCTCAAAATCATACAGATAAACACCTTTTCCACTTTTTATAGGAATCAGAGGTAGGGTCTCATGATCCTTCATTTGTGTACAAGGGTGCCATATGTTGGTTAAATCTTCTGTTACTATCTGAGCATTCTTATTATTCATTATTTTCCTTTATTCATTCCCTAAGATATGTTCCGAAATATACAATGAATAATGTAATTATTTCATTAATAATTAATAACAACTAGACTAAAATAATGTAAATTTTAAATTAAGGCAACAAAAACATGATAAGTTGGATGCAAAAAAACAATAAATTTCTAATAGTAACTATATGGATAGCGACTATCTCTTTTATATTTACAGGAGCTACTTATGGTTTCACTTACGGACTAAAAAGCAACAGCATTGGTAAAGTTGGCGATATTGAATTAAAGCAAGATAGATTTTCTATGGATTATAACAATTTATTTAATAGATACAATCAGATGATGCAAGGCAAATTTGACAAAGAACAAGCAAAGAAAATGGGTCTAGAGCAACAAGTTCTAAACTCAATGACAACACAAGCAAAAATTCTTAACTTAGCAGAAGAGTTTGGTATTATTGTTACCGATGAAGAGACAGGAGAAAAACTGGCATCATTTCCAGCATTTCAGACCAATGGTCAATTTGACAGAAAAGTCTATAATACATTTATAGATAACAGCCCTTTTGACAATGACACATTTGAAGAGAGTATAAAAGATCAAATGATTATAGAAAAAACATTAACCATGTTAAGTGCTGATAAAAGCTTAGATAATGAGTATAAAGCATTTGCTTTAGCATTTGAAGTTGCTGACAAATTAAAATACTCTATATTAACAGATAAAGATGTAAATATAACGGTAGACGATACAAAATTAAAAGCATTTTGGGAAACAAGAAAAGAGCAATACAAAACTCCAAAACAGTATACATTAGATGTGCAATGGACAGAAACAAAAGATACCAATGTAACTGAAGCAGAGATAGAAAACTTCTATAATAAAAATAAATTTAATTATACAGATAAAGATGGGAAAATCTTACCATTAATAGATGTAAAAGATTTTCTTACCACTGATGTTAAAGTTAAAAGCAGCAATAAAATTGCATATAAACGATATTTAAAATTCAAAAAAGGTGATTTATTAAAAACTGAAACTTTAACTTTAGATATAAATGACCCGAAACTCTCAAAGGAGTTATGGAGAGAGATATCTAACAGTAAGAGTGGTGCCCTTGTTAAACCAAAGGTTGTCGGAGACAAGTATGCTGCTGTAAAGATAGTTAACATTGTTGAACCTGTAGAGAAAACATTTGATGCAGTTAAAGAGAGTATTACCCCTCAATACAAGCAAGAAGCAAGCAAAGAAGCCTTAGCAGCACTGGCTGATACAAAATTGACAACGATTGACACGGATGAGATAAATGTGTCAAATTTCATCACTTTAGATAACGTAGAAAAACAAAATATTGGTTTAAATACACAAGAAACATCAGATTTCATATCAAAACTATTTACTTCTAACCAAGAAAAGGGTATTATACCTATAGGAAGCAAAGTAATAGTTTACAAAATTGTTGAACAAAAACTTATTACACTTGAGAACAATAACACTGAAGATTTATATAAAAGTGCAGATCAAGTTAAAAGACAAACTTTTGAGACAAGTTTGTTAAAAAAGTTAGACAAAGCGTATCCAACCAAACTTTATAAATAATATCAAGGATTCAAATTGAATAACCCTATCTTAGCTATAGATATCGGCTCAACAAAAATATGTGCAATTATTGGTGAGGTTAAGGATGGGTCTGTTGAAATTTCGGGACATGGAATTTCAAAATCTCAAGGTATTAAAAAAGGGATAATTACAAACATCGAACTGGCTTCAAAAGCAATTAAGAAGTCTGTTGATGATGCTAGGCGTGTTGCAGGTATTAATGTATCAAGAGCAAATATATCAATATCTGGTGCCTACACAAAAAGTATTAATGCAACAGGTGTTGTCAATATTCCAAGTGGTGAAATTTCGATTAATGAGATTAATCGTGTGATGCAGACAGCTCTTTACAATGCAAATATCCCAAATGAATTTGAAATACTGCATGTATTGCCTTATAAATTTAAAATTGATGAACAAGATTTTATAGATGATCCAAATGGAATGAATGCCACACGTATGGAAGTTGATGTGCATATCATTATGACAGCAAAGTCAAATCTTGGAAACCTTAAAAAAGCTGTTAACGCAGCTGGTATCGAAATCAACAAAGTTGTACTCTCAGGTTATGCCTCCTCTATTGCTCTTGTATCTGAAGATGATAAAGCCAGAGGAGTTGCCGTTATAGACTTAGGTGGACAAACATCGAATTTAATTGTTCATGTAGGTAATGCTATTCAATACAATGACTTCTTATCGGTTGGATCAAATCATATTACCAATGATTTATCTATTGCTCTTCATACACCTCTAGATTCAGCAGAAGAGCTTAAAATTACGCAAGGAAGCTTATTAGAGACAGAAGATATAGAGATAGAACTACCAATTATTGGAGATGAAAATAATTTAAATGTTGTTTCTATGGATATTGTACACAACATTATCTATAGTCGAATGGAAGAGACATTAAATATTTTAGCCAACTCATTAGCAAAAAGTGAATTGACCGACCAACTTGGAGCTGGTATTATTTTAACGGGGGGAATGACTCAAATCGAAGGAACAAGAGAATTAGCGCAAGCGCTTATTCCAAATATTCCTGTAAGAATTGGTCAACCTGAAAATATTACCAATGTCTCTGATGATTTAAACTCAGCAGAGTTTTCTACAGCCATAGGGTTATTATATTATGAAGCTGGAAAACATACAGAATATGAACTTGATGGGCATAAAAACATGCTTCATACAAAAGAGTATCAACCAAAAGAGTCATTAGAAGATATAGCTTCTATTCAAGCTGGTCACAGTACAACAAAACCAAAAATATCTGTATCAACACCATCATTTAATGACGAGGCAAACAATGATTTATTTAAGGATCTTAGTCAAGAACCTAAAAAAGATCCGAACAATCCATTGCAGAGTTTTATGCGATGGGCATCAAAAATATTTTAAACGAATCAAGAGGAGGAAGAAATGGAAGACTTCAACATAACAGAATCAACAGCTGGCGTTCACGGAGCTAAGATTAAAGCAATTGGTGTTGGTGGTGGTGGTGGAAACATGATCAACCATATGATAAGAGAAGGAATTGAGGGTATTGATCTTATCGTAGCGAATACAGATGCACAAGCACTTGATGCCTCTATCGCACCTTATAAAATGCAAATAGGTCTTCAGGTAACCAAAGGTCTTGGTGCAGGTATGAAGCCAGAAGTTGGTAAAGAAGCTGCCATGGAGAGTTTTGACAGCATCAAAACCATGCTTGATGGTGCAGACTTAGTATTTATCTCTGCTGGTCTTGGTGGTGGTACAGGAACAGGTGCTGCACCTATCATTGCACAAGCTGCTAAAGAAGTTGGTGCATTAACTGTTGCTATTGTTACAAGTCCTTTCTCTTTTGAAGGTCGAAAAAGAAAAAGATTAGCAAAAGAGGGATTAGAAGCTCTTAAAAGAGAATCTGACTCTATTATTGTTGTTCCGAATGAAAGACTTCTTTCAATTGTTGAGAAGAACCTTGGTATGAGAGAGAGTTTTAGATTGGTTGACAATGTTTTATCACAAGCTGTAGGAGGAATTTCAAATGTAATTCTTTCACATGGTGCCAATGATATTAATCTTGACTTTGCTGATGTTAAAACAGTCATGAGTCATAGAGGACTAGCACTTATGGGTGTTGGTGAGAGTCAAGGTAATTCAGCTGCTTATGATGCTGCTAAGACTGCTATTGAGTCTCCTCTTCTTGACAACTTATCAATTGATGGTGCTATGGGTATTTTGGTTCACTTCCATATTCACCCAGATTATCCATTAGCAGAGATTTCAGAAGCGATGGATATTGTTGAAGAGAATGCTGATGAAGATGCAAATATTATCTTCGGTACAACAACATCAGAGAGTACTCCTATTGATGAAGTAAAGTTGACCATTATTGCAACTGGATTTGAAGACCCTTCAGATTTAGAAACAGTAAATCAACCAGAAGAAGCAACCATTACAACATCGAAACCAAAGGGACTAAGAAGACCTGCTCAAGGAAACTTATTAAATAACTTGAACTCAGCAAAAGTAGTTGGTGGATATAACAATGATAATGAAGATTACTTAGATACACCTACTTTCCTTAGAAAGCAAATGGATTAAGCAATCAATGACAAAAGTTCTATACCTCTTCCTACTTTTGTCACCTTACCTCTTTGGTGATGGACATATATTTGTCTATCATCGCTTTGATGACACCCGTTACCCTACAACCAATACCTCGACTAAAGAGCTAAGACGCGAATTTAACTACTTTAAAAACAATGGTTATGAAGTTGTACCCCTTATCGATATGGTCGCAAAAATCAAAGCCAATGAAAAAGTTCCAGACAACTGGGTTGCTCTAACCATTGATGATGGGTTTAAAACTTTTTATACCCATGGACTCTCTGTTTTTAAAGAGTTTAATTACCCTTTTACCCTTTTTATTGCTGTTGAATATACAGAAAGAAAATATAAAGATTATGTTTCATGGAAACAACTCAAAGAGATAGCCAAACATGGTGATGTAGAGTTTCACTCCTATGGGCATGGTCACTTTGGACAGATGAGTGATGCAGCAATTAAAGCCGACATGGACAAAGGTCTAGCGCTTATGAAAAAGCACCTTAACTACGAACCAAACCTTTTTGTTTATCCTTATGGTGAATATGATGCACGTGTTGAAAGAGTCATGGAGCAGTACAATTTTAAAGCCGTTTTCAACCAAAACATAGGTGCTGTTAACGGTAAATGTTCAGACGAATATGACTTAGACCGTTCTGCCCTTGTAGGTAAAGCTCCTTTCAAACTCTACTTAAAATTTAAAGAACTCTGTGGCGTCTCTTTTCAACAACCTACTGTTTTTCCTAAAAACAAAATAGTTAAAACTATTGAAGTGACACTTGAAGATAAAAATGTTACTTCTGCAGAAATCTTTATCTCAAACAATGGCTGGACAAAAGTAAAAGTAACCAATGGAAAAATTCTTTGGAATGCTAACAAAAAAGTAAAACTCAACCGTATTAAAATCGGTGTCAAAGTTAGAAACAAAATTAAACTTATGGTCTTAGCAAAATAACTACTTTTCCGATATAATACCCCCAATAAAATATTAGGCATTTCCATAGAAATGCACCAAGTTTCGGAAGTGGAGACTTCAGTCCCACCCATAAGAAATCGGTATATAAATATTAACCTATACAACTATTTTTGTGGAACTAAAATCTACACCTCCAAGATAAGAATAAAAAAGGGAATAATAATATGAATGACGTAGTAGAATGGCTAAAAGAAAACGGTAACTTAAAAATAATAGACGAACCACTAGACGTAGAACTAGAGATTCCTCACATCGCTTATATTGAAGTCAAAACAGATAACTCTCGCCCTATCCTCTTTACAAAACCTATCAACAAACGTTTAAGTATAGAATATGATATGCCCGTACTTATGAACATTTTTGCCAACAAAGCGTTGACAGAAAAAATCTTTGATAAACATCCAGACCAAGTTGCACAAGGTATTGACAAACTTTTAAAACTTAAGCCACCTGCAGGTTTTATGGAGAAGTTAAAAATGATACCTGAACTCTTTGCCCTTAAAAATGTTTTTCCAAAACGCTCAAACGTTAGAGGCGAGTGTCAACAGGTTGTCATACCTAAAGCAGAAGTAGATTTGGACAAACTACCTATCTTAAAAACATGGGAAGAGGATGGTGGACCATTCATTACCATGGGACAGGTTTACACCCAAAGCCTTGATGGACAGATGCAAAACTTAGGAATGTATAGACTTCAACAGTACGATAAAAACCATTTAGGAATGCATTGGCAAATCCATAAAGATGCTTCTCACTTTTTTGACCAGTATCAAAAAGCAGGTAAAAAAATGCCTGTAACTGTTGCCATAGGTGGTGACCCTCTTTATATTTGGTGTGGACAAGCCCCCATGCCTCATGGAATGTTTGAGATGCTTCTTTACGGTTTTGTTCGTGGTAAAAATGCCAAACTCGTAAAGTCAATGACCAATGATATCTATATTCCAAAAGATGTGGACATCGTTATAGAAGGTTTTGTAGACCCAGAAAAAATGGAAATAGAAGGACCTTTTGGTGACCATACAGGTTACTACACACTAGAAGAGCCTTACCCTATTATGGAAATAGAGACCATCACCATGAAAGAGAAACCAGTTTTCCAAGCAACGGTTGTAGGTAAACCACCACTAGAAGACAAATACATGGGTTGGGCTACAGAGAGAATCTTTTTACCAATGCTCAAACCAATGGCTCCTGACCTCATAGACTACTATATGCCTGAAAACGGAGTTTTCCACAACCTAATACTAGGAAAAATGAAAACACTCTATAAAGGTCATGCACAGCAGTTTATGCATGCCTTTTGGGGTGTGGGTCAAATGAGCTTTGTTAAACATGCTATTTTTGTAAACGAAGATGCTCCAGAGTTAAGTGATGCCCTAGCCATTACAAAGTACATTTTAAACCGACTAGACCCTGAAAAGATTTTAATTACCCAAGGAATTATAGATGCTCTTGATCACACAGCACAAGAGACATTGGTTGGTGGCAAACTTGGTATTGATGCTACTGCATCAGAGGTAGAAAATGGTGTTACCAAGCTTTTAGATGACAAAACCCTACTCAATAAAATGCAATCACTAGATGAGAATATATTAGAACTCAAGCAGTACTTCACTCATACTAAAAATCCTATCTGTCTCATCACTGTAAACAAAACAGAGTCTATGAAAAATGTTATAGAAAGACTCTCTATCCTAGAAGAGAACATTAAAGTTTTAATTATAGTTGATAAAAAAAACAATCAAATAGATAACCCATATATGCTCATTTGGCGTGTGGTCAACAACATAGATGCACAAAGAGACATTATCCTAAAACCATTTATCATCGTAGATGGAACCAACAAGTCTGAACTAGACGGGTTCACCAGAGAGTGGCCAGGCGACACCTTCTGTACCAAAGAGACACTTGATAGTCTGCAAGAACGTGGACTTATAAATATAGATGATGTATTTATTAAGAAGTTTGGGCTTTTAGGATTTGAGTAAAAAACGTTCCTCAACCTGAGATTGGGAACAAAAAAAACGGACAGACATAGGAGTCTGTCCCTACACCACACAATCCTTCCACTAAGAATACTTATAGTAGAATATTAAAAAGGAGACATAACTTTATGAAAAAAACAGTTCTAGTTCTTATGATTTTTACAGCACTATTTATCACAACAGGTTGTTCCCCCATGACAGCGAAATACAGAGTAACCGTTGATGCCATAACAGCTCCAAATGTCTCTGTGGCTCCCACAACCTATACCATTAAAGCTTTGGGTACACATACCGATAGCCTAACCTTTCAACAACAGGCTGGACATCTCACACAAATGTTAAATGCAAAAGGTTACACCATGGCAACATATCCAAGTATGGCACAACAGGTTATCTACTTTGATTATGGTATAGAGAAAGTTAAAGAGGAGACACAAACATACTCTGAACCAAACGTTACATTCGGTATGTCATGGGGATTCCCTTATGGTTACTACTATGGACGGCACTACCATCCCTATAATAATTTTTGGTATGGTGGGCATACAACCTACAGGAGAACCTACGCATACTATAACCGTTACATCACCCTACTCTCAAAAGAGCAAACAGGTAAAGAGTTATGGCGTGTTGATGTCTCAAGCATAGGAGAATCGAAA
>LBBO01000211.1_pt15 | contig 17665 bp, 19 predicted proteins | sample 329191 | NCBI WGS metagenome assembly LBBO01 (sample SAMN03174413, study PRJNA266758) | hydrothermal vent metagenome | biome: marine hydrothermal vent; feature: marine hydrothermal vent chimney; material: microbial mat material; isolation source: microbial mat from marine hydrothermal vent chimney...
AGAAATACTTAAGGTATTACAGATGGAACACAACTGTATGTACGAAGAAAAAGACAGTATAGGAAAGCGTTACAGAAGACAAGATGCCATTGGGACTCCATATTGCATCGCTGTAGATTACGAAACATTGGACGACAATATGGTTACCATCAGAGACCGAGATACCATGCAACAAGAAAGAGTTGCTATAAGCGATTTGGTTTCTATAATCGGTAAAAAAGTTTCCATGTCAAACTTATTTCAGTAAATAGATTTGTAGGGCACTAATTCCCGCTTTACATTCCAATTTTTAACAAAAACAAACAACAAAACTAAAGTAAAAAAGGAGCTTCTCACGTCGCTCTTTTTTACTAAGTTTTTGGATTTATTTTTTGCCAAAAGATTTCCATTACAATCAGGAGTGCAAAAAAAAGCGTGTTATTGGAATCTAATTCAGAATTATATTTTTATTCGTTAGTTTTTATTTGAACTTATGAGCTCCTTTCAGTCGGCTCGGTTTTTTAGACGATGTTAATTTTATTCGTAGCAAGGCGAACTTAGCGATATAGGTCTCACAGCCTGTCCCGAGAAGCGGGAAGCACAAATTGAAAAAATAAAAATTTGTGAGTAAAAAATGAGTTGTAACTGGTTACGACGATTTTTTTCAACAAAGCTAGGAGTGAAATTAACAAGAATAAATACCGAAAAGCTATTTGTTTTGAGTATGTCCTCAAAATACAAAATAGAAGTCATTGATTTTCTGACGGAGACTATCATTACTATTTCCAAATTAAGATAAAAAACGAATCAAAAATGTTAAAACAATTCTACACAAAAGACACAATAGAAGCAGGGTGTGACGAAGCAGGAAGAGGTTGCTTATCTGGACCTGTAGTAGCGGCCGCAGTCATTTTACCTGTCAGTTTTAAAAACGAAATCCTCAACGATTCCAAATTACTTTCAGAGAAAAAAAGAAACTTACTTCGTTCAATAATAGAGCAAGAAGCGTTGGCTTGGGCTGTAGGAATAGTTGACCACAAAGAAATTGACGAAATAAATATACTTAATGCATCGTTTTTGGCAATGCATCGAGCATTGGATCAATTACTAATAAGACCTGAAGCTATCATAATAGATGGAAATCGTTTTAATGCTTATAAAGATATTCCTCACGATTGTATTGTAAAAGGAGATTCTAAATATTTTAGTATCGCAGCGGCTTCCGTTTTAGCAAAAACTTATCGGGATGATATTATGCAAAAACTTCATCAAGAATACCCTGTTTACGATTGGAAACAAAACAAAGGTTATCCAACAAAAAAGCATAGAGCTGCAATTTCAGAATACGGAGCTTCTCCACATCATCGAATGACTTTTAAATTATTGGCAGATTAATACCATTTCAATGTCAACTTGGTCTAATACCAGTTCTAATTTTAAATTACCCTATTAAAATCATTTTTTGTTCCTTCTGTTTCAAAATAAAACTTAACCATAGCTAAGGCTATGCTTCATTTTTCTTTTTCACAGAAGAAAAAATAAAGATTTTTAATTTACGGTAATTTCAATTCAGAACTGGTATAATTATTCGATCAGAACAAAATTTTCCCTGTCATTTCTTTTGGTTGTTCTACATTCATTAACTTTAGTAAGGTAGGAGCTATGTCGGCGAGTTTTCCTTTTTTAACTTCTTTTACGTTCTTGTCTATTATAATTATAGGAACTAAATTGGTTGTGTGCGATGTGTGCGGAGAACCATCTTCGTTCATCATTAACTCCGCATTCCCGTGGTCGGCAATTATAACAAAAGAATAATCGTTTTTTAACCCAGTTTCTATGACTTGTTTTACACTGTTGTCAACCGTTTCACAAGCTTTTATTATTGCTTTTGGTATTCCAGTATGACCAACCATGTCACCATTGGCAAAATTGAGACAAACAAAATCTACTTCTCCTTTTTCCAGTTCCTTACAAAGTTTTTCGGTAACTTCTGGTGCGCTCATTTCTGGTTGTAAATCATAAGTGGCAACCTTGGGTGAATTAACCATTAATCGTTTTTCTCCTTCAAATTCTTGTTCATTTCCACCACTAAAGAAAAAAGAAACGTGCGGATATTTTTCAGATTCTGCAATCCTAATTTGTTTTAATCCGTTTTTACTTACAACTTCCCCAATTGTACTTTTGATACTCTCCTTGTCGTAAACTACATTTATATTTTTATAGTTCTTATTGTAATTCGTCATCGTTACATAGTGCAGTGGGATAGTTTTCATTGGAGCTCTATCTTCTTGTGTTAGAGCTTCGGTAATTTCTCTGCAACGGTCAGTTCTGTAATTAAAACAAATAACGATATCGTCTTTTTCTATGGTAGTCAAAGGCTTATTGTTGTTGTCTGTAATGCTATATGGTTTTATAAATTCGTCGGTAATAGCTTGGCTGTAACTATCTTTTATTGCGCCTATTGAGGATGTAACTTTCTTTCCTTCACCATTTACCAAAAGGTTATAGGTAAGTTGAATTCTTTCCCAACGTTTATCTCTATCCATAGCATAGTAGCGACCAATTACCGAAGCTACTTTTGTCTTTTTATTTTTGATGTATTCCTCTAGTTCTGTTAAATATTCTAACCCTGAATCTGGAGCGCAATCTCTACCGTCGGTAAATGCGTGAATAAAAGATTGATTTTTTGCAATATTTTGCTGTTCTAAAAAATCACATAAAGCATAAAGATGTTCTTGAGATGAATGTACACCTCCTTTAGAAACTAAACCTAATAAATGGATGTTTTTGTTGTTTTTCTTGGCATATTCTACCGCCCTAAGAAGGGTTTTATTCTTAAAAAAAGAACCGTCTTTTACCGCATTGTTTATTTTAGATAAATCTTGAAAAACAACTCTACCTGCTCCAATATTTAAGTGGCCTACTTCTGAATTTCCCATTTGACCTTCGGGTAAACCAACGTGTTCTCCAAACGTTAGCAATGTATTGTGAGGGTATTTATTGTAAAGATAATCAATATAAGGTGTTTTTGCTAAATATACACCGTCTGTTTTGTCCTGTTTTCCAATTCCCCAACCATCTAGTATTATTAAAACTGCTTTATTTGTTTTCATCTTGATTGACTTTTATGTATACTCAATGTAATTAGCTTTTCAAAAACCGTAAAGCTATTTGTTTTGAGTATAAAGATAAGCATATTATTTTATTAAATTATAGTGGGATAAAAAAGACAAGTTGGAGCGTGTTTTTTATCTAAAAAAGTAATTGTAATTTAATAATAATTCTTAAATAAAATAGATTTGATAAAATTCACTATTTTTTAACAACTTTACAAATCAAATAATGGCAAATATTTACTATCTTGTAAGCCGTGCTTATGTTTTCTTTTTTTTAGAAAAATAGACAAGCGTTGTTAGTTAATAATAATAGAATTGAATATGAAAATTATAGTACCGATGGCAGGGAGAGGGTCTCGATTGAGACCTCATACACTTACAACTCCAAAGCCGTTAGTTCCTGTAGCAGGGAAGCCGATTGTACAACGCTTAGTAGAAGATATTACTAAAGTTTGTGCCGATAAAGTAGATGAAATTGCTTTTATTATAGGAGACTTTGGAAAAGAAGTTGAAGAAGAATTAATAAAAGTAGCAGAAAGTTTAGGTGCTAAAGGAACAATCTACCACCAAGAGGAAGCGTTGGGAACTGCCCATGCTATTTTGTGTGCTAAAGAATCTTTGAAAGGGAATGTTGTTGTTGGTTTTGCCGATACATTGTTTCAAGCAGATTTTACGATAAACAATGCCGATGATGGTATTGTTTGGGTGAGTCAAATAGACGACCCTAGTGCTTTTGGTGTGGTTCAGTTAAATAAGGACGGTGTTATTACCGATTTTGTTGAAAAGCCAAAAGAATTTGTTTCGGATCTAGCTATTATAGGGATTTACTACTTTAAAGATGGTGAAAACTTAGCAAACGAATTGCAGTACTTGATTGATAATAAGATTACAGAAAATGGAGAATATCAATTGACTAATGCTTTGGAAAATATGAAGCAAAAAGGGCTTCAATTCAAAACAGGAGAAGTTAAAGAGTGGTTAGATTGTGGGAATTATAAAGCTACAATACATTCGAATCAACGTGTGTTAGAGTTTGAAGAAGAAGAACAAGATACTATTTCTCCAAATGCTACTTTAGAAAACGTAATCATAATTGAACCTTGTTTTATTGGTGATAATGTAGTGATTAAAGATAGTCTTATTGGTCCTCACGTTTCTGTTGGAGCAAACACGGTTATAACGAACAGTATGATTAAAAATACAATTATTCAATTGGATTCGAGTATCGAAAATGCCAATATATCTGATAGTATGATTGGTAATAAAGTGATTTATACAGGTCGTAGTAAAACATTGAGTATAGGAGATTTTACAGAAATTAAAGAATAGTTTTTTTTGAAATATTCCCTATATATCGCCCTTTTTTTAATTTCTTTTTCGAGTTGTAGCTCGAAAAAGAAATTGAATCGTAAAGACAAAACTACAGAGTTGAGTCAAAAAAAAGAGAATGAGTTTGCTTCCAATTTTATAGAAGCTACTACTCAAAAAATTATAGGGAACTATGATTTGGCTCAAAAACTGTTTCTTGAGGGTTTAAAAATAAAACCAAAAAGCGCTGTCACCTACTTTGAACTTTCTGGTATCTATGGATACAAGAAAATGGGAAGAGAAGCTGTAGAAAGTGCGGAAAAGGCCGTTAGTCTAAATCAAGAAAATGATTGGTATAAAACAAATTTGGCTGTTCTTTATCAAAAATATGGATTGCATAACGAGTCGTTGAAGCTTTATAAAATCTTGGTAGAAAAACACCCTGGAAGATACGAATATCTATTTACCTTGGCTGACAACTATTTAGTTTTGAATAAAAAAGAAGATGCTTTAACGGTTTATAGTAAAATTCAAAAGACAATGGGAAATTCGGAAGAATTAGCATTGCACAAACAAAATTTATATTTAGAGTTAAATCAAATAGATAATGCTATTTTGGAGGTGGAAAATCTTATAAAAGAAAATCCAAATAAAGCGTCTTACTATGGATTGTTGGCAGAGCTTTATGATGAAAAAGGAGATGAGTCAAAAACACTTTATTACTATGATAAAGTAATAGAAATTGATCCAAATAACTCGGATATTCGATTTGCTCTTTATTCTTACTATGACGAAAAAGGTAAAGATAAAAAAGCTTATGAGGAATTGAAAAAAGGATTTAAAAATCCTGAAGCTTCAATTGATACCAAAACCCAAATATTACTTGGTTTTGTAAATGTTCAAAACAAAATAAAACAAGAAAAAGGAGCGGAGTTAGCCGAAATTATGGTGGAGGCTCATCCATTAGATTCGAAAAAGTCATACTGCTTTAGCCGAAATTTATTTTCAAAAAGAAGATTATAAAAAAAGCGTTGACTTCTTACAAAAAATCTGTTTCATTGGAGAGTAATCAATACTTATTGTGGAATCAAATAGTTTTTATTGAAGCCGATTTAAAACTTTATGATTCTTTAATTGTTGACAGCGATAAGGCGATAGATTTATTTCCAACCCAGCCGTTATATTATTTTTTTAGTGGATTGGGAAATACTCAAAAAGGAAATAATGATGCTGCGATAGAGAAATTAAATGGAGGGAAAGACCTTGTTTTGGATAACAAAAAAATGCTTGGAGAATTTTATCAAATGCTTGGGGATGTTTATCATACAAAACAAAATAACAAGAATTCTGACAAGAGTTATGACAAAGCGCTGGAGTTAAATCCTCGTAACTTAGTTGTATTAAACAATTATAGTTATTACTTATCGGAAAGAGAAATAGAATTAGATAAGGCTCTTAAAATGTCGAAATTTTCAAACGTGATTTCTCCTCAAAATGCTAATTATTTAGATACTTATGCTTGGATATTATTCAAACAAAAAAAATATTCTGAAGCGTCTAGTATTTTAGAAGATGCGTTAACTTATGGAGGCGAAAATTCAATTGTAATTTTGGAACATTATGGTGATGTTCAATTCTTTTTGAATAACAAAGCTACGGCTCTAGAATATTGGGGGAAAGCTTCTAAAAAAGAAGGGGCTTCTGATATTTTATTTCAAAAAATAAAAGGAGAAAAATACATTGGAGAGTCTAGATGATTTGTTAATGAAAAAACAAGACATCTATACTCAATGCAATTAGCTTTTCGGGAAATTTGAAAAGGTTAATTTTTTCAAGACTTAGGCGTATAATCTTGTTGTAACTGGTTACTACAAGATTTTACAACGAAAGTATTGGAAAAAAGAAAGGTTTAAAAAATCGTAAAGCTATTTGTTTTGAGTATAGGTCGTCTATATTCCTAAAATTTTTGCATCTATCCAAAATGTACTAGCTACATTTATTTTTACTTTATGAAAAATAGTTTCATCAGTTGTAATGACTACTCGTAAATCAATTACATCCTTTTTTATATAGTTGGTTAAATCAAGGTTGGCGATAGGTTCTATCTCTATTTTACTTGCGTTACTGTTTTTTATATCGAGCTCCTTAGCAATAAGTATTTCAGGTAAATTCTCTGCGCTTATGTAGACTTCAACGGCTTTTAAAAAATTAAAATTTTTGTTGGAAGGACTTAAGATTGATAATTGAAGTTTTCTTAATTCTATGTATTCAATCTTCTTCTTTTTTTTGTTTTTAATCTTTAGTTGCTCATTAACTTCGGTGTTTATTGACGTTGTTGGAAGGTTGAAAGGTAGATTTACTCCAATCAAAGAAGGGATTTCAACTTCTTCATCGATTGTAATGTTGAATTGTGTTTTCTCATCAAATTTTTTACAAGAAGCGAGAATTAAGATAAAAGGAAACACGAGGATTAAAATAGAATTTTTCATAACAACTTATTTTATACAAAGATAAAGCTATAGAAGAGATTATAAAGTAATGAATATTACATAAGAATTACTCAAAACAAAAGCTTCGAAAAGCGATTTGTTTTGAGTATGCATTAATGTGTCTTGGTGCGATTTGTTACCGTGTAATATTTTGTTGTTAATTAACCTTTAGGAGTGTACGTATCTATATGTCTAGCTTTTTTACCTTCGTAAATGTCACTTATTCTAACTAAAATACCTGTTTCTTCAACACCTCCAAAATCTGCGTTTATAGCAGTTCCAAACGTTTTCATAGTAGAGGATAGTTGCATGTATTGATTAATAAGAGGTGGGATGTTCTCTCCTCGTTCTCTTACATATTTACTTAATTCTTTTAATCCTTCTTTAAAATCAAGGCTTTCAATCAATTTTTTAATTTTCGTATTCAAAAAATCATCAATAGGGTGAATAGGAAGTACTAATTTTTGAGAATCGGGAAAATAGTGATGCATAAATGTAAGGATAGCATTTCTAGATTCGGTATCGAAATTAGTGTACATAGTTACTTTTCCAAAAAAGTAATTGATGTGTTTGTAATCAACAGCAATTGCACCAAGACCATCCCATAAATTATCTAATGAAAACATTCCTTTTCGCGACCCTTGACTTGGTTGAAACATGGGTTGTATCCAAGATCTACCTAGTTCAATAGTCTTAGGTAGAAAACGATTAATAAAGTCGTCAGAAAACTTGAAGTAATGTTGTGTTGATAATTCGTTTTTAGAAAAGTCCCTAATCGTATTTCCGTCTATAAAACGGTATCCTCCAACAATTTCATCGTCTTCCGGAGAAAATACAATTAGTTGCTGATAACAATTTTCAGTAGTATCATGCTCGTCAATATCAATTTCATTACCCGTTCCTCCTCCCGAAGAAGCAAAGGAGAGTTCTCTTAATCTTCCAATTTCTCTCATTACATGGGGAGAGTTATGGTGGTTTATAATGTATATTTCATTATTTCCTTTGTTAGTTTTACGAATAAAAGTAGTTTCATTTAATTCTTTATGAATTAATTTTCGATCTACGGGTTTTGCTATATAGTCTAAGTTAATTGACATGGCTAAAAATTATTTTATTAAATTATAAACTTGATCTTGGACCCATTGAGCAAGCTCATGATCTGATTTTGTTTTGTCTAAATCTTTTGGTAGTATTGGTTTACCTACCGTTAAGTGAATTGGTTTTTCACTAAGTTTAAATTGTTCATTTATTAGGTACAACATTTCAATGTTTGCTTTTATACCAATTCCTTCTCTAAAGTTAGATAATTTGTAAAAGAAATTAGATAATTCGCCACTTATATGAATGGGGATTATTGGAGAGTTGTGTTCCTTGGCTTTAAAAATAAAAGTTCGTTTCCATTCTAAATCTTTAACGATGCCCTTTTTTTTTCTGCTAACCATTCCTGCTGGATATATAAATGCAGCTTTGTCAGAAGCAAAAAGTTCATTTATTTTTTTGAAAGCATCTTTTGTCGTTTTTCCATGTTTGTTAACACCTACAAAAACGCCTCTCAAATTTTTAACATTCATAAGAATGTCGTTTACAATAAAATTAATGTCACTTCTTCGTTGAGATAAAGTAGCCATTACAGCCATTGCTTCTAGCCCTCCTAAAGGGTGGTTAGCTACTAATACAACAGCTCCATCTTTCGGTATGTTCTCTATACCAGAAGCGGAGAAAGGAACGTCGAAATGTTTTAACATATTAAGACAGAATTCAACGTCATAATCATTTTCTAGCTTTGTGAAAATTGTATTGACATCATTTTCATGTGTAATTCGTTTTAGGTAGCGAACTAAAAAAGAAGGTAGCCATTTGTAAAGCCTAGGACTTTTAGAATGTAAAATATTTTCAATGTCAATAAATTTTTTGACGTTATTTTCTTTCATATTATTTATGATAAAATAGAACGGTAAAGATACTGAAAAATAACTTAGCTTTTAGATGGCTTAAAATAGTGTGTTTATTTAGATAATACAAAGATAAATAGAAGTTATTTCCTTGTTATTGATCCTCGTCAGGTGTTTCCATTTAAGTGTGTTTTTAATAGTTGCAACTTACAATGCTTTGTTTATCTTTGTCTAAGATAAATTAGAATTTAATAAAACTAAAGGATTATGAAAAAGGCTATAGTAGTAATAATACTTTCGTTAATTACGGCTATCTATTTCTCCCAATCTATTGAGAGTAGAGAGAAGTTGGATGTAGATTTATATCCTTTTTACCATGGAGTAGCTTCAGGAGATCCCTTGTCTGACGCTGTAATTTTGTGGACTCGTTTTACCGATGATACGCTTACGGCTGATAGTGTGAAAATAAATTGGAGAATTGCAACGGATACTAATATGACCAATATTATTAACTCAGGTTCTGGCTTCACCAACGAAAACGTCGATTGGACATTCAAAGTAGATGCAATGGGGTTGCAGCCTAATACTTATTATTTTTATGATTTTAAAGCTCACAATAGATATTCTTTAATCGGGAGAACAAAAACAGCTCCTGTTGGTGATATGGATAGTGTTCGTTTTGCAGTTGTTTCGTGCTCCAATTGGCAACATGGTTATTTTCATGCTTATCGTCATTTAAAAATGAGAAATGATTTTGATGTGGTACTTCATTTAGGAGATTATATATATGAGTATGAAGAAGGTGAGTTTTCTGCTGATATGACAGATCGAGCACACGAACCAACTCATGAAAATATAACATTAGAAGATTATCGTTTACGTTATTCTCAGTATCATTTAGATAATGATTTAAGAGATTTACATCAGCAATTTCCTTTTATTTTAATTTGGGATGATCACGAATCTGCAAATGATTCTTACAAAGATGGTGCTGACAATCATAGTGCTGGCGAAGGCGCTTGGTCGGACAGGAAGAGTGGTAGTACGCAAGCTTATCACGAATGGTTGCCAATACGCTCTCCTGATATGACCAATACGTTAAAAATATATCGTAAGTTTCAATGGGGAGATTTAATAGATTTACACATGTTGGATACTCGAATTATCGCTAGAACAGAACAAAATAGTAACTATTCTGACCCTACAAAAGAATTGTTAGGAACAGATCAATTCAATTGGTTAACGAGTGGGTTAAAAAATTCAACAGCACGTTGGAATATATTAGGTAATCAAGTTATGATGTCTCCTCTTAAGGCTTTTGGCGTTACCGTAAACAAAGATCAATGGGATGGATATACTTATGAGAGAAATAAACTTTATGATTCTATAATAGCAAACAATATAGACAATTTAGTTGTTCTCACTGGAGATATTCATACTTCATGGGTAAACGATATTCCACTAAGTGGTTATGATGCTTCTGGGTGTCAAAATTCGTTAGGAGTTGAGTTTGTGGTTACAAGTGTTACTTCTACTAGTTTTAATTTACCTGTCAGTACTACGCTCATTAAGTTTTCAAACCCTCATATTCAATATGTCGATATTACTAAAAGAGGATATATGATTTTAGATGTTTCTAAAGCTAAAGTTCAAGGCGATTATTATTATATGAACGATGTAGAAGATGTAGCAATAGGAGAGTACTTTGGAGATGCTTATTTTGTTAATGATACCGAAAAATGTGCCAATCAAGCTGCTGGTCCAACAAGCAGACCAATAGCAAGTCAATATTATTACGCTCCTCAGTATCCTATCGACTACCATGTAGGAATAGATAATGATAAAATGATAGTTTTAGGGGCTTATCCTAATCCTACAAATGGAGAGATTACAGCGCAAATTTATTTACAAAAACAAGAAACAATTACAGTTAAATTAGTAGATTTTGGAGGTCGTATAGTTTTAAATAAACAAATTAAGATTACAAATAAGGGGGCGAATTACATTAGATTGAATTTAGCAGGATTTAAGGCCGGAGCTTACAGTTTGTTAATTAAAACAGGTTCAAAGCAAATTACAAAAACAGTTATAAAGTTATAAAAAAATACAATGCTTTTAAAATTTAGATTATTCTCTAAAATATATTTTGCTTTAGGACTTCTTATCTTAATTGTAGTAGGAAGTACGTTGAGCTTTATGGTAATAGAAGGCTGGTCGTGGATAGATGCTTTTTATCAAACTATTATTACCGTTTCTACGGTTGGTTTTGGAGAGGTTCACCCGTTGTCTTATAATGGGAAATTATATACTTCTTTTTTAATTATTACGAGTTTTGGTACATTTGCTTATGCAATATCGTCCATAACTTCTTATATTGTCTCAGGAGATTACAAAAGGTATTTTAAAGATTATAAAAACATGAAAGAAATCAGTCAAATAAAAAATCACGTTATTGTTTGTGGCTATGGTAGAGTTGGCCAAAAAACAATAGAAACGTTAAAAGCACATAAGGAATCTTTTATTATTCTAGAAAATGATCCTGAAATAATAGAGCAGTTTCGAGAGCAAGGTGATATTGTTTATATACAGGGAAATGCAACTGAAGATGAGGTGCTAATAAAAGCGGGAGTTGAAAATGCCAAAGCTTTAATTACAGCTCTTCCGTCAGATGCCGATAATTTATTTGTAGTACTTTCGGCAAAAGACTTAAATCATAAGTTGAAAGTGATTTCGAGAGCTTCTAAGCCAACGACTAAGCGAAAACTAAAAATGGCAGGAGCAGATAATGTTATAATGCCCGATTCTTTAGGAGGCTCTCACATGGCTCAATTAGTTTCTACTCCAGATGTAATAGAGTTCTTGGATCAGATTTCTATACAGGGTGAGAATAACATAACCTTAGAGGGAATTAGCTTTAGAGATTTACCCGAAGATTGCCAGTTCAAGTCCTTGGGGGATTTAAAGAAAGATTTTGCTGTTTGTAATCTTGTAGGGTTTAAAACGGCATCAGGAGAATACATAATAAATCCGTCGGATGATGTAGAAATATTGCCTAATAGTAAAATTTTTGTACTCGGAAATCCAGACCAAATCGAACGTTTGAATAAAGCATTTGGACTTAACTATTAACGAGGGTTCATTTTTTGCTTTGAGTTTACTTATCTAGGATTCGCTGAAAAAGGCTAAAAAGACATTATATGAGGCGAAAAAAAGAAGCTGTATCTTTATACAGCGATTTTCAGGCAACGAAATAGAGTGTGTTTTTTAGGCTAACGACTATTCAAATGCAAGGATAAAAGGGCTTAACAGTACAAAATCATGCATTATAAAACGAGAATAAGCTTTCAGGCGGCATTATCAAGGGTTTAGAGTGTTTTTCAGCGAAGCCTATCTACGTTTTTAGAGCGTACTTATTACTTTCCTAAACTAAATAGAAATTGAATCCTAAATCTTGATTTCTCTTAAAATAGACTTCAAGCTAAGCCAGTTTTTCAGCTCTACCTCCATCCAAACGAAGTAAAATAAAGACCATTACCGAAAAACTTAAAATGGAAGAACCTCCTTTGCTAAAAAACGGCAGGGGGATTCCAATTACTGGAGCTAGTCCAATAACCATAGCGATATTTATCATAAAGTGAAAGAAAAGAATACTCGCTATACTATACCCAAAAATACGAGTGTATTTGCTTCGTTGCCTTTCAGCAATCATTATTATTCTAATTAAAAAAGAAATATAGAGGAGGATTAAAAACACATTGCCAAAAAAACCCCATTCCTCTGACCAAGAACAAAATATAAAATCGGTGCTTTGCTCAGGAACGTGTTTGTATTTTTCGTTACTCAAAGTTCCTTTCAAAAAACCTTTTCCCGTAACTTCGCCCGAACCTATTGCCGACAAAGCTTGATAAATATTGTAGCCATCTCCACTTCGGTCTTCTTTTATTCCAAACATAATTTGAAATCGAGAACGGTGCCTTTCTTTAAAAACATTATTGAACGCCCAATTGACACTCAATATCATAGCTATCGAAACCAAAACAGACGCAATTGTTAGCTTGTATCTTTCTTTTCTATATCGAGGAAGTACAAGTGTTTTAATAATTAATGCGACTGCTAGTCCTAATAAAATAATTATACCAGAGAATATATAGTTTCCTTCAATTTGAAAATTTAAAACCTGTTCTGATGTTTCTGATGCTTTTAAAAAAACGGATACAACTCCAATAATGACCATAAAGAAACCTCCTAGTAGAATATTTCCCGAAAGTCCTTCTCTATACATAACAAATATAAATGAAAAGAAAACCAATAATGTTCCAGCATCGGGTTGCATTAGAATTAAGGCTCCTGGTATTGCAAGCAACATAAATACGGTTAATTTTGTTCGGAAGTCTTGCATCTTGACATTGATTTGACTCATATAGAAGGAAACTGCCATTGCTGTAGCAAATTTTGCAAACTCGGATGGTTGCAAAGAAAAACTTCCCAGTTTAAACCAAGATCTAGCCCCTTTTATTGGAGGCATAAGTAATACCGCTACAAGCATAAGTATAACAATGGCATATGTTAAGTAAGATGTTTTTTTTATGAAGTTAGCGTCTAATAATAATATAACACCTCCAATTATAGAGGTTACTAAAATCCAAAACAACTGTTTACCGTACGGTTTATTGAAAGCATATATTTCTGGAAAATCATCACTGTAACTAGAAGAGTAGATTGTTAACAGTCCCATTAATACAAGTAAATAATACATGACTAGAAGTGGTAAATCTATTTTTTTTAATATGCTTATTCCTCTTGCCATTTAGTTTGTAAAATCTGAATGTTTGTTTAAAATTACAGCGTCTAAAATTCTCTTCGCTTTCTTTTTACCTCGTTCCGACAATTGTTCTTTTAAGTATTTTTCAATCATTACACTTGCAATTGGAGCTGCCCAAGTTCCTCCCCAGGTTCCGTATTCTACATAAACGGCTATTGCTATTTTTGGATTATCTTTTGGTGCAAATGCAATAAAAACAGAATGGTCATTAAAGGTTTTATTTTCTACTGTTCCTGTTTTTCCACAAACAGAGATACTGTCGACTTGAGCCCTTCTTGCTGTACCATTCTCAACGACTTGTTCCATCGCCTCTCTTACTGGTGTGAAGTAACTAGAATCTACTACGGTGTAATGCTTTTGTTTATAAATGTCTTTTTTATCTCCGTCAATGCCTATCTTTTTTACTAGATGAGGAGAGTAGTAATAACCTTTGTTTGCTAATATAGCGGCTAAATTTGCCATTTGTAAAGGAGAAACACCAATCTCACCTTCTCCAATACTGTTTGAATATATAGTGCTAAATGCCCATCTTCTTCGTCCGTAAATTCCATCATAAAAAGTAGTGTCGGGGATTCTACCTGTTTTTACACCTGGTAAATCTGTTTCTAGTTTTACGCCTAGGCCAAAACTTTTAACTGATTCTCTCCATTTTGTCAAGCCGATTCTACTATCTGTAAAAACAGAGTTTGATTCTCCTCGCATAATTAACTTTTTGTAAACTTGGTAGAAATAAGGGTTGCAAGAATTTTTAATTGCTATTTTAATATTGGAAGGGTGTTCGTGATTGTGACAACCAATAAGTGATTTATTACAAGTGAATCCTGTATTTACATCAATCAAACCGTCTTGCATTGCAACTAAAGCTTGAACTAATTTAAAAATAGAACCAGGCCTGTAATGAGAATTGTAAACACCTCTGTTAATTAAAGGCTTTAGCGAATCGTTACGGTTCATTTCACTCCAGTTCTTAGAAAAATCTCGACCAACCATTCCTTTAGGAGAGTAGCTTGGAGCCGATACCATTGATAATATTTCTCCTGTTGAAGGTTCTATGGCTACAATACACCCTTTCTTATTTTTCATTAATTGTTCTCCAAAAGTTTGCAAATCCAAATCGATTGTACTGTACAGGTCGCTGCCTTCTTTAGCAAATTGAGTTTCAATCTCGGTTTTTTATTTCCTAACCTATCTTTTAAATACCCTAATGAACCTCTTTCTCCTCTCAGTTCTTTTTCATAAACTTTTTCTAAGCCTGTAATACCTATATAATCGTCCATTATATAATAGTTCTCCCCTTCCTCACTTTGATCTTTTTTAAATTGTTTACCACTTATCTTACGAATATATCCTAAAATATGAGCCCCGACATCGTGAGGATAGCCTCGTTGCGTATTTATTTTTGTTTCAAAACCAGAATAATGATTCAGTTTGGTAACCATTCTACCATAATCTTCGCTCGGAACACCTTCCAAAAAAAGAGATGCTTTATATGGTGCGTAATTTCTAGCTTTTAGAAGTTTCTTATCGAATTCTTCTCTTGTTAACGCTAGAACTTTACATAATTCTAATGTGTCAATTTTTCTAATTTCTCTAGGCGTAACCCAGATGTCATAGACTTGACTTGCTGTAACGAGTAGTTTTCCGTTTCTGTCATAAATCAAGCCCCGAGAAGGTTTGATTACTTTTTCACTATGCGTTATATTATTTGCTCTTACAATCCATTTGTCACCCAGTACTTGTATGTAAAGCAGTCGAACTAAAAAGAGCATTCCCATAAAAAATATGATCAGAATAATAACCCAACGCCTTCCTTGAAATGGATCCATAGTCTAATGTTTTTTTATGGTTAAGTATTGATATAAAATTGAGAGCAATACAGCAAAAATTGTAGATGCTATGGTTTTCAAAAATACATTTAAAACGGAGTCGATTATTAAAGATTCTAGAGAAAAATAAGCTAAATGATATACAAAAAATGAAATTCCTGAAAAGATTAAATATTTTGGTAGTTTTAAAGTGAAAATAGAAGCGTCTTTTTCTAAGTCCACTCCCTCTCTTGGCAAAACAATTCTTAAAAATAAAGGTTTTAAAAAAGCGAGTAATACCATAGCCGAAGTATTCATACCTAAAGTGTTGTGAAACGAATCGAGGAGAAGTCCCATAAAAAAAGCAAGAAATAATAACCTATTTGTTCGCCAGCCTAGTGGCATTAAGAATAAGTAAGTACCGATTATAATTGGACTTATAAAAGTGTTTAAGCTTAAGAAATCAATCTGATCTATCACTAAGACTTGGACTACAATTAATCCAATGAAATTTAAGATATGTTTAATCGAGTTAATCATTTACTAAAGTAGAGTCTATTAAGTTTTCAAGTTCTAGTTTTGCTAAATTATCAATTGTAAATACGCTATGAATATTTCCATAATCTTCAGCCAATTCTATCGTAATAACTTGAGTTCCCTTCCCCGGTTCATCTGTTTTATGTTTAACGAAACCAACTAACTCTCCTTCGGGAAAATAACTTTCTCCTCCGGTTGTTATAATTGTATCTCCAGTTTGAATATTAGCTATTTTAGCAAACCCTTTTATGGTAGCTTCTCTATAACTATTTCTTTTAGTCCAACTTACGAAGCCAAAGGTGTTGGTCTTTTTATGGCGCACAGGAATTTCAAATCGAGGGTGAATAACAGGTAGTACAGTTGAAAATGATTTGACGTAGCGATAACATATCCTAAAATTCCATTCGTACCAATGACTCCCATATCTTTCGATACTCCATTCTCAGAGCCCTTGTTTAGTGTCAAAAAATTGTATTTTTTATGCTTTGTACTTTGAATTACTGAGGCGCTTTGAAAAAGGTATTGCTGCATGTAAACTGTATCTTCTTTTTTAGAAAAGTAATTTCCAATAACAATTCTATTTCCTTTTAATTGCATTTGTAGCGCTGTGTTTTGTTCTTTCAATAAGGCGATTTCTTCTTGCAAGTAAAAATAACTTCTTACGTTATTACTAGTTTCATAAATGCTTCCAATTATTTGATTCGAAGAATTTGCAAATTTAGAATGATGATAAGGATTGGTTTTAGAAAAAATAAAAAGCAAGCTCACGCCCTGTAATATCAAAAAGATAAAAACAGAACTATATTTCTGAAAAAAGAGTAAAAAATCACGCATTTTAATTTTTCTTATTTTTTATACAAAAAGCTGAATCTAATGAGATCAGCTTTTTGTATAAAAATAAATTTACAGCAAAATATACTCAATGCAAATCCCTTTTCGGGAAATTTGAAGAATTTATTTTTTTCAAGACTTAGGCGTAAAATTTTGTTGTAACTAGTTACTACAAAATTTTACAACGACAGTATTGGAAAAAAGAAAGATTCAAAAAATCGAAAAGCTAATTGTTTTGAGTATAAAGAGCTTTTTATTTTTAGAATCCTTGTAAGTTTCCAAAAAAAGATTTACATTGACTATAATCTAAATTAATGTCTTATTAAAAATTGATACTTATCAATGTTTTTTAAAGCAATACCTGTTCCTCTAGCAACTGCTCTCAATGGATCTTCTGCAATATGAACCGGTAATTTTGTTTTGTCCGAAATTCTATTGTCTAAACCTCTCAACATAGAACCTCCTCCTGCTAAGTAAATACCTGTCTTAAAAATATCAGCCGAAAGTTCTGGAGGAGTCATCTCCAACGCATTCATAATCGCTTCTTCTATTTTTGCAATAGATTTATCTAAACAATGTGCTATTTCTTTGTAGGTAACATAAATTTCTTTAGGAATACCAGTCATTAAATCACGTCCTCTTACTGGGTAGTCATCTGGTGGGTTTTCTAGTTCAGTAATTGCAGATCCAACCTCTATTTTAATTTGTTCTGCAGTACGTTCTCCAATTAATATATTATGTTGACGTCTCATGTATTCTTCAATGTCCCCGGTAAAATCATCTCCCGCAACACGAATAGATTTATCACATACTATACCTCCTAAAGCAATGACAGCAATTTCAGAGGTTCCACCTCCGATATCAATAATCATATTTCCCATTGGTT
>LBBO01000002.1_pt5 | contig 17441 bp, 14 predicted proteins | sample 329191 | NCBI WGS metagenome assembly LBBO01 (sample SAMN03174413, study PRJNA266758) | hydrothermal vent metagenome | biome: marine hydrothermal vent; feature: marine hydrothermal vent chimney; material: microbial mat material; isolation source: microbial mat from marine hydrothermal vent chimney...
GCTCCATGATCTGGCGTAATGATAATACGTTTTTTACCTCTAAGTGGTTTACCAAAGGCAATAGAACCAGTAATCTTAGCAATAAGTGCTGGATCTTTTGGACGACGTGCTTCAAAGAGCTCGGATACTCTTGGAAGACCTGAGGTAATATCGCTTGATTTTTGTGCAGCTTTTGGTGTTTTTGCCAAAATATCTGCAATCCCTACCTTTTCACCATCTTTAACGAAGATAGAAGTTTTAGGATCGAGTGCATACGTAATAAGTTCTCCATCATCGGTTGCCAATACAATCGCAGGATTATATGTAGCAGGGATATACTCATTGAGTGTTAAACGACTCTCTCCTGTTAACTCATCAAACTGTTCAACAACTGTTACACCTGGAATGACATCTTCAAACTTCAATGTACCATTCGATTCAGCAATCATCGGCTCAGAGTAGGGATCCCACTCTGCGATAATAACTTGCTCTGTTGTTGCAGCAGTAGCAATAAGGTCACCTCTTGAGAGAACCGTGTTGTCTTTTACAGAAACAACCGAACCTCTAGCGATATAGTGTCTAGCAGCCTCACGATCATTTTCATCAACGACTACAGCGAAAAGACCTTTTTCACTAATGGCTCTACCCTCTTCAACCTTTTCAAGTCTCTCTAAATAGTCTCCTTTTAACAAGAAGAATTTAACTGTACCTTTAGCATCAGCATGAATGTCTTGAGTAATTGGAGCTCCATCTTCAACTTTAAGTTCAGAAGCAAATGGGATACGAGAAGGTACAGCCCATGACTCTTTGATTACTTCAATAATGGAATCACCCTCTTCGATAATCTCACCATCTTTAAATGGTATAAAGAGTTTTCCATCTACTTTTCCACCAACACCTGCCAGTTCATTGGTTTTTGCAACATCATTTTTTCTAATGGTATACTTTTGCTCTTTTGCACCTTGTTGTACAGTTAAAGTGATTTCATCATGTAGATAAATAACAGATAACTTACCTCTGGTTAAAGATTTAACTTTAGGCTCAACCAAAAGAACACCTGCGTTTCTTCGGTTAGATACAAGCAGTTTACCTTCATTGTTTTTGTAAACATTTAGGTTGTAATAACGAATGAAACCCTCTTTGTTTGCAATAACCTGACGCTCTTCTTTACCAGCAGTCGCTGTACCACCCGTGTGGAAAGTACGAAGTGTAAGCTGTGTACCTGGCTCACCAATTGATTGTGCTGCAACAACACCAACTGCCTCACCACGTTTAACAATTTTGTTTTCAGCCATGTTCAGACCATAACATTTAGCACAAATACCTTTTGGTGCTTTACAGGTTACAGAAGTTCTAATATTGACTGAACGTACACCTGACTCAGCAATAAGTCTTGCCATAGGCTCATCAATCATTGTTCCTTCACTTAATAGTACTTCTGAAGTAATAGGGTCAATAATATCTTGTGAAATAACACGTCCATAAACTCTGTCTGATAAAGGCTCAATAAGCTCATTACCAACAAAGATATCTGAAACATCCACACCTTCGTGTGTACCACAATCATGCATTACCACTTTAACATTCTGAGCAACATCAATCAGTTTTCTAGTCAAGTAACCAGCTGATGCTGTTTTCATCGCTGTATCGGCAAGACCTTTTCTAGCACCGTGAGTTGAAATAAAGTATTCAAGTACGTTTAGACCTTCACGGAAGTTAGATGTAATTGGTGTTTCAATAATTGAACCATCCGATTTCGCCATTAGACCCCTCATACCTGAAAGCTGTCTAATCTGAGCTGCCGATCCCCTAGCTCCAGAGTCTGCCATCATGTGAACCGAGTTAAATCCATCTTTATCAACTTTAATCAGAGCCATCAACTCTGCTGCAACACTATTGTTGGTATCGGTCCAGATATCAATAATTTTATTATAACGCTCTTGTTCTGTTAAAAGACCTTTACCAAACTGCTTTTGAATCTGAATAACTTCTGCTTTAGCCGTATCAACAATTGAATATTTAGCCTCTGGTACTTTAATATCATCAATCGAAATTGAAACACCTGATTTTGTTGCATATTTAAACCCAATGTCTTTTAAATCATCAAGAAATACTGAAGTATGAGAAATTCCACTGTGTGCATAGATGTAATCAACCAATGCCCCAATGTCTTTTTTCTTTAATATTTTATTCCAGTAACTCTCAGGTACATAGTCTGGAATAATTGCTTTTAAGATAACTCTACCAGCTGTTGTGTTCACAATGTGACCATTAACAACGGTTCTAATCTTAGCATTTAAGTCCAGTCCACCCTGCTCGTTGGCAATAAGTACTTCATCAACATTAGCAAAAAGTTTATGCTCACCAATTACATCAATCTTCTCAAGCGTTAGGTAGTAAAGACCTAAAATCATATCCTGAGAAGGTACAGCAATCGCTTTACCTGACGCAGGAAGCAAAATGTTCATTGATGCCAACATCAAGATTTTTGCTTCAGCAATAGCCTCATCTGAAAGAGGAATGTGTACAGCCATTTGATCCCCATCGAAGTCGGCATTGAACGCAGCACAAACGAGTGGGTGAAGCTGAATCGCTTTACCATCAATCAATTTAGGGTGAAACGCTTGAATAGAAAGCTTATGCAGTGTTGGTGCACGATTTAGTAAAACTGGGTGACCTTCAACAACATCTTCCAAACACTCCCAAACTTCATTACTTTTCTGATCAATCATCTTTTTGGCTTGTTTCAGAGTTGTAGCATATCCACGATCTTCAAGTTTTGCCATTACATGTGGTTTAAAGAGTTCAAGTGCCATAATTTTTGGTAATCCACACTCATCCATTTTAAGACTAGGTCCTACAATAATAACCGAACGACCAGAGAAGTCAACACGTTTACCAAGAAGGTTTTGTCTAAAACGCCCCTGTTTACCTTTAATCACTTCAGAAAGAGATTTTAGTGGTCTCTTATTGGCACCCTTAACTGAGTTTCCTCTTCTACCATTGTCAAAAAGTGCATCAACCGACTCTTGAAGCATTCTTTTTTCATTTCTAACAATAATCTCAGGAGCATCAAGTTCAACCAATCTTTTAAGTCTTTGGTTTCGGTTAATAACTCTTCTATAAAGGTCGTTTACATCAGAGACAGCAAACTTACCACCATCAAGACTTACAAGAGGTCTAAGGTCTGGTGGCATAACTGGTAAAATGGTTAGCATCATCCACTCTGGTCTGTTACCTGAGTTTAGGAAAGACTCAATTACTTTAAGTCTTTTTACAATGGTTTTCTTTTTAGCTTCTGATTTGGTTGCTAAAATATCCTCTTTAAGTCCTGCAAACATATCAACAAGATCAATGTCAGCCAAAAGTTCTTGAACAATCTCTCCACCCATTCTAGCGTCAAGTCCAGAGTCGGGGAAACGTTGGCTAATAGACTGAAACTGCTCTTCATTTAAAACATCATATTTGCTTAATGGTGTAGCACCTTCAGAGTCATAACACGCCTCTCCAGCTTCTTTTACAATGTAGGCTTCATAGTAGAGTACACGTTCTAAATCTTTCATTTTAACACCCAAAAGTGTACCAATTCTTGATGGCAATGAACTCACGTACCAAATGTGTGCCACAGGTGCAACCAAATCAATGTGACCCATACGGTTACGTCTTACTTTAGAGGTGGTTACTTCAACACCACACTTTTCACACACAACACCTTTGTAACGCATCTTTTTATACTTACCACAAAGACACTCAAAGTCACGTACTGGTCCAAAAGTTTTGGCACAAAAAAGACCATCTCTCTCTGGTTTTAATGTACGGTAGTTAATAGTTTCTGGCTTTTTAACTTCACCATAAGACCATGACAATACTTTCTCTGGGCTAGCAACTTTAAGTTGCATTGCCATAATATCTCTTGGTCGCTCTTCTTTTGTTAAATCAATAGGGGTTAAACCATCTAGTAAATCACTCATTATGCATCTCCCTCTTTTTTCTTCTCAAATAAATCTACATCAAGACCAAGGGCTTGAAGCTCTTTTGTCAATACAAACATGGTTTCAGGTACACCAGACTCTGGTACCGACTCACCTTTGGTAATCGCTCGATATGCTCTGGTACGTCCATCAACATCATCCGACTTAATGGTCAACATCTCTTTAAGGATATGTGAAGCACCATACGCCTCTAAGGCCCATACTTCCATCTCTCCAAATCTTTGTCCACCAAATAGTGCTTTACCACCAACTGGCTGTTGTGTAACCAATGAGTAAGGTCCAGTTGAACGTGCATGCACTTTTTCATCAACAAGGTGGTGAAGTTTCAACATGTACATGTAACCCACGTTAACTCGCTCTATCATCTTCTCACCAGTTTTACCATCGTAAAGTTCTGTCTTACCATCAGCATCCATTTTTGCTAAAGCAAACAGTTTGTCGAACTCTTCTATATTGGTTCCTTCAAATACAGCTGCACCAAACTTAACACCGTTTGCCCAGTCTCTTGCATAAACAAGTAACTCATCATCTGAAACTTTTGCCAAAGTCTCTTTCGCATTCATAAGCTTTGCAACATCAGCAATTTCAGACATTTTAGCTCTAAGGTCAGTAATCATGGTCTCTTTATGTGCATCAAACATATCTTGAATCTGCTCACCAAGCTCTTTAGCAATCATTCCTAAGTGAACTTCAAGAATCTGTCCGATATTCATACGAGAAGGTACCCCTAATGGGTTCAAAATGATATCAACCGTTTTACCCTCTTTAGTATAAGGCATATCAATCTCCGGAACAATGTTAGAAACAATACCTTTGTTTCCGTGACGTCCAGCCATTTTATCACCAACTTTTAATTTACGTTTGGTTGCAATATATACTTTTACCAACTTCGTTACACCATTTGGTAAGATGTCATCTTTTTCTAAAATATAAAGTTTTGCTTCATGTGCATCTTTAAGTTTTTTCTTCTGTCTTTGGAAATAATTCTTTGTAGAGTTATACTCAGACTGAATTGATTCATCATAAGATTGAACCACTGATTTTAATGCAAAACGGTTTACTTCTAAAATGACCTCTTCAGGAATTGAATCTCCAGCTCTATAGTCTACTTCTGCCACAGTAACATCTGAACTTAATGAAGATTTAGAGAGTAAAGAAGCAATTCTTAAAGACTCTTCTTTATCAATCATCAGTAATTTGTCATGATGTTCACCATCAAGCACTGCTTTCTCTTCTTCATAAGATTGTACAGCTCTTGCATCTTTCTCTTGACCTTTTTTGATGAAAACTTTTACATCAACAACAACACCATCCATTGATGCTGGACAGTAGAGTGATTTGTTAACAACATGACCAGCTTTGTCTCCAAAGATAGCTCTAAGCAGTCTCTCTTCTGGAGTTGGTTTGATTTCACCTTTTGGAGAAACTTTACCTACTAAAATCATTCCTGGTTTAACGTGTGTACCTACTTTTACAATACCAGACTCATCAAGGTGCGTCAACTCATCTTCACGAATGTTCTGAATGTCTCTTGTAATCTCTTCCGTACCATGTTTAAGCTCTCTGGCTTCAATCTCTTTTTCATACGTATGTACTGATGTAAAAGTATCTTCTCTTAAAATCTTCTCCGAGATAACAATTGCATCTTCATAATTGTATCCATACCAAGGCATAAATGCAACTCTCATATTTTTACCAATAGCAAGTTCACCCATGTCCATGTTAGGACCATCAGCAATAACTTGACCAGCTTTTACAACTTGACCTACTTTAGCTGTTGGCGACTGTGTAAAGGTTGTGTTTTGGTTCGTACGCATATTTTTTTCCATTGGATAATGGTCAATATAAACGCCACCTTCGTCTTCACCTAAAATATAAATATTTTTAGAATCAACTTTTTCAACTTTACCAGAACGTCTGGCTTTTACCGATTCCCAAGCATCACGAGAAACAATCGCTTCCATACCTGTACCAACAACTGGTGCATCTGTTCTAAGTAAAGGTACTGCTTGACGTTGCATGTTCGAGCCCATTAAGGCACGGTTGGCATCATCATGCTCTAAAAATGGAATCAATGCAGCAGCTGAACCAGAAACCATTAATGGAGAAATATCAATAAGTGTTACTCTAGCAGTTTCATTTAAAAGAATCTCACCATTACAACGTGTCTCAATAAGGTCATCAACAATCTTTCTATCAAGAATTTTTGTAGAAGCAGGAGCAATAACCAAATCCTCTTCTTGTGTCGCTGTTAAGTAAACAATTTCATCTTGAATAACCCCATCTACAACTTTGTTGTAAGGTGCTTCAATAAATCCTAGATCATTAACTTTTGCATAAGTAGCAAGGGTGTTAATAAGACCAATGTTTTGTCCCTCTGGAGTCTCAATTGGACAGATACGACCATAGTGTGTTGGGTGAACATCCCGAACTTCAAAACCAGCACGCTCTTTAACAAGTCCACCTTCACCAAGAGCTGAAAGTCTTCTTTTATGTGTTACTTCTGAAAGTGGGTTTGTCTGATCCATAAACTGAGACAACTGCCCTGACGAGAAGAACTCTAAGATAGTGTTCGTAATCATTTTAGAGTTAACAAGGTCATGTGGCATCAACTCATCCAATGTACCAGAAAGCGTTGTCATTTTATCTCTAATGGCTTTTTGCATTTTAGTAAGTCCGTTGTACAACTCATTACCTAGAAGCTCACCAATAGCTCTAATTCTTCTGTTACCCAAGTGATCTCTATCATCAATATGACCAGCACCATTCTTAACTTTAGAGAGATATTTAACAGTATGAATAATATCTTCAGCTGTCATTACTGTTACATATTCAGGAACATCAAGACCCAATTTGTGGTTCATTTTCATACGACCAACTTTGGTTAAGTCATATCTCTCTGGATCAAAGAAGAGTTGTCTAAGAAAGTTTTTCGCAGCTTCAGCAGTAACAGGTTCACCTGGTCTCATTACTTTATAAATACGAATAACAGCCAAAGCATTTTCATCTTCTATCTCTTCTGTCTGCTTCAATAGTCTCAATGACTCTTGATCAGCAATAAACGATTTGATAATAGAGTCATCTGCACCTTCTGCAAGGTCATTTGCAATATGGAAAGACTCAACACCAGCATCGATAAGCTTTTTAAGTTTTAACTCATCCATAGCTGTTACAACATCAAAAAGAACCTCTCCACTCTCTTGGTCAACCACTGGAGCTGATAGATGTCTCTCAACCAAAATATCTAAAGGATACTCAACCCATTCTAAACCATTATCAACAAGAGCTTGAGCTTTTTTCTTTGTTAAACGTTTTGCAGCTGCAATAACAATACTACCATCTAAATCACGAATTTCATACGGAGCACGTCCTGAAAATTCTTCAACTGAAAACTTTGTTACAAATCTATTCTCTTTAACAAAAACCTCTTTCGATGTATAAAATAGTTTCATAATATCTTCTTTAGAGTAATCTAACGCTCTAAATAAAATAGTTACTGGAATTTTTCTTCTTTTATTAATTCTTGCATACAATATATCTTTTGCATCATATTCAAAATACAACCATGAACCTCTATCTGGAATAATCTGTGCAGAGTAAATAAGTTTAGCAGCAACGGTTGTTGCCTCTTCTACTTTAAAGATAACACCTGGAGAACGGTGTAACTGGTTAACAACAACTCTCTCAACACCATTAATAATAAAAGAGGTTCTATTTGTCATAAGAGGAATATCTCTTACATAAACAGCTTGTTCTTTAATCTCTTTTGGATCAAGCTTTTCACCTGTTTTTTCATCTCTGTTCCAGATGGTTAAAGCGATATTCATTTTTAAAGATACAGAGTAAGTTAAACCTCTCTCCATACACTCACGAATGGTATATTTTGGCTGAACAATGTCTGAGCCTTTATACTCCAACGTAAGTCTATTTTGATGATCGTTTAGAGGGAATACTGAACGGAAAACTTTTTCAATGGTTGATTCAGCTCTATTTTTAGCATCTATCATCAAGAAGTCATCATATGATTTTTGTTGTAATTGAAGTAAGTTTGGAACAGCAATCTGTCGAGGGGTCTTAGAGAAATCGACTCTTAATCTATTTCCAGAATGTAAAGAATTTAACATGGGCGAACCTTATTATAGTATGTTATGTTAATTAGTGAATGTATAGATATACAAAAAAACTATTGCGCAATAGCTCATCGCTACATCTAAAATAATTTTACTTATGATGATTATTTTTTGATTTTGTATTGTTACTAATGCAATACAAGAGTTATAATCTACTGTTACTAATGTAGTAGAAGAGAGATTTTTATAGGTTATTAATGTTTTTATTTTACAAGCGAAATAGATTCGCTTGTAACTCTGTTACATAAATAATAATTATTTAAGTTCACAAGAAGCACCAGCTTCTTCAATTTGTTTTTTAATCTCTTCAGCTTCATCTTTAGAGATAGCTTCTTTAAGTGTAGTTGGAACACCTTCAACAGCACCTTTTGCTTCTTTAAGTCCAAGACCTGTAATAGCTCTTACAACTTTAATTGCATTAATTTTTTTAGCACCTGCATCTGTAAGAATAACATCAAATTCTGTTTGCTCTTCAACTGCTTCTGCTACTGCACCACCAGCTACTACAGTAGCTTGTGCAGATACACCAAATTTTTCTTCAAATTCTTTTACAAGCTCAGAAAGCTCAAGTACTGACATGTTTGAGATAAATTCTAAAACGTCTTCTTTAGTTGTTGCCATTTTTAATTCCTTAAAATTATATATTTTTTTAATGATTTTAATATCATTACATTAATCTACGCGTCAAAGTCATAAAGAACAAACTATTGTTCTCTATTCGACTACTCCTCTTCTAGTTTAGTAGCAAGAGCACTCATACCTATTGTAAAGTTCTGCACTGGTGCATTCCAAACATTAAGTAACATACCAAGAAGTTCATCTCTACCAGGAAGTTTAGCCATAGCATTAATCGTAGCGATATCTGCAACTTTAGACTCAATTATCCCCGATTTGATTGAAAAGTTATCTTTGTTAGCTTCAGCAGATTTATCAGCTACTTTACAAGTAGCAATCTGATCTTCACCCCAGATAAAGATATTTGTATGAGTTAATTCCATCTCTTCACAGTCAGCATTTTTAAGTGCAATTCCTGCAAGTGTATTTTTAATAACACGGACAGTAACATCATTTTCTCTAGCCAGTACACGAACACCTTCTAATGCTTCAACAGTCATACCTTTGTAATCACATACGATTACAGCACCCTGATCAGCAAAGGCAGTAGTAAGTTCATTTACAATAGCTTCTTTTTCAGTTCTAGTCATTGGTTCTCCTTTCGACTTCTAACAGGGTATTGTTTCCAACACATCTACTCTTTCAAGTAAACTAATTAAGCTTTCGCCCCCGTTATCTATAGCCTAAAATAATTCTATGCCAAGCATAAAGGAAAAGACACAAAGAGGCTTAAGTCTAACCCCCTTTATGTCCTAAGCTTTAGACTCTTAAGCTTTTATATCCATAAGTTCACTTGCATCAAGTGTTACAGCTGGACTCATTGTTAATGATAATGCACCATTAAGAATGTATCTACCTTTAGCAGATGCTGGTTTAACTTTATTGATGGTTTGTATAAAAGTTTCTAAATTCTCTTTAATTTTCTTAGCTCCAAAACTTACTTTACCAATTCCAGCGTGGATGTTACCTTTTTTGTCTGTTCTAAAGTTAACTTTTCCACCTTTTGCTTCTGTGACTGCTTTAGCTACATCCATGGTTACTGTGCCAGTTTTAGGGTTAGGCATTAAACCTTTTGGTCCTAAAATTCTAGCTACTTTACCAAGTGTCCCCATCATGTTAGGTGTTGCAATAACAGTATCAAAATCGATTGTACCCTCTTTAATTGCATCAATTAAATCATCAGCACCCACCAAGTCAGCACCAGCTGCTCTTGCTTCATCAGCTTTATCATCTTTTGCAAATACTGCTACTCTTACAACTTTACCTGTACCATTTGGAAGTACAACCGAACCTCTAAGCATTTGATCTGCATGTCTTGGATCAACATTTAAGTTCAACGCAATCTCTACAGTTTCATCAAACTTAGCTGATTTTAACTCTGCAAGAAGTGCTGTTGCTTCATCTACAGAATAATTTTTTTCTATTTCTATTTTCTCTAAGAGCGCTGCTCTTTTTTTATTTACTTTTGTCGCCATTTATCTCTCCACGATATAAAAATCTCCCACTCTTAAGTGGTAATGAAATACCTATTTAAATAATAGGTATAATCAACATTACTATTCAGTAATATCAACACCCATACTTCTACAAGTTCCAGCTATAATTTTTGCAGCCATCTCTTTGTCATCTGTATTTAAATCAGCAATTTTCTTTTCAACAATCTCATCAATTTGAGCTGCAGTTAAAGATGCTACTTTATTTTTCAAAGGGTTATCTGAACCTTTTTTAAGGTTTACAGCTTTCAAAATAAGCTCAGATGCAGGTGGCTGCTTAGTTTCAAATGTAAAAGATCTGTCAGCGTAAACTGTAACTTCAACAGGGATTTTGAAACCCATTTTGTCTTTAGTTCTTTCGTTAAATGCTTTACAAAATTCCATAATATTAACACCACGTTGACCAAGAGCTGGCCCTACTGGTGGTGATGGGTTAGCTGATCCAGCTGGGATCATCATTTTGAACTTTTCAGTTACTTTTTTTGCCATCGTTGTCTCCTTAGATTAAATAGTCGTTTATTTTAAAAAATAAAAACTTCAACAATAAAAACATTATTTATTTTTATTGTTGAAACTTTCAATAAACAGTAAAGGGGTAGAGAGATGGCTCTACCCCTACATTAAAATTATAGAATTTTTTCTACTTGCGTATAAAGAATTTCCACTGGTGTATTTCTACCAAAAATAGAAACATTTAACTTTAATTTTCCATGGTCGAGGTCATACTCTTCAACCATTCCTGTAAAGTTAGAGAATGGACCATCAACAATACGAACCATCTCTCCATTTTCAAAGTCAACTTTAGGTCTAGGGGCTGTTTTTTGCTCCATTTTTTCCAAGATAACTTTGATATCTGCATCACTAAGTGGTGTTGCCGTTTTACCTTCCCCAATAAAACGAGAAACACGAGGTAGAGATTGAATTTTATGCCAAAGACTTGTATCCAAATCTACTGATGCAAATACATAACCTGAATAGAGGACACGTTCTGTAATCTTCTTATCTCCATTCTTAACCTCTATAACTTCTTCTGTAGGAACAATAATTGAATCAACTTGATCTTCAATACCATTCTCTACAGCTAGAAGTTCTATACCTTTCTTAACTGCTTGTTCAGATCCAGAATATACCTGAATTGCATACCATTGAAATGCCATCTTAACCAACTACTGCTGTTACGATAGATGACATTAATAAGTCAACAAGTGCTAAAAAAATTGATATAACGGTTACAACGATAAAAACAGCAAAAAACGCTTGTCTTATTTGTACTTTTGTCGGAAATATAACTTTTTGAATCTCTTCTTTAACGTGTGCAAAATATGTTGTTAATTTTTCCATTGTAATTACCTTTTAATTGTGGCAGGCCAAGAGGGACTCGAACCCCCGGCACCTGGTTTTGGAGACCAGTGCTCTACCAACTGAGCTATTGGCCTAAGAATAAGAAGCAACACCAAATAAATTTGGTGAACTTCTAAAAAAAGTAAGAGAAGAAACTATTAAAGTTTCATCTCTTTATGTGTAGTATGACACTTACACCACTTACAATACTTTTTTAAAGCAATTTTTTCAGCAGTGTTTCTTTTATTCTTAGTGGTGTGATAGTTACGTCTAGTACACTTTTCACAACCTAAGTGAATTGTTTCTCTCATTTAGTTTCTCCTACAGAATATTGTAAAAAGGAGACCTTTTTACAATGTTTTACTACTCAATAATGTCAGCAACAACACCAGCACCAACAGTTCTACCACCTTCACGGATAGCAAACTTAGTACCTTGCTCAAGAGCAACTGGGTTGATAAGTTCAACAGTAATAGTAACATTGTCACCAGGCATAACCATCTCAACACCCTCACCCAGAGTAATTGAACCAGTAACGTCTGTTGTTCTTACATAAAACTGTGGTCTATAGTTGTTAAAGAATGGAGTGTGTCTACCACCCTCTTCTTTTTTAAGGATATACACTTCAGCTGTAAACTTAGAGTGAGGAGTAATTGAACCTGGCTTACAAAGAACCATACCTCTTTCAACTGCATCTTTATCGATACCTCTAATAAGAACACCACAGTTGTCACCAGCTAGACCACAATCCATCTCTTTACGGAACATCTCTACACCAGTTACAGTTGTTTTTTGAATATCTTTAATACCAACAATTTCAACTTCATTACCAACACAAACAGTACCTCTATCAACTTTACCAGTTACAACAGTACCACGACCTTGAATAGTAAAGATATCTTCGATAGGCATTAAGAAATCTTTTTCAGTCTCTCTTACTGGCTCAGGAATATACTCATCTACAGCATCCATAAGTGCATAAATTTTTTCTGACCATTCACCAGCTGTTCCAGCTTTAGCTTCTTCAAGTGCTTGAAATGCAGAACCAGCAATGATTGGTGTGTCATCACCTGGAAAATCATACTCAGAAAGAAGTTCTCTAACTTCCATCTCTACAAGTTCTAACATCTCTTCTTTATCTTCATCATCAAGTTGATCTTCTTTGTTCAAGAAAATTACTATGTAAGGTACACCCACTTGCTTAGAAAGAAGGATATGCTCTCTAGTTTGAGCCATTGGTCCATCAGTAGCAGCAATAACAAGGATAGCACCATCCATTTGAGCAGCACCAGTAATCATGTTTTTAACGTAATCGGCGTGACCTGGACAATCTACGTGAGCGTAGTGTCTAGTCTCAGTTTCATACTCTACGTGAGAGGTAGCAATAGTGATTCCTCTTTCTCTCTCTTCTGGAGCATTATCAATTTGATCATAATCCATAGTTTCTTGACCATTTTTAAGCCCTAAACACATTGTGATTGCAGCTGTTAATGTAGTTTTACCGTGGTCAACGTGACCAATTGTACCAATGTTAACATGGGGTTTTGTTCGTTCGAATTTTTCTTTAGCCATCTGTTTCTCCTAAGTTAATTGTTAAAAATTTGCTGATATTATATCAGATATAACTCTATATTGCTTTAATTACCAACAATATGGACAAAACTATTGTAAACTTGTAATGTTTGACAACACTCTTGTCCATAGTTCATGGTGGTGGGGCCCATAGTGAGACTTGAACTCACGACCTCTTCCTTACCAAGGAAGTGCTCTACCCCTGAGCCATATGGGCACAAATATTCATTAAACTTTAACAAGTGCATGATTTTGATTAGTAATGTGAAAGTAGTTTAAAAAATTTCACATCAGCTTCCAGATTGCTTTGATACTATGGAGCGGGAAACGAGATTCGAACTCGCGACATCCTGCTTGGAAGGCAGGGGCTCTAGCCACTGAGCTATTCCCGCATCTTTATATCAAATATATAAATGGTGATGAGTGAAGGATTCGAACCTTCGAAGACGTAGTCAGCGGATTTACAATCCGCCCTCGTTGGCCACTTGAGTAACTCACCATATTTCTATATTTCTGGTCAAACACTGATAAAATTTTAATGGAGCTGATGAAGGGACTCGAACCCCCGACCTGCTGATTACAAATCAGCTGCTCTAGCCAACTGAGCTACATCAGCACCATTCATTTAAAGTTATTCTTTAAATGGAGTCGCATTATAGACAAAAATAAAAGTCAAGTCAAGTGTTTTTACAAAAAAAATAAAAATTCTTTTATATTTGCTATAATTCTTTAAAAACAAGGTTTTTCATGAAAATTCTTCTTGCACCAAGTGAAACAAAAATTCACGGAGGTTGTGATAACTTCTCTTTAAACACTCTCCTCTTCCCAGAATTAACAGCCACACGACAACAACTTTTACATCAATATATTAATCTCATACAACAAAATGACTTTACTACGCTTTCGAAAATGTTTGGTTTAAAAAAAGAAGCTGATGTTCTTTATCATAGTAAAGATATCGTTCATGAATTAACGATTAAAGCTATAAACAGATATACCGGTGTAGCATTTGATTATCTTTCCTATAATGAGTTACATCATGATACACAAGCTTATATAGATGCAAATGTAATTTTATGTTCCAATCTTTTTGGATTCTTACGTGCTAATGATATGATTCCTGAATATCGTCTAAAACAAGGAGAAGCTATTGGAGAGTTAAAACCTGAGAAACTCTATAAAAAGCAGAGTTATTTAATGGAAGAGTATTTGAAAGAAGAAGATATTTTAGATTTAAGAGCTGGATTTTATGATAAGTTTTACAAACCAACCAAAGCCTATACCACGTTAAAGTTTATAAAAGAGGGAAAAGTAGTAAGTCATTGGGCAAAAGCTTATAGAGGCATTGTACTTCGTGAGATTGCTAAAGCTCAAATAGATAATCTCCAAGATTTTATGAAACTACCTATAGAAAATCTATCTATAGATGAGATTCAGACTAAAAAGAATAAGACGGAGATTATTTATACTATTGATTCATAATTTTTGTCGGCTGAAGCCAACGCTACAAATCAGAAACTTTTTTAATGTTAGCAAAATTGTAGGGTTGGGTTCAGCCGACGTTATATCTAATCTATTTCTGCCAATAAAACACGAACAATTTCTCTATCATCAAAGTGAATCTTTTCACCTTTAATCTCCATGGTATCTTCATCCCCTTTTCCAAGAATCATAAGTACTTCATCTTTATCTAACTCTTTAAGTGCTTCTTGTATGGCAAAAGCTCTGTCAACCATCGCACGGGTATGCGTTTGGTCTTTTATACCTGACAGAATATCCTTGATGATATCTTCAGGCTCTTCATCTCTTGGATTATCACTGGTCACATAAACTTTTGAAGCAAAGGTTGCTGCAACGGCTCCCATTCTAGGTCGTTTACCTTGGTCACGATTTCCTCCTGCTCCAAATACAACAACAACATCTCTATCCTTCATGCTGTCTAGTACTTGAATCATTCCATCATCAGTATGAGCAAAGTCCACAATAACCAGTGGATTACGACTCACCACTTCCATACGACCTGCAACCCCAGCAAAGTTTTCGACCACTTCACAGACCTCTGCAACATTTCGTCCTGTTAACATAACACAAGAGCCAATGGCAGCCATAAGGTTAAACAGATTAAACAGTCCAACCATAGGCGAATGAAAAGTAGCCTCCGTACTTAAATGTTTAATACCAGCTGTAATACCATATTGCAAAGAGAAAGCTTGAACTTTAAATGTTGCAGGTTCATCCACTCCATAACTTTGAGCACCTATCGGATTGTAGACAATATTCTTAATATCATCTTTATTTAACAATTTTGGGGAATCATCTGAAAAGAAAGAACTTTTAACAGCTCGATACTCTTCTACTGTTCCATGATAATCTAAATGGTCAGACGTTACATTGGTATGAACCTTTAACGCAAAACTTAACCCCTCTATTCTATTTTGGTGAATAGCATGAGAACTAACTTCCATAATAAAATAGTTACAGCCCTTTTCATTTGCAATCTTCATTGCATTCAAAATATGTAAAATAGAGGGTGTTGTCATTGACTTCTCTTCTACTCTCTCATCATTTACAAAAAAACCTCTTGTACCAAGCAGTGCTGGTTTCTCTCCCAAATCTAAAAGAAAAGAGTAGATGGCAGCAGTCACCGTCGTTTTTCCATTTGTTCCTGTTACTCCCACCACTTTTAGTTGATTTAGATTCCATTTTTCTATAATTTCAAGAGGTGTAATATAGCTTGGTTGAGATTCTAATTTGTCAAAATATCGTCTATTTTGTGCTGTTAAGAGAAACTGTGTCTCATCTGATAGTGCTGTTGTATCATCTGTAATATATTTGTAATTATCTATGTTATAGTCTAGTTTCACGTGTTTTCTTTCATTTTAAAGTGTACTCTTTGTACATATGCATCTCCACCAAAGCGATGAAAATTTGTTAACTCTCTTTTAGTTTATGATATAAAGCATATATCTCTTGATCTTTATCAAAAGTATTTCCTAAAGAGTCCAAAAACTGTAAAGCCAACTCTTTTTGACCTTTTTCTATAAGTGCCATTATAAAAGAGATATACTCCTCTTTGTTTTTTAAAATTACTTTTGTTGAGAACATTACATCTTCAAAAGCCCGTTTAAAGTCACCACGATCTTCAATAAATTGTAAAAATTCTTGGTACCCGATACCATCTTTATACTCAATACGATCTGCATCCAAATTTAACAATTCACTCACTTGATTTTTACCACTCTCCAAAGAGCTGAGAAGATTCACCATAACCTCACCAGCATCCTCTTGTTCACTCTTAATAATTTGATAATAGTCAAACAATGCCTGTGCTTCTTCACCACTCTCCATACCAATATCACAAAGAAATACTCCAACTTGAGCATCTGAATGCGTAGGGTACTCTTTTAAAAGTAAGCCATAGGTAGTTAATGCATTTTCATATTTCCCTAAGGTAAATAGCTCTTCAGCTCTGGTAAGTAGTGTATCAAGACTTATTTTAGCCATAATTATCCTAGTTGGTCTAATTTATCTTCCCAACCGTGTGGGACATTCATTACCACAATATCAGGATGAATCATTGTTTTCATCTCTTTTTCAATTCCAAACTTAATGGTTGTACCAGAACTACCACAACCCACACAAGCACCTTGTAACTGTACAAATACTGTACCATTCTTAATATCTATAAGTGTCACGTCACCACCATCTTTCTGTATCCAAACTTTTGCTTTCTCTAGCATGGACTCTACTATTGGTCTTAATTCATCATCTGTAAATGGAAGCACAAGCTTCTCCTTCATTAATTATTGTTCTAGTTATACATTATATTTAAAGCTTTGTCAAGGTCTTACAATCATGTACTAACTTTTAACACCTTAATTTTTACGCTTATACCCAATATCTTCAAAATTAAATAACATATTAAGGTAGAGAGATTACAATACAGACATCAAATTAAACAGTGGCTGAAAAATGATTCGTAAAATTTTTAAAAAAACCAAAAACAACACAAAACTCGATACGTTTATTGAGAAATATAAAATCCCTCGAGAGTATTTATCGATTAATCGTAAATCAATCTCAAGAGGGGTCGTGGTTGGTCTTTTTTGGGGTTTCGTTCCTATGCCAATGCAAATGTTGGCTGTTTTAGCCATGACACCATTTTTTAAATTTAATATACCCATCGCCATCTCTATGGTCTGGTTAAGTAACCCTATAACCATGCCATTTATGTACTATATGGAGTATCAAACAGGAAACTTTATTCTTGGAAGAGAAGGCTTAGGAGATATAAAGTTAACACTTGATTGGTTTAGTGA
>LBBO01000002.1_pt16 | contig 17257 bp, 21 predicted proteins | sample 329191 | NCBI WGS metagenome assembly LBBO01 (sample SAMN03174413, study PRJNA266758) | hydrothermal vent metagenome | biome: marine hydrothermal vent; feature: marine hydrothermal vent chimney; material: microbial mat material; isolation source: microbial mat from marine hydrothermal vent chimney...
CAAACTTAACAACATCAACTTTTTTTTGATTATGTGTAATGGTTGCACTTTGAGTAGCACTATTTGGGTTAGAGAAGAGAACATAAACATCCTTCTCTTCACTTCCTAACTTCACTTGTAGTTTTGTATCTCCATCCAATTTTAATACTTTATAATTATCAGAAGAGGCATCCATTACTTCAACCGATACTCCAGCAACTACTGTTTCTGTCTCACTAATATTTGTTGTCGTTGTTATACTCTCGGTTGAAGCAGAAGAACCACAACCTAACAATCCTAATATAGCTATAGCAGATAATGTTATTACCCCTTTATTCATACTCATAAAATGCCTTTATATATTTAAAATTAAAATATATTATAGTATTTTTTTTAAGTTTAAGTTAATAATATTTAAAAACACTCTATATTTTTAAAAAAACATAAAATAATTATTTATACTTCATAATATTATAAATTTTTGATAAAAGATATGCTATCTAATCCCATTTCACAACTTTTACTCACAAATTTATGTTAAAATTAAAATAAACAAAGGATTTATTTATGAAAAACATTAAGAGATTGACCCTTATACCTCTACTTATGGTTGCAACGGGTTGTATTCAAAAAGAGAGTCCACAAGTAGGCACTAGCACCGTATACAACCCGAATCACGTTACTACTTATCCACCTGTTGTTACATCTGATCCAGTAATTATTGTAGAAGCACCCTATTCTCAACCAAGTAGTCCATACCTTGGTGGTGCATACCGTAATAACTATAAACTAAAAAAGTTTATCAATATGATGGTAAGCAAACATCAGTATGATAAATATCAGTTAAATGCTATTTTTTCAACGGTAAATAGAGACAAAGATGCATTAACAAAAATCGGTGCATTTGCCTCATCTAAATCCAGACAATCAAAAGCAGAACTACCTGGCTCTTGGGATAAGTATCGTGGAAACTTTTTAACCGAAAGTCGTATTAGTAAGGGAGTTAACTTCTGGAGAGAAAATAAGTATTATCTTAATGAGGCTTCACAAAAATATGGAGTTGCACCAGAGTACATCATAGGAATTATTGGTGTGGAGACCAACTTTGGTGGATATACAGGAACGCACTCTGTTCTTGATGCATTAACATCCATTTCACTTGAGTTCCCAAGACGTGAAAAGTTTTTTACTTCTGAGTTAGAGAATTACCTTTTAATGGTTAGGGATGAGCAGATAAATCCTCAACGTATTAAAGGCTCGTATGCCGGTGCATTTGGATTATCACAATTTATGCCAAGTTCCTTTAGACAATATGCTGTAGATTTGGATGGAGATGGACACATTAACCTCTTTACTGAAGCCGATGCCATTGGTAGTATTGCCAACTATTTTGTAGGAAGAGGAAAATGGAACAACAAAATTCCAGTTGCTATGAAAACATACTACAATAAAACAAGGTTTTATGGACTTGCTACAGGCTTTAAAACCAAGTATACGCAAAGTCATCTGTACTCACTGGGTATGAGACCAAGTTCTAATTTCTATGGATATAAAGACAAAGTATCACTCATCAAACTAAGCCGATACAGCAGAGATGAACTCTGGTGGGGAACACCAAACTTCTATGCCATAGCCCGATACAATCCTAAGGATCACTATGCCATGGCTGTTCATCAGTTAGCACAGGCTGTTAGACGGTCGTATTATAAACGATAATTTTTATATCAATAGAGAAGGCAGAGAGATGGCTCTGCCCCTACGGTTACACGTTCTCCAAAACTGCTTCAAGCGTATATTTCAAATCTTCATCCAAATCCAAAGACTTCAACATCCATTTTATATAACCAGCATCAGAACGGGCTATCTCTTCTATTTGTTCGCCTTTATATTTTCCAAATTTAAAACTTTTCATTATAACTGGTGTTCGGGTCAACTCTTCAAGTTTTATCATTGGGTTTACCCCAGCGTACTCCTCTTTTACTCTGGTAACCAGTTTAGAGAGCAAAAGTTTCATAACCAATACATCACCTATGGCATCATGCGCTTTTATAATGATATTATGTTTTTGTGCTTCTACCTGTTCCTCTTTATAGAGTTCAAGTGAGTATCTAAAGTACTGCAGACGATGATAGTTTGAATCAGGATAGAGATGTTTGGAACAACGGAGCGTATCTATGAGTTTCATCTGATTAACAAACCCCTCTTTCTCCAACATTCCCAAATCGAATTTTAGATTGTGAGCAATTAAATAGTTATTCTCAGAGTTTAGAGATGTCATATCATTATAAAATTTAGTCGCTTTAAAAGGTGCTTTTCCCTCTATAATATCAGGCGTTATATTATGCACTTCCATCGCTTCAACTTTAATAGCCACATCAGAAGAACAGAGTTCATCATAAACCTCTACCTCCCCTTTAGACCCAACTACCATGGCACCTACTTGAATAATTCTATCATCATCTTGATTACCAGTTGTCTCTGTATCAAATAAAACATACTTAGTCATTTTATATATCCTCTTCTTTTTTCGATTCTTTTCTATTTTTAAAATTTTTAATATAGCTGTAAAATAATTTTAATTCTTCTGTAAAACGGCTATCTTTTGAAAAATATTTCACTTTTACTTTTTTCCATCTATCTTTAATAACTATCTTTAACTCTGACATATAGAGCATGGTCTTTTTGTAGATATATAAACTCTTTAACCATGCCAATCCTGCCATCAGTTTGTCGTAAGACCAAGAGAACCAATCGAAGCTCAAAAGTTTAATTTTCGATGCTTTAAAGAGCCAAAAAGTAAAGGCTGCGATAGGAATTTTAGCAACATAGAGAGCCAAACCTAAAAGTACATAACCTTGAACAAAAAAGACCCCAGCCAACAATCCTGCTGCCTCTACACCTAAAAGTAAAACTAAAAAAGCTGTTAAAACAACATAGCGATTTGAGTGTACTATTTTCGATTCAAACTTCTGTAGTATTTCTAAAGATTGGATTTTTTGATAGATAGGTTTAGCGATACCTTCCCAAATTATCTCTTCAAAAAGTATAAAAAGAAAAACAAGAATAAACTGAACGACTAAAAGCAGACGTTGTACGATTTTTTGTAAAAAGTTCACAGAAGTTCCTTATAATAAATAGGCAAAATTATAACATAGATAAAATGATTTTGGGAATTAAAATAGAGAGTTAAGAGGGAAGAAATCCCTCTTTAAAGGAGTAGAAGAAATAGACTCGAAATCAAAAAAATTATTTTCTTCTAAGCTCTTTAATTCTTGCTTTTTTACCCTTAAGTGCTCTAAGATAGAAAAGTTTAGCTCTTCTTACTCTACCTCTTCTAAGTACTTCAATACTCTCAATAGAGTCAGAATAGACTGGGAAAATTCTCTCAACACCAACTGAGTTGGCACCGATTCTTCTAATCATCATTGTTTTACCAGTTCCTTGACCTCTAAGTGCTATACAAACACCTTCAAAAGACTGAACTCTAGTCTTTTCACCCTCTTTAATAGTAACAGCCACTCTTAATGTATCACCAGCTCTAAAATCTGGAACCGATTTGCTCTCTAATTGTGCTTGTTCAAAACTCTCAATGTACTTATTTCTCATTGTTTACCTTTAATAAAATTCATTGCCCTATTAGAGCTGTTTATGCATATCTGGTCTAAAGTATTTTGTTTTACACTTTGCCATAGCATTTTTTAAGTCCGAAATTTTACCGTGATTTCCCTTTAATAACTCTGAGGGAACACCATTTTCATTATAAATTTTAGGTTTTGAAAAGGACGGTGCTTCCAAAGCTGATGATTCAAAGCTTTCAACCGTTAAAGAGTCAGAGTTTCCAAGTACTCCCTCTACATTCCTTGCTATGGCATCAGACATCACCATAGAAGCCAACTCCCCACCTGTCAAAATAAAATCACCTATAGAAAAAAGCTCATCTGCTTTCTCTTCGATAAAACGCTCATCCATCCCCTCATATCGTCCTGAGACAAAAACCACATGGTCCTTATTTGCCAAACGTTTGGCATCATTCTGTTTAAAAGGTTTTCCCACAGGTGTTGCTACAATCACATAAGCCTCAGGAGAAGAGTTTTTAATAGCTTGTATGGTATCAAAAAGAGGTTGAGGTGTCATTAACATACCAGCACCTCCACCAATCATAGGCTCATCTACTTTGTTGTGCTTGTTCGTTGTATAGTCACGAGGGTTACAAAAATCAATAGAGATAAAATCATCTTCGATAGCACGTTTTAAAATGGAGTCAGAAAAGTAACCTTCGATGATGTTTGGGAATAATGTTAGGAATGTAAATTTCATGGGAGTTACGAAGCCTCTAAAATCTCTTTAGCATCTTTAGTAAACACAGTTTTAGCTTCAACATCTGTCTTTAACAAATATCTATCTATATAAGGAACTAAAAAAGTCGAAGAAAAGCCTTCTTCAACCAAAGCCTCATCTGTCTCTATAAACATATAATTCACCTCAGCCAAACGTTGCATTTCAGAAACTTTACCTAAAATTATATCATTTTCACTAATAGAACAACCTTCTATCTCAAACCAAAAATGCTCACCTTCTTTCAGTTCGCATCGCTCTTTGGTCTCTTCCATGGTAGCATATATTTTAGTATTTGTGAGTTTTTTGGCAAAATCAATGCCCTCATAACCTCTAAAAGATATGATACCACGTGCAAGATTAACCTCTTTAATTTCTAACAAACCAGAGCTTGATTGAAAAGAGTAACCTACTTTAAATTGTTCGGGAAAATCTGTATGAAGATGGAGTTTTAAATCTCCATGAAGTCCGTGGGTTTTACCCACTTGTGCTATAAAGAAACGTTGTGGTTTATTCATAGACTATTTTTTTGCCTCAACATTAACACGGTAATTGGTTCCACCTTTGGCTTTACAACCAGAAATTACCGTCTTAATTGAGTTAATCATTCGTCCCTCTTTACCAATAAGTTTACCTACATCTTCGCTATTTGCGACAATGGTAATCTCATTGTAGTTCTCCTCAAGATTCTTAACAGAAACTGCTATATCATCAGGATGAGTCACTAAAAGTTTGGCATATTCAGCAACGAATTCACTAACCATGGTGACTACTTACTTGTAATTTTTTTAACTCTGTCACTCATTTGAGCACCAACAGAAGTCCAGTAGTTAAGTCTTTCCATATCAACAGTTAAATTGTTCTCTTTAATCATTGGGTTATAGTGACCAATTGATTCAATCCAACCACCATCTCTTCTTTTTCTGCTATCTGTTACTACGATTCTGTAAAATGGCATTTTTTTTCTACCCATTCTTGTAAGTCTAATTGTTGTCATATTAATTCCTTTGAAATGTTTCTTTTTTATTCAGTATTGGGCAACTAATCCCAAACGCAACGCTAATTGCGAAAACCACCCACCGACGATGGCTTATGTATAAGCACTGACAACTGCTCTTAATGAGAGAACACTCATCAACACTTTGAAATCGAATTCTATCTAAAAAATCATTATATAAGACTTGGAAAATGTAGCGTGGGTTGGAAAACCCACGCTACAGATGCCAACATATAAAAATTTAACGTGGAATCCCACCACCTTGAGCTTGTTTCATCATATCTTGCATCTGTTTCATACCACCTTTTCCAGAGAGCTGTTTTGCCATCTTTCCTGCATTTTTAAACTGCTTTAAGACTCTATTAACGTGCATTTGACTCATACCTGCTCCAGCTGCCAATCTTCTTTTACGTGTATTATTTAATAAATCAGGATCTTCACGCTCTTTTTTAGTCATAGACCCAATAAGTGCTTTTATCTGATTAATCTCTTCTGAATTCTCTAAATCCATATCACCAAGCTGTTTTGCCATAGCTCCCATACCAGGAATCATACCCATAATAGATTTCATGGAACCCATCTTTTTCATCGACTCCATTTGGTCTAAAAAGTCATTGAAGTTAAACTTCCCTTTTTTAATCTTTTTAGTCAACTGCTTGGCTTGTTTTTCATCTATAATATTGGCTGTTTTTTCAGCCAAAGATTCCAGGTCACCAGCACCCATAAGACGAGAAACAACTCTCTCAGGAATAAATGCTTCAAGGTCAGGCATTTTCTCACCAGCACCAATGAAACGTAAAGGAACTTGCACTTGATGAGCAATACCCATAGCTACCCCACCTTTAGAGTCACCATCATATTTAGAAAGGACAACCCCTGTAATTCCGATTTTCTCTTTAAAGGTCTGTGCTGTTCTGACAGCATCCATACCGGTCATGGCATCTGCCACATAGAAAAGCTCATCAGGCTTGGCAACACTTTTTATACTCGCCAACTCATCCATAAGTTCATCATCAATGGCTAAACGTCCAGCTGTATCGATAAGCACTACATCATAAAGCTCTTTTTCACCTTTTGCTAATGCCTCTTTTACAATTTGCTCAGGCGTTTTATTTTCATCTGCTACCAGTATTACATCTATCTGCTCACAAATCTGACGAAGTTGTTCAACAGCTGCTAAACGTTGTAGATCGGCTGCAGCAATCAGTACTTTTTTCTTCTTCTGCTCTTTTAAAAAGTATGCCAGTTTACCTGTGGTTGTGGTTTTACCAGAACCTTGTAGACCTATCATCAAAACAACCGTTGGTGGCTTTGAAGCAAAAACAAACCCTTGGTTTCCTTCAGCTGTTAAGATGCGTGTTAACTCATCTTGTAAGGCTTTAAGAAAGTTCTCTTTCCCAATACCAGCTGCTACTGTCTCTGTCTCAACAGTTGCTAAAAGTTCTTTCACAACTTTGTGATGAACATCAGCTTTTAATAGTGATTTTTTAAGTTCTGTCAATGCTTTTTTAAGTGCCTTAGCATCGTCATAAAAACGAATCTTATCTATGGCACCTTTAAAACTGTCGGTTAATGTATCAAACATATCTACTCTTTTATTTCATGAAATTATTGTCGCGATTATAGCCAAGTGGGGGTTAAAATCTAATTATCATCTTTTTTATCATTGTCACTTTTTTTATCATCTTTTTTAGGCGACTTCAAAACCAAATAAAAAGCGATTAATATAACCCCATAAAATATATAATATAAAACACTGTCATTTTCTACCATAATTCACTCCTTATTTATACTTAACGATATCTCTAGGCTCTTTAGCTTCAAAAGCATAGCCTAAAAGAGAAATGGATTTGGCATGAAGCAAAATTCTATGTGAACGGGTTACCGAACCATAACGCTCATCTCCTACAATAGGGTGACCTATAGAAGAGAGGTGCACCCTAATCTGGTGTGTTCTACCTGTCATAATTTCTATCTCAACTTTAGACTTTTTACCTTGAATCTCTAAAGGTCGTACCACTGTAATAGCAGGTTTTCCACGTGTTTCATTTATCTCTGAAAATGCTTTTCCACCCTGCTTATGTGTTGCAATAGGAGCATCAATTGTCGTCTCTTCACAGAAAACACCCTCTATCCATGCCACATATCGTTTTTTAACTTTTCGCTGTTTAAATGCTTTAATGGCATCTTCTAAAAACACTTCATTTCTGGCAAGTAATAAAACCCCTGAAGTATCACGGTCAAGACGGTGAATTAACGTTGTCTCATCCTCTTCAATAGCATCAGCTAACTCGTAGGTATCTAAAAGTGCTGGTTTATTAATAGCGATGATATGCTCATCTTGATAGATGATTTTCACTTTTTCTAACTCTTCTACACGAAAAAATGTATCATTTGACATCTCTGCTCTTGCAATCTTTACTTTTCTATCAAGATAGTAAACCAAACCTCTGTCAATTAAATCTTTGGCTTTCTTATTTGAAATACCCTCTTGCGTTGCAAGTAACTTATATGCTTTTTCCATCTTTTATAACTCTCTTTTTATAGATTCCAATATAGGTTGTATATCGGTTCTTTGTATAATTTTTGTTGCTTTTAACTTTTTATGTTGCCGTAAACATCTTACCAAGTTAACCTCGGAAACGATAGCAATTCCTTCAATCATAGAGAAGACATCTCGTTGATTAAAATAGTGTTCACCTGAAATGATTTTACAACCAAATTGAGCTGCCTCTGCTGCATTATGTCCACCAACCTTAGCAAATGCACCACCCAGTATAACAATGTCTGAAACAGCATATATATTGACCAATTCACCTAAAATATCAGCTACGATAATATCAGAGTTCAACGCCTCATTTTGGGAATAGTTATGCCAACTATAGTGATGCTCCCGAGAATACTTTTCTACCATCAATGATACTTTTTCAAAACGTTCAGGATGACGTGGAACAATAATCAAACGTGCTGCAGGCTCTTCCTCTTTTAGCTTAACAAAAGCCTCTAAAATCAACGCCTCTTCACCCTCATGGGTACTTGCAGCACAGACAAACAACGCTTTTGGTTTACTCAAACTCTTCGACACGGCTGCGATATCAGCCAACTTAATGTTTCCAATCACCTGAACATCTTTTGCACCTAAACGCTCAAGTCGCTCTTTATCTGTTTGACTTTGAGCATAGATTTCATCTATTTGTACAAAAATTTTTCGATACAACCAAGCCATTCTCTCATATTTATGAAACGACCTATCACTCATTCGTGCATTGATAAGCAATGTTTTTGCCCCTCGTTTTTTAGCCAAAGCAAAAAGCAGATACCAAAACTCTGCCTCCATTACCACCAAGACTTTTTGAGGTTTTAACCATGAAAAAAGCAGAGGTTCAAAAGGTAAATAACGACTCTCTTCTTTCTGTTTTTGAGCTATCGCTTCATATCCTGTTTGAGTTGTGGTACTTAAACGTAACTCTTCTTTAGGTAACGCATCTAAAAGAGGATAAATAGCTCTTGCTTCACCAAAACTACAAATATGAAACCAGATACCATTTGGAGTTAGAGGTCTGTTATTTTTTAGAAAAAATCGTGCAGGAATAGAAATTTTATATTTTATTTTTCGCTTGGAAAATAGAAATAGAAAAGGGAGAGCCATGATGTATGCCACCGTAGTGACAACACCATAAAGTATAAAAAACATTTTATCTATTAAAACATTTTTCAAAAAATCCCCTACTTATGCTTCACTCTGCTCAGTTTGTGGCTCAAGATAGATAATTCTACCACAGTGAGGACAAGTAATAATCTCTTCTGATTGAATAACAGTAGAATAGGTACTGTCATTCAACTTCATGTAACAACCATAACATGCCTGCTTCTTAACAGGAACAACAGCTGTATTTCTAGCCCAAATACGAATCTTCTCATAAAAAGCAAGAATCTTCATATCAATCGCCATTGTTTTTGTCTCTCTTTCACTAAAAAGTTTCGCTTTATTACTGTCGATAGAACTTAACTTTTCAGCAACTTCAGCAGCTATTTTTTCATACTCTGCTGTTGCCTCTTCTAACTCAGTTTGAGCTGTAGCAATCTCTTCATCTTTAGATTCAGCAATCACTTGATGTCTTTCAATCTCAGCATTAGCATGAGTCAATTTCTCTTTTGCCAACTCCTCTTCCATAGAGAGTGCTTTCATCTCTTTTTCTGTCTTAACAAGGTCTGACTTCGCAACACCAGCTGTCAACTGCTCATTTAAAACTTTAATCTGCTCTTCATAAGAGGCAACTGAACCTTTTGCTTTTTCAACAACATTATTAAGTTCAGCTATTTTTTCTAAGATATCATCTCTTTTTTCAGCTCTTCTAACTAATTTCTTCTCTGCTGTAACAATCAGTGGCGTAAAGTCATCAATCGACTTGTCTAATTTTGAAAGTTCTATTAACTCTTCTAAATGTTTGTTCAATCTCTATCCTTTGGGGGTTTAAAGCGTTATATGTAGTACCAATTTGTAAAAAATAACCTATATTATTTCAAATGGGTTTTGTGATTGCGAAATTATACCCAAAATTCCTAAATTTTCTAATTCTGATTTTAAGACATCCAGAAAAAACTGTTCACTCTCATAATGACCAATATCCACCATCATCAAGTTTTGACTCATCGCTTTCATGGCATCATGATATTTTATATCCCCTGTTAAAAAACAATCAGCATCAACTTCATCCATCAAAGAAGCTCCTGCCCCTGTGGTCAAAGCTATGGAAGTTATTTTGTATTTAGGAGAAACAACACGCAAAGTTTCCAATCCCAATTTATCTTTTAAAAGTTTTAATAATTCATCTTTAGACCACAAACCAGTTGCAGAACAAATAAATTCACTTTGAAACTCTTTTTTGAAACCTAAAACTTTTTCAAATACATAAGCATTCAAATGAGTTTTATCAAAATTGGTATGCATGGCTATGAGTGAAAGGTTTTTTTTCACCATAATCTCCAATAAGTTAGCAGGGTAAACAGAAAAGTCCAGCTCTTTTAAGCCTGAGAAAATAAGTGGATGATGTACAATAAATAAAGTTTTTTCTTTTGCAGATTCTAAACTCTCTCTGTCCAAGTCTAACCCAATAGCAATATGTTCAAACTCTCGTTCCATATCACCCACAAGCAGACCTGAATTGTCCCATTTTTCTTGGAGTTCAAAAGGGCTTATTTTATTTAATTTTTGGTATATTTCTTTGATTTTCATTATAAACTCCTATAAACATCGGGAAACCGTAGGGTTGGCTTCAGCCGACGATAACTTACCTTTCTATAATGTTGGCTAAAGCCAACCCTACAGCAAAACAATTGCTTAACCTAAAACTCTTTTATTTCTCTCTTCTTCTTGCTCTTTATACAACTTAGCACACCCAATAGAAAGCTCACGAACTTTCAAAATATAATTTTGACGTTGAGCCTGAGAGATAGCTTTTCGTGCATCAAGCACATTAAACGCATGACTCGCTACCATACATTGGTCATAAGCAGGAAGAGGTAAACCATGTTCTAAACACAACTTACACTCTGCACTTGCATCATCAAAATCTTTCAAAAGTTTCTCAACGCTTGCCACCTCAAAGTGATATTTAGAGAACTCATACTCACTCTCTTTATGTACATCTGCATAAGTAGTAACATTCTCACCTTGTCGGTTCCAAACGATGTCAAATACCGATTCAACACCTTGCAAATACATAGCAAGTCTCTCTGTACCATAAGTAATTTCAACAGCCACAGGGTCACAAGCGATTCCCCCTACTTGTTGAAAATAAGTAAACTGAGTCACTTCCATACCATCAAGCCAAACTTCCCAACCAAGACCCCAAGCCCCAAGCGTTGGAGATTCCCAGTTGTCTTCTACAAAACGAATGTCATGCTCTTGCAGATTAAGCCCTAAATACTCCAAAGATTTTAGATAAAGCTCTTGAATATTATCAGGACTCGGTTTAATCAACGCCTGAAACTGATAATACGCCCCTAATCTATTTGGATTCTCTCCATACCGTCCATCAGTTGGTCGACGACTTGGAGCCACATAAGCTGTACTCCAAGGCTTAGAATCCAGACTTCTAAGCAGAGTAGCAGGATGAAAAGTTCCTGCTCCTGCTGGTATATCATACGGCTGTATAATATTACACCCCTGCTCTGCCCAGTATTGTTGTAGTTTTAGTAGTATTTCACTAAATGTTAGCACATTAAGTCCTTTTTTAAATTTTTCTTAAATTCCTTTGTAAAAAAATCTACACTCTGCGTATAAACTTTTTTTACAAAACCTTGCTCTTGATATTTGTCTAATCCAAACAAGATTTTTCCTTTATCAATACCACACTTATATCTATCTCTTGGTTCAATACATTTTTTATAAACAACACAATAAATAAAGTCATATTCATTCATTTGAATATTTAATTCTTGAAACAATTGTATCAATTCTCTTTTACCACTTGCTAATTTATCTTGAATTTCTTTATTATCTATTTGGCTAGGTTTTTGATTTTTAAACTCTATACAAAATAGTAGATTATTATAAATATATAAAGCATCAAATGATTTGGGTCTTAAATTACTATCAGGATATTTATGTTCAAGAATTTCATCAAAATTAATTACACTTTGACTCTCATCATTACATAGATAAATTTCATTATTATCATCAAAGCTAGTCTCTTTAAATGTACTATTATATTGACTATACTCTTTTTGAAACTGATTAAAATCAGCCATTAATTAATTTCTCCATACTCTGACTATCCATCTCATCAAATACATCAAATGGTTCTGATAGTTTTTCAAATATTTTAGAAAGTGTTTCTGCGTTACTATCATTTACTTTATCTATATAGCCATCTTCTGCTAAATAAAAGTCTGAATTTATTTCTGCTAATTCACTATACCGTTGTAGTGCTTCTATCATATAAGGACTATGAGAATTAACTAAAACTTTAACACCATTTTTAACAAGTTCAACAATAATTTTAGCCATCTCTAGTTGCCATTTTGGGTGTAGGTGTACTTCGGGTTCATCTAAAATTATTACATTATTTTTTGCTAACCATCCATTCTCAGATAAAATTTGTAACATTCCAAAATATTTAATTCCTGTAGCAGTGTTTACAAGTTCAACTCTTGTTTTATCTTTTTCAAAAAAGAATATTCCTCTATTATTTTTTTTAAAATCACCTTGCATTATTTCTTTTACTCTATTAGATATATCAATTTTACTTTTTTGTGTACTATTATTTGATAATTTAATAACCAAATCATTCATAAGATATGGAATATTAATACTAATACCTGCTTGTTGACCAATTTGAGAAACACTTCTAAATGTATCAACAAAACTCCAAACTATAGGAGTTTCAATAAAAAGAGTATCTGGAATAGAATTAAAATCTTTAATCTGTTCCATTATATTTTTTGCACTTGTAGGATTATTACCAAATGAAAACATTGGATTAATTGATTTTCCATCAATAATTATATTAATTTCTACATTCTTTAAATAGTCTATATTTTTACCAAATAAAATATCTACATCAAATATCTTTGCACAATTTAATATATTTAGAATATCATTTCCTATAACTTTCCCATCACGAACATATACATTTGTCATCATAGTTAGCCCTAGAAATAGTGCCTTCCCAACCGTACTCTTTCCAGTATCATTCTCCCCAGCAATAACAGTAAGACCATCAATCTTAACATTCGCCTCTTTAATCATTCCAATATTTTTTAATTGGAGTTCCATAATATTTCCTTATATTCTACAGTAACACTTCAACCGTACTAGAATCAAGCTCTACTTTTTTAGCTTTACTCACTCTATCTTCTTGAAGCTTCACTTTCAACTCATCATCTTGAAGAGCCATAATCTGAATAGCCAAATATGCCGAGTTCACTGCTCCTGCTTTACCGATAGCTACTGTTCCAACTGGCATACCTGCTGGCATCATTACTGTACTTAAGAGTGCATCTTCACCGTTTAGTGGTCCAGACTCCATTGGTACACCTAAGATTGGCTTCGTTGTTGTTGCTGCCAATGCACCTGCCAAGTGTGCTGCCATTCCTGCTGCTGCAATGAAAACCTGAGCACCTTTTGCTTCTGCTTCTTTGATGTATGTTTTTGTTCGTTCAGGACTTCTGTGAGCTGATGAGATAATTAACTCATAAGGTACACCAAACTTTTTAAGTGTCTCTGCACACTCAGACATAATAGTGTAGTCGCTTTTACTTCCCATTACAATTGATACAAATTTCATTTACTTACTCCAAAACTTTAAATTAAAAGACGAATAATAGCTGTTTTTCGATTTAACAAGGTTGAAGAGAAAAACTAGAGAAGAGTCTAACCAAAAACCCATGATAAGAATTTGGCTATGGATTCAATGGCTTTTGTAAAAAAAGCAACAATTTTTTCTAAAGTTTCCATGAATCACTCTCCTCATTTATGGGTTTAAAATCAAACCTTTTTTAGCTTTTGCCTCGGCAATGCCTCTTCTTAGTATGGTATACCCTGGTAATTGTACGGGCAAAACAATATTATTTAAATCACCACTATGAATAGACTCAAACTCTTTACCTGTGGTTGAGACAATTTTTTTAAAAGTAATAAAAAATGCTCCATGCTCTTTGGTGATTTTACACGCTTCATTTTCCATCTCTTCAACGGTTACGCCTACAGGAAGGACAATCTCTATCTTATCTCCCACACAAGTTTTGTCTTTACATCTCCATGTAAGTCCATCTTCACTCACCAAAGCAGCTACTTGATGTGTTCCATCTTGAATGGTAAAGGTATGTGATTGTGTGTTGTTTCTTTCAAAAGGTTTACTTATCAAATAGGCATCTGAAAAGCCTCTATTTTGAGTAGTGTTTAACTCTTTTTGATAACGGGCTTCATTAAAGTCACCTGCATAGTAGTCATCTATGGCGTATCGGTAAGCTTTGGTTACCACACCTGCATAATAAGGCGATTTCGTTCGTCCTTCTATTTTAAGTGAGTCAATCACACCTGATTTTAATATTTCATCCACATGAGAAGCCATGTTCATGTCTTTTGCATTCATGATATATGTTCCAATATCTTCCTCTTCATCAAGTCTAAAAGTTGTATTAGACTCTGGATTATGAGCGTAAATTTCATAAGGAAAACGACAATCATTAGCACATGAACCACGATTGGGGACACGACCTGTTTGAAGTGAAGAGATAAGACAACGTCCAGAATATGCAAAACACATGGAACCATGTACAAAAATTTCCAGCTCCAAATCGGGAAGAACTGTTTTAATCGCTTCGCAATCTTTTAAAGAAATTTCACGTGCTACAATAATACGTTCTACTCCCATATCATAATAAACTTGTGCATCTAACACATTCATTACATTGGCTTGGGTAGAAAGGTGAATGGGAATATCTGGTGCAATTTTTCGTGCCATGGATACAACTCCAGGGCTAGAGACTATCAACGCATCAGGTTTGAGTTCTGCCATTTTAGAAATGTGATCTTCATAGAGCTTAAGTTGAGAGTTAAAAGGAAACGAGTTTACTGTCGTGTAGACTTTTTTACCACGAGCATGAGCATACGCAATCCCCTCTGCATAAGAGTCCATATCAAAATCTTTTCCTGAACGAATACGAAGTGAAAAAGTACTGGTACTGCCATAGACGGCATCAGCTCCATAAGCCAATGCGATTTTGAGTTTTTCTAAGTTTCCAGCTGGTGCTAAAAGTTCTGCTTTTTGCATAAGTTCCGTCCCCATATTTTTTTCGAATACTACACTATAAGTAGTAAAGAATAGATTTTAACTAATGTATATGTGTATCAATCAACTTTTCCAGCATAAGCGTAAAGCAACTCTCTATTTTTATTAAAAACCAATACAGATGTTAAAATTTTTTTCATTTTTTACTCTGAATGTTTCTATTTTTTCACAATTGTAGCATAGAGCAGTTGAACAAATATAGGCTTTTAGCCATATATTTATTCACTTTTTAAAATTTAAATTCAACCTAAGTAAAGCTGAGATATTATAACAAATATTGGGAGATTTAACATGAAAAAAAATACTTATTGTTTAAAAATAACATTGATTTGTACAGCTATTGCCTTTTTAACAGGTTGTGAAACTGGAGTAAAAAACAAAAGCACAGAGAGCACCGTTCCTCCATCTGGAATTGTAGATAAAGGTAACGATGGCTATGTCGGTACACAACAAAAATCCTCATCAACTAAGGCGAGTAGTCGCAAAATTTTTTCAAACTCTGCAACACCAGGGTACTACCTTCAAGTAGGTTTTTTTAAACAAGCCAAGCCAAACAGTTCATTTATAAATCGTTTAAACAGTTCAGGTTTCGACTATACTGTATTGGATAAAAACGGGAACTTTTATGCACTTATTGGTGCTTATACTTCATACAATCAAGCTAAAAGTAAAATGTCTACTGTAAAGTCTGCACTAAATAGCCAAACATTTGTTGTTCAAGTTCTACGTCCTTAAATAAAAACATTTTAACAAGCTATTCGATACAATACAAAAAAACATAACTCCTTAACAGATGTCAAGGGGTATAAAAATGGAAAACAAATTTGTCTAATAAAAAACTACACCTCGTAAGCCTCGGTTGTACTAAAAACCTCGTTGATTCAGAAGTGATGTTGGGTCGTCTTAAAGAGTATGCAATCTCTGATGATGCCACTACTGCTGATGTCATTATTGTTAATACTTGTGGATTTATTGATGCTGCAAAAGAAGAGAGTATCAACACCATTTTAAACTTACATGAAGAGCGTAAAGAGAACTCTCTCTTGGTGGTCAGTGGATGTTTAACAGAACGATACCAAGAGGAGCTACAACGTGACCTACCTGAAGTGGATATTTTTACTGGTGTAGGAGACTATGAACAGATAGATAAAATGATTGCTGAAAAGAGAGGTGTTTTTACACCTGAGGTCTACTTAGCAAATGAGAACTCCGAACGTGTTATTACAGGTTCCAATACCCATGCCTACATAAAAATTGCTGAAGGGTGTAATCAGAGTTGTTCTTTTTGTGCCATTCCTTCTTTTAAAGGAAAACTTCACTCTCGTACCCTACTCTCTATAGAAAAAGAGATAAAAGCATTGGTAGCCAAAGGCTTTTATGAGTTCTCATTTATCTCTCAAGACTCCTCTAGTTTTGGACGAGATATCCAGCTAAAAGATGGACTCATAGATTTGATTCAAACCATTGAAGCCATAGAAGGTGTCCAAGTTGCTCGTATTTTATACCTCTACCCAAGTACCACAACCTTTGCACTCATAGATACCATTGCTGATTCTAAAGTTTTTGAAACCTATTATGATATGCCTATTCAGCAGATAGATGATGGTGTTTTAAAAATGATGCGTCGTGGTTTTGGAGAGAAGAAAACTATTGAACTTTTAGAACATATGAAGTCTAAAAAAGATGCCTTTATAAGAACATCTATTATTGCTGGTCACCCTGGTGAAAGTGATGAAGCATTTGATAAAGTGTGTGAATTTATGCGTGAGTTTCAATTTGACCGTTTTAATGTCTTCTACTACTCCAATGAAGAGACAACTCCTGCTTTTAGCATGAAACCTGTTGAAGAGGAAGTGATAGAAGCGCGTGTTGAAGTTCTTGAAGAGATTGCAAATGAGACTACAGAAGCATCATTAGAGAAGATGTTGGGAAAAACCATTCAGGTTATCTTGGACGGAGAGAGTGATGAACATGAGTATATTTTATCTGCCCGTCCTACCCTCTGGGCAAAAGATATAGATGGAGATTTATTAATTAATGATACCTCTAATTTAGAAATTCTGTTTGGAGCTTTATATGAAGCTAAAGTTACCGAGTTGGCTGGAGATAGATTGTTGGCAACACTTATTAAAAGAGTCTAATATCCGTA
>LBBO01000001.1_pt34 | contig 16934 bp, 19 predicted proteins | sample 329191 | NCBI WGS metagenome assembly LBBO01 (sample SAMN03174413, study PRJNA266758) | hydrothermal vent metagenome | biome: marine hydrothermal vent; feature: marine hydrothermal vent chimney; material: microbial mat material; isolation source: microbial mat from marine hydrothermal vent chimney...
TTTAAGTACCTTTTGAGTATAATCCCTCAATTAAAAACAGGGGTACTTCTTCATGCCAAAACGCACTGACATCAAAACTATTTTACTTATCGGTTCTGGACCAATTGTTATTGGACAGGCTTGTGAATTTGACTATTCTGGAACTCAAGCAGCTAAGACACTTAAAGAACTTGGTTATAAAGTGGTTCTTATTAACTCTAATCCTGCAACCATTATGACCGATCCTGAGTTTGCAGACAGAACCTATGTTGAGCCTATTACGGCTGAGGTCATATCTAAAATTATCAAAAAAGAGAATGTTGACGCTGTGTTACCGACCATGGGTGGACAGACGGCACTGAATGCTGCGATGGAGATGTACGAAGCAGGAATGCTTGAAGGCATTGAGATTTTGGGTGCAAAACCTGCTGCCATTAAAAAAGGTGAAGATCGTCAAGAGTTTAAAGAGGCGATGATTAAAATTGGTATGGATTTACCTATTTCAGAATATGCTTATAATATGGATGATGCTCTAAAAGTAGCAAAAAATATTGGTTTTCCACTAATCATTAGAGCTTCATTTACCATGGCTGGTGCTGGATCTGGTGTGGCATACAACATCGATGAATACAAACGTATTGTTCAAGGTGGGCTTGATGCCTCTCCTATCTCTGAAATTCTAATCGAAGAGTCGCTCCTTGGTTGGAAAGAGTACGAAATGGAAGTTATTCGTGATAGCAAAGATAACTGTATTATTGTCTGTTCCATCGAAAACTTTGACCCAATGGGTGTACACACAGGAGACTCTATAACTGTGGCTCCTGCTCTTACCCTTACAGATAAAGAGTACCAAAACATGAGAGATGCTTCTTTTAAGATTTTAAGAGAAGTTGGTGTCGATACTGGTGGATCAAACGTTCAGTTCTCTATTAATCCTAAAGATGGTCGTATGATTGTTATTGAAATGAACCCAAGAGTAAGTCGTTCTTCTGCTCTTGCTTCAAAAGCAACAGGTTACCCAATCGCCAAAGTAGCAACACTTTTAGCTGTTGGATTTACGCTTGATGAAATTACCAATGACATTACAGGAACAGCTGCTTCATTTGAACCAGTTATTGATTATGTTGTAACCAAAGTTCCAAGGTTTACATTTGAAAAGTTCCCAATGGCAGACTCTACACTAAGTACAGCGATGAAGTCGGTGGGTGAAGCGATGAGTATTGGGCGTACCTTTAAAGAGTCGTTCCAAAAAGCACTGATTTCCCTTGAAACTGGACTTATAGGTTTTGATACAATTGAGTGTGATGAAGAGGAGTTGATTCGTGAGATTAGACGTTCAAATGCAGAGAGAGTTCTTTATGTATTTGAAGCACTAAGACGAGGAAAAACAGTAGAAGAGATTTTTGATTGGTGTAAAATAGACCAGTGGTTTTTGTACCAGTTAGAAGAGTTAGCAGCCGTTGAAAAAGCAATGGATGTGGCACTTCTTAAAGATGCAACAAGAATGAGAGAAGTAAAAGCAGATGGTTTCTCTGATGCCATGATTGCTTGGGCTATTAATAAAAATGAGGGTATGAGTTTCTCTGAAAATGACATCTATAATGCAAGAGAAAAGCTAAATATAAATTTAGAGTACAATGAAGTAGATACCTGTGCTGCAGAGTTCCAAGCTTTAACTCCTTACCTCTACTCTACAACCAATATTACAAAACTTCCTCAACCTAAAAAAGTTGAAAGTACGGAGAAAAAAGTTCTAGTAATTGGTGGAGGACCAAATAGAATTGGTCAGGGAATTGAGTTTGATTACTGTTGTGTTCACGCTGCTTTTGCTTTGGCTGACATGAATGTAAAGTCTATCATGTACAACTGTAACCCTGAAACGGTCTCTACAGATTATGATACATCTGACATTTTATACTTTGAGCCAATCGATTTTGAACATATTAGAAATGTTATCGAAATCGAAAAGCCTGATGGTGTTATTGTTCACTTTGGTGGTCAGACACCATTAAAATTGGCTAAACAGTTAACGGCTATGGGGGCGAATATCTCTGGTACAACAGCTAAAGTTATTGACCTTGCAGAAGATAGAAAACTTTTTTCAGCATTTATTGATGATTTGGGGCTTAAACAGCCAAACAATGCCACGGTTATTAATAAAGAAGAAGCCTTAGTGGTTGCAAATCGAATCGGGTACCCTGTGCTTGTTCGTCCAAGTTTTGTTCTCGGTGGACGTGGTATGAAAACGGTTTATTCTGATGCTGAAATTAAAGAGTACATGGATGAAGCCGTTTCAGTTTCAAATGATGCTCCCGTACTTATAGATAAATTTTTAGACAATGCTATAGAGCTAGATGTAGATGCCATTTGTGATGGTAAAGATGTTTATGTGGGTGCTGTTATGCAACACATCGAAGAGGCTGGAATTCACTCTGGTGACTCAGCTTGTGCTTTACCTACCATTTCTATTTCAGATGAACTGTTAGTTGAAATTAAAGAACAAACTGCAAACATTGCTCTTGGTCTTGGTGTTGTAGGTCTTATGAACATACAGTTTGCTATTTTTGAAAATGAAGTTTACCTCATTGAGGTGAATCCAAGAGCTTCAAGAACGGTTCCATTTGTTTCAAAAGCCACAGGTGTTCCTTTAGCAAAAGTAGCAACAAGAGTGATGGTTCAAGGTGATTTAAGAGAGTCATTAAAATTTTACGACACCTTTAATGTTGTAAACTTTGACAAAAAAATCATGGAGCCAAACCTAAAAGGTCACGTGGCTGTTAAAGAGGCAGTTTTTCCTTTCAACAAACTTCCAGGGGCAGATTTACTGCTTGGACCTGAAATGAAGTCAACAGGTGAAGTAATGGGTATCTCTGATAACTTCGGAATGTCTTTTGCAAAGAGTCAATTTGCTGCTAAAAATAACATTCCTTTAGAGGGTAAACTCTTTATGTCTCTAGCAGATAATGATAAAGTTCATCTTGGCGAGATTGGAAAATTGTTTGTAGATTTAGGTTTTGAAATATATGCTACAGGTGGAACCCACAAAGCTTTAGAAGAGGCAGGTGTTGATTCAAATAAAGTTCTTAAAATCTCAGAAGGTCGTCCAAACATAGACGATATGATTAAAAATAATGAAATTACTTTAGCCATCAACACTTCAGCTGATGCAGGAGCTAAATTAGATGGACAAACCATAAGACAGTCTGTTTTACGTGCCAATGTAGCGTACTTTACAACTATTGCAGGAGCGAAGGCTACGGCATTGGCTATTAAAGAGTTGAAAGCTTCTGGTGGTGAGTTGGAGCCGAAGGCGTTGCAGGATTATTTAAATTAAAAAAGGGCAACCCAACCTACGGTTATTTGTAGATGGAAAGCCTTTCGGTGAGATTTTTATTTATGCCTATTTTATTTAATGGTGCGTTTTGAAACGCACCCTATGGATCTTCCTATGACCAATAAGCTCTTTTTAACCCAAACTGACACGACCATAGGTTTTGTCTCCCAAGACCCTTCAAAAATAGACCAAGCTAAAAAACGACTTCCAAACAAACACTATATTCGTGTGGTGAACTCTTTAGAGACTCTGAAAACTTTTTCTCGTGTTCCTCAAAAATATAAGAACCATGTGCGACGTGCTAAACGTACAACGTTTATTATGCCAAATGGTTACTCATTTCGTGTGGTTAAAGATAGTGAACATAACTTATTGTTAGACCGACTAAAATGGCTCTACTCTTCTTCTGCAAATTTAAGTGGAGCTGGGTATGATAGCGAATATGCTAAAAAAATGACAGAGATAATAGTGAGTTTTCCCAATGGAAATAGTGGTGAATCTTCTAAGATATATCGTCTAGGTCAAAGGGCTATAAAGTCTGTTCGTTAGGGGAGTTGATGAGAGCTGTTATTAATGCGAAGATTATTACCGACAGAGAAGTGCTTGTGGGTTATAACTTACTTTTTTCTAAGAAGATTATAAAAGTAACCAAAGAGTTGCCTATTTGGGCAAAGGTTATAGATGCTAAAGGGTTGTATCTTTCTGCTGGATTTATAGACATACACATACATGGCTCAGCAGGGCATGATGTGATGGATGCTACTCCTGAAGCTTTAAGTGCTATATCAAAAAGCATACTTCAAACAGGAACAACCTCTTTTTTAGCTACAACTATGACCATGTCAAAAGAGGCTATAGAGAAAGCTTTAACTGTGGCTAAAAATCATACACATAGTGATGGTGCAAAGGTTTTAGGGGTGCATCTTGAAGGACCATTTATAAATGAGAAGAAGCATGGAGCTCAAAATCCAGCGTTTATTCAAAAGCCAAGCTTTGAACTGATAAAGCCTTATATGGATGTTGTTAAAATGATAACTATAGCACCTGAGGTTGAGGGAGGAGAAGCGTTTATAAAAGATCTGAAAGAGCATTACCCTCATATTATGTTAAGTATAGGTCATAGTGATGCGAGTTATGAAATGACCAAAACAAGTTTTACTTGGGGAATCTCTCATGTGACACATCTGTTTAATGCCATGAATGCTCTGCATCACCGTGAACCTGGAATTGTTGGGGCAGCATTGGAAAATGAGCAGGTAAGTTGTGAGATAATTGCTGACCTTATTCATGTGCATCCTCTTTTTTTTAATATCGTATATAAACTAAAAAAAGAGCAGTTGGTGCTGGTCACCGATGCCATGAGAGCAGGGTGTATGCATTGTGGAGTGTATGATTTAGGTGGACAAAAAGTTGTGGTAAAAGAGGGGGAAGCACGACTGGAAAATGCTACTTTGGCAGGGTCTGTTTTAAAGCTTAATGAGGCTTTGAAGAATTTTTATGAACATACGGATATATCTTTACCTCAACTCATATCAACCGTTACAGCAGTTCCTGCTAAAAAATTGGGATTGAAATCGGGTGCTTTGAAAGAAGAGTATTTGGCTGATTTTGTCTTATTTGATGAGGGGTTTGATGTTTTTAAGACCTTTGTTAACGGGGAAGAAGTTTATATGAAAGAGGAAGATTAATATGCAACTAAAAAAAGGAATCTACCAACACTACAAGGGTAACTTATATGAAGTTTTTATGACAGCACAACATTCAGAGACAGAAGAGTGGATGGTAGTTTATAAGGCTTTGTATGGAGCAGAGGGAATGTGGATTCGTCCTTATACAATGTTTGTGGAAGATATTGAGGTTAATGGTGTTATGCAAAAAAGATTTGAATATATAGAGGAAAACAGTGAATAGTAATTTTATAAAACTCCCAAGAGGAACATTCCTTATGGGTTCAGGGGATGCTTCATTTAAAGAGAATGAAAAACCTTTACATGAAGTAACCATAGACTATGACGTGGCGATGTGTAAGAGACAAGTTACAGTAGAAGAGTACATGCTCTATTGTCAAGCGACGGGTGCAGAAGTGCCAACAGATAAACATGAACATTTAGGGATGGATGTTCCTGTTCGTCGGGTTCGTTGGATTGACGCTCGGAATTATTGTAACTGGAAAAGTGAGCGTGAAGGGGTAACATATAGACTGCCTACAGAAGCAGAATGGGAGTATGCTTGTCGGGCTGGGTCTCACTCTAAATTCTGTTTTGGAGATGATGAAACATTACTAGGGGATTATGCGTGGTATAAAGATAATTCTCATAAAGTGACACATAATGTAGCAAGTAAAAAAGCAAATGCTTGGGGTCTTTATGATATGCATGGAAATGTTTGGGAGTGGTGTTTGGACAACTATAGTGAGAACTATGTGGGTGTTGCTTCTGATGGTTCAGCCTATAAAGTGGTGAGTAATAAAGGTATGGTTTTACGTGGTGGTGCGTGGAGTGGTCAGGCTCTGAACAACCGATGTGCCAGTCGTATTAACCTTGGAGCTACCAGTAGAAACTACTTTGTAGGGTTTCGGGTACTCATTGAGCTTTAAAATAAAGATTTTTTAGATAGAATATAGCCAAATTAATTAGAAGGAAATATAGAATGAAAGTAGTAGTAATACAAGGTCCAAACCTTAATATGTTGGGAATGAGAGAGCAAAATATTTATGGTCCAATGAAGCTGGATGATATTCATGCTCAAATGAAAGGTTTTGGTGAACAGAGTGGTGTAGAAGTTGAGTTTTTTCAAAGTAACCTTGAGGGTGAGATTGTAGACAGACTTCAAGAGTGCTTGGGTGATGCTGATGGGATTATTATTAATCCTGCTGCTTATACACATACTTCGATTGCTATTCGTGATGCTATTGCTGCGATTCAGATTCCTACTGTTGAGGTTCATTTGTCGAACATTCACCAAAGAGAAGAGTTTAGACATGTATCGTTAACAGCTCCTGTATGTGCTGGTCAGATTGTTGGTTTTGGTCCATTTGGTTACCACTTAGCGATGGTTTCTGTTGTTCAGATTATGAATGAAGTAAAAGCGTTAAGAGACTCACAACAAGGTCAACAAGCACAAGAGGCTTTACAAGCGAACTAATGGACTCGTTCCAAAGCTCCAGCTTTGGAATGCATACAGGGAGTGGTAGTAACAAATTATATTATTGTGACTCCTATATCAGTTAAAAAATTACAAAGGGAACCCTCCCATGAACTACATAGTAAAAGATGAAAATGCCATTTACTACGAATGTGCTTACAGCTCAGACAATGCACTTTTTTTAAAGCTTGGAAGTGAAGCTTTTTTCATAACCGACTCACGTTATAAACTAGATGCCCAAGAGAATGTACAAAATGCTACGGTTGTTATTGATGGTGACTTATATGGTCATGCAAATAAACTCATTAAAAAATCAAAAATCAAAAAATTACGTTATGATCCTAAAGAGTGGAGTCAGTTCTATCTTTCAAAGTTGCAAGAGGGTTTGAAAACTTCTTTTAAAGAGGTACCTGATCTTTCTCATAAAAAACGAATTATTAAGAGTTCTGAAGAGATACTTACTTTAAAAAGAGCAGCGACCTTGGGTGCCAAAGCATTTGATGACTTTGCAGCGATGATTCAAAAACATGGTTTTAAAAAAGATGAACTTATGTTGACCTTTATGGCAAAGGCAATGTTATCACAAAAAGGGCAGTATGAACTCTCTTTTGACCCTATTGTAGCTGTAAATGCCAATGCAGCGAAACCTCATGCCGTGCCTACCGATAGTAGATTACACAAGCATGATTTACTTTTGGTAGATGCAGGACTAAAATACAACCGTTACTGTTCAGACAGAACCCGTACGATTTCAGCAGATAAATGTTTCGAGTTTACAACAGAGCAGAAGTTTAAAAAGAAGAAGATTCAAAAAGCGTATGATACCGTTTTAAAAGCACATGACAATGCCATAGAGAAAGCACGTTCAGGGATGAAAGCTAAAAAGATTGATGCGTTAACACGTGATATTGTTACCAAGGCTGGTTATGGAGAGTATTATATACATTCAACAGGTCATGGAGTAGGGTTGGATATTCATGAAATGCCTTATATTTCTACCAAGTCAGATACCATTGTAGAAGATGGAATGGTCTATACCATAGAGCCTGGAATTTATATTCCTGGGGAGTTTGGGATTCGTATTGAGGATATGGTGGCTATGGTTAATGGTAAGGCTGTGGTTCTTTGATTAAAAAACTAGACCAAAACAACACCCTAATCCTCCAAAAAAACTACCCCTACCTATCAAAAAACAAATCAACAAAACCTTACCAAGCCATGCTGGGTATAGGGGGGAATATGGGTGATGTGCCTAGACGCTTTAATCATCTCTTTTTTTACTTAAAAAATTCTTCATTTATTGATGTAGTTGAGACTGCACCTATTTTGAAAAATCCACCTTTTGGCTACTTAGAGCAAGATGATTTTTATAATTCATTAATTATTGTGAAAACTTGTTTACGACCTAAAGCACTTTTACGCTATATTTTGGCAATAGAAAAAAAATTTGGCAGAATTCGTTCTTTTCAGGATGCACCACGTACATTAGATATCGATATGATATTTTATGAACAAGAGGTGATTGAGAGTAAAGTTTTGACCGTTCCCCATCCTTATTGGAATCAAAGATCTTCTGTACTTATTCCTTTGATGTATATGCAAACTAAAATGTAAGAGTAGTTAATGACAATAGAAAATGAAAATGAAAATGTACCCGTAACCGTTGAAGAGATTCAGGCATTACGTAATGAGATTTTACGAATGCATGAGACCTTGGCTAAAGATGTTATTGATCATTCTCGGTTGGTAAAAAAAGTTGTTGATCTCTTTGTGGATAAAGGTTTAGATAGATTATGGGTTGAAAAGCTGTTAGCACCTTTGGTTGGTTCAAGTTTTGAAGAAGATGAGGTGATGTTGGTTGCCTATCTTCTTGAGGAGTTGGACTCTTTGTTAAAAGTTGAAGATGAACCTACTAAGCTGGATAAAAAAGTGCATATTATGATAGGTGGAACAGGTATTGGAAAAACATCGTTGCTTGGAAAGTTAGGAGCCCGTTATACGTACTTTTTAGAAGAAGATTACAGCGTGGCTTTTTTTAACTTTGACCGTCAAAAAGTAGGAGCTGTTGAACAGTTGGAACACTACTCTGATGCGATGGATATTCCTATTATAGGATTAGAAGATTTTGTAGACAATGAGTATGATGTTATTTTAATCGATACAGCAGGAAATATGGGAGAGAAGTTTTCAGAACTAGAAGAGCTGATTGATATTATAGAGCGAAGTACTTCTTATAAAGTAGAGCTTTCATTGGTACTCTCAGCGACTTCCAAAACAAGAGATTTAGAAAGTATTCTTAATATTTTTAAAGTTTTTCCCATTCATAGTTTTATTTTTACGAAGTTAGATGAGACGTATAATCTCTCTGATATGATTAATTTTTTGATAAAACATGAAAAGCCAGTATCTTATCTTTCTATCGGTCAGGCGATACCTGAAGACCTAATGGTTGCAACAAAAGAGTATCTGTTAAATCAGTTTATGAATAAGGAAAATAGTGGGTAATGAAGTTATGAATAAAAAAGTATTGGTAGGAATGAGTGGTGGTGTAGACTCAACAGTTACAGCCATTCTTTTACAAGAAGAGGGTTATGAAGTAACGGGTGTTTATATGAAACTTCATGAAAAAGAGGGCTACCATGAAGAGAACTATACCAAGGCAAAGAGGGTAGGTGACTACTTGGGTATAGATGTTCATTTTCATGATTTATCGGCTGACTTTAAAGAAGAGGTTTATGACTATTTTGTTGAGACCTATAAACAAGGCTTAACTCCAAACCCTTGTGTGATGTGTAATCGAACCATTAAGTTTGGAAAAATGGTAGAGTTTGCAGACAGATTGGGCATAGAGAAGGTAGCCACTGGTCACTACTTAAACTGTGATGGAGAGTTTTTCTATACGGCAAAAGATGACTCTAAGGATCAAAGTTATTTTGTGGCTCAGGTTAGAAAAGAGGTGCTTCCACGTCTACTTTTTCCTTTGGGTTCATGGCTAAAAGATAATGTAAAAGAGTTTGCTAGTAACATTCCACCTCTTCAAGACTTTGCAACACAAAAAGAGAGTTCAGAGATTTGTTTTGTGGAGAATGACTATACAGAGATTTTAGAGAAACATATGGATATAGACCTAGCTGGTGAAACAGTCTATGCTGATGGGAAAGTAGTAGGAACCCATAAAGGGTACATGCACTATACCATTGGGAAACGAAGAGGTTTTACAGTTGATGGAGCGCATGACCCACACTTTGTTTTGGCGATAAAACCAGAAAGAAATCAGGTGGTGGTAGGTAAACGTGAAGAGTTGCAGGTGAACAGTTTTAAGATTAAAAATATCAATCTTTTTGAAGATTTAGAGCATTTTGAGTGTACGGTTAAAGTTCGTTATCGAACCTCTGCTGTACCTTGTAAGGTTAAAATTACAGGAGAAGTGGGTTCAGTGGAGCTTGATGAGCCTGTATTTGGTTTGGCTTATGGTCAGGTTGCTGTTTTTTATGAAGAGAATAAAGTTATAGGTTCGGCTATAATCTGCTAATACTTAAATAAAAGTAATATATTTAGTATGGTTTTTTTATTTTCTTGGCACCTAAGCATCTATTTACTATAATAAGGAATTACACTAAAAACAAGGGAAAAAAATGAAAAGTAGAATTTCAAAATTGAGTATTGTTTCATCGTTACTACTCTCAATGGGATTAACAACTGTAGTTATGGCTGATAACAATAATACAACAACAGCACTAGCAAAGGTATCAAAAAGTTTGCCTTGGATTAATTTAACTGTTCCCTATGCAACAACGGTTCAAGAGTTGGCAGGGATGTATTATTCTGATGAGAATGATTATGTAATTATTTATAATTCAAACAAGGATGTCATTCCAAAAAGTCTTAAGCTTAGAAAAGGAATGATTATTAAAATTCCAGTAACAGACAAATTTACAGATCAACCTGAACGTTTAGGTTGGAATTAATCTATAGAAGTTGAACTTTTAAGAAGTTCAACTCTATTTTTCTGACAAATAAAGTATTCCCTCTTCTTGGTCAATTTTAAATTTAAATTTCTCAAAAAAGTTCATTCCTAATAAACCATCAGCTTTTTCTTGTTTAAAAGAGAGGTAGTCACTTTAAAATTTTCTAACTCTATATCACTCACTGTAAGCTTTTCAGCCATTTGTAGCTGAGCAGGGACATCTCCACCTGCTGTTTTTAATGTTATGTTATCATTAATCAGTGTTAAAGAAGAGAGTTTCTCTTCATTAATCATGGTGAGTGTTGCACCTGTGTCTAAAAGTAGTCTTAGAGGAGTATCATCTATACTCACATCAATAGTAAAATGTGAACCCTCTTTGGTTAACGATATTTTATGTGGATATTCACTGTTTTGTGTCTCTTTGGTAGTAATTCTATTGAGTAGTTCTTTAGCTTTTTCACCATACTCTTCATCAAATTCAATCTCTTTTAGTAGTTTAATAGCAGGAGTATAGGCGTGCATAAAAACATGATGTTCTGCCAGATTAAAGATGAAAAATTCTGCTTTAACCCCATACTCAATTTGTGTTTCTAAAAATGCTTCTAGTTGTTGAAAACTTTTTGATGCTTTAAGTGCGTCAATATACAATCGGCTGGTATCAATAAGATTTTTATGAAGTTTTTCATTATCACCGTGGGGAGTTGAGTCGATAAGCTCAGATATGAGCTGAATGGCTTCTTTGTACTCTTTACGCTTTTTATAGAGTTCGATAAGTAAGCGTTTAGTGGTCTCATTTTCTGCTTCTATCTCTATATATTCAAGCATCTCTCTTATGCTCTCCTCTTGATGGGTGAGGCTTCTCTTTTTAAAGTAGGTATCTAATGTCTCATGATAAAGTAAGGCTCTTTCATGACTGGCATTTTGATAAAGTGCCATAGCATCTGAAAACAGATTATTGTTTAAGAGGCTATAAAAAGAGCTTTGCATAGGTTTTTCATACTTTTCAGTGCTTGAAGATATTTGTGAAAGTACTTTTATGGAAGCAGTTGAACTATTTGATTCTAGAGCAGTTGTTTGTGAAATATTAATGTCGTTTTTAATGATTTTGGGTGCATTTAGAGCTAAGAAAAAAGTATGAAAGTTCCATCCAATTAGAATACCAGCTGAGAGGGACAAGATTATATTAAACATTGCTTTTCCTTAATAATTAAGTTATTCATTTATGTTCTATTATGTGTTTCTTTTATTTTATCTAAAATATCTTATAGTTTATTAATAAATAATAAAATCATTAAAATTTATAACTAATATAATTTTAGATTTAAAGAGAGTCAGGACTCTGAGAATTAATATCATCACGCTGTTATGAAAATCTGGGTAAAATTCGTCAGAAAATAACAATAATAAGGTAAACAAATGAGAGGATACATGCTTTTTTCAGGTACAGCCAATATTGAGCTTGCCCAAAAGATATCGAAACACCTAGACCTTCCACTTGCCGAGGCAAAAATAAACTGTTTTTCGGATGGTGAAATCAATATTAAAATTAAAGAGAGTGTTCGAGGTAAAGATGTTTTTATTATTCAGCCAACATCAGCACCAGCCAATGCAAACTTAATGGAGTTATTGATTATGACAGATGCATTAAAACGTTCATCTGCTAAGTCTATTACGGCTGTTGTACCTTATTATGGTTATGCAAGACAAGATAGAAAAGCAGAGCCTAGAGTTCCTATCTCTGCTAAATTGGTAGCCAACCTTATGGAGACAGGTGGAATAACACGTCTTATTACGGTTGATTTACATGCTTCTCAGATTCAAGGTTTCTTTGACATTCCAGTAGACAACCTTTATGGGGCTATCTTATTTAGAGATTATATTAAATCGAAAAACTTTGCCAATCCTGTAATCGCCAGTCCAGATATTGGTGGTGTGGCACGTGCAAGATATTTTGCTCAGTCATTGGGTTTAGATATGGTGATTGTTGATAAGCGACGTGAAAAAGCCAATGAATCAGAGGTAATGAATATCATCGGTGATGTTGAAGGTAAAGATGTCATTATGATTGATGACATGATTGATACGGCAGGAACCATGGTAAAAGCTGCTGCTGCGCTTAAAAAGCTTGGTGCTACTTCAGTTATGGCTTGTTGTACACACCCTGTTCTTTCGGGACCAGCCTATGATAGAATAGCAAAAGGTGAGTTGGATGAGTTGGTTATTACCGATACCATTCCTGCTACTCAAAAGTCTGAGAAAATCAAGGTACTATCAACAGGGAAAATGCTTGCAGAAGTTATTAGAAGAGTTTACCATAATGAGAGTGTGAACTCTATTTTTGAGATGGAATAATCATGGCAGAAAAAGAGATACCTCAGTCCCATATTAGAAACTTTTCTATTATTGCTCATATTGACCATGGTAAGTCTACGCTTGCTGACAGAATCATTCAAGAGTGTAATGCTGTTTCAGACCGTAAAATGTCTGCACAAGTTATGGATACCATGGACATTGAGAAAGAGCGTGGTATTACCATTAAAGCTCAATCTGTTCGTTTGGATTATATTAATAAAGAGGGTGAACACTATATTTTAAACCTTATTGACACCCCAGGTCACGTTGACTTCTCATATGAAGTGAGTCGTTCTTTGGCATCCTCTGAGGGTGCGTTACTTATTATTGATGCTGCTCAAGGTGTTGAGGCTCAGACTATTGCAAACGTTTATATCGCTTTAGATAATGATTTAACACTTATACCTGTAGTTAATAAAATAGATTTACCTGCAGCCGACCCTGACAAAGTATTGATGGAAGTAGAAGATGCTATTGGGTTAGACTGTACGGAGCACTCTTTGGTCTCTGCTAAAACAGGATTGGGTGTTCCTGATCTTATTGAAGCCATTGTAGAGAGAATTCCAGCTCCAAATGGTGATGAAAATGCTCCATGTAAAGCGCTTATCTATGACTCTTGGTTTGACAACTATTTGGGTGCTTTGGCTCTGGTGCGTGTTTATGAAGGTAGTATAGAAAAAGGAAAAAAAATCCAGATTATGAGTACAAAAGAAGAGTATCAAGTACTTGATCTTATGTACCCAAATCCTATTGCTCCCATTAAAACAAGAAGTATCAATACAGGTGAAATTGGCATTGTTGTCACAGGTCTTAAAACTGTTGATGGTCTTCAAGTGGGGGACACGATAACCGATGCTACAAATCCTACAGCAGAGATTGTTCATGGTTTTGAACCAGCTAAACCATTTGTATTTGCAGGTATTTACCCGATAGAAACAGATAAGTTTGAGGAGCTTAGAGATGCACTCAATAAGCTAAAAATGAATGACAGTTCTATTTCGTTTGAGCCAGAATCATCTATGGCTTTAGGTTCAGGTTTTAGAACAGGTTTCTTAGGAATGTTGCATATGGAGGTGATAAAAGAGCGTTTAGAACGTGAATTTAACCTCGAACTGATTGCTTCTGCCCCAACGGTTGTTTATGAAGTACTTCAAAATAATGGAACAAGAATTGACATTCAAAATCCATTTGAGCTTCCTGAAGCGATGAAGATAGATACCATTTTTGAGCCGTATATTAAAGCGACGATTTTAGTGCCAAATGACTATTTAGGAAATACAATTAAATTACTTAATGACCGTCGTGGTATTCAGGTTAAGATGGATTATATTAACTCTGAACGTGTACTTTTGGAGTATGATGTACCTATGAATGAGATTGTTCTTGATTTCTATGACAAACTAAAAAGTACCACAAAAGGGTATGCCAGTTTTGACTATGAGCCTATTGGTTTTAGACCAGGGGACCTGGTAAAACTAGATATTAAAGTGGCAGGTGAAGTGGTGGATGCACTCTCAATCATTGTTCCAAGAGACCGTGCTAGAACCAAAGGTTTGGCATTTGTCAATTCACTTAAAGAGCTTATTCCTCGACAGCTTTTTGAAGTAGCGATTCAAGCGAGTATTGGTAATGATATTATTGCTAGAACGAACGTGAAGTCAACAGGTAAGAACGTAACAGCTAAATGTTATGGTGGAGACATTACCCGTAAAAGAAAACTTCTTGACAAACAAAAAGCTGGTAAAAAGCGTATGAAAGCCATTGGAAGCGTGAATGTTCCTCAAGAGGCTTTTATGGCTGTGCTTAAGTTAGACTAAAAATTCTTGATAAAGCTCAATCTTTAAAGAGTAGAGATTGAGTTATAATATTATTAATTAGAATATAAAGGATTTTGTTTGGGTTGGGAAATACATGTACACCTTATTGCTGCAGTATCATGGATAGGTGGCTCTGTTTTTATGTTTGTTTTGGGTATTTCACTCAAAGACAAAGAGGATCAAAAAGTTGTTTATCCTAGAGTAGGTCCTATTTTTGGTTATTTTGAGATAGTTGCACTTATTACTTTGATTATTACAGGGATATTGATGATTATTAATAATGGTCTTATCTATCTGCTTTGGGATGACAGTATACACAACATGGCACTTGATGCTCTTCGTGAAAAGCTTATAATTGTAGCTATTATGACGATTATTACTACTGTGCATACAGTTATTGCGTTTAGAACCAATGGTCAGGAGCGAACGAAGTTAGAGACGATTATCTCTCGTGGCTCTTCTATGGGCATTTTTATTTTAAATTTTGTAGTATTACATTACGCCATTGTTATTCGAGATATTCTATAACTTATAAGATGAAAATATGCGATGCTTAAGTTGTCATAAATTAAGCATGGCTACTTTTTGTCAAAAGTGCCAAGATAAATTTTTAAAACCTACCGTTACCAAACGAACTATCAATGGCTTAGATGTCTATAGCTTCTTTAAATATCAACACATTCAAGACCTACTTTTAACGAAACATACTCCTCCAGGCTTTAAAGTCTATAGAGCTTTAGCCAAACTCTCTTTTAAACGTTTTATAGAAAATTTTATGGAAAATGACCCACGAAAAGTTTATGTAGTAGGCATAGATGAAAGTGTCAAGTTTGGGTACAGTCATGTGGCACTTCTGACCCATGAAATGAGCCACAAAAATGTAAACGTTTTACATGGAAAACTTATGGCTCAAAATCCAGTGAACTATTCAGGAAAGAAGCTACAGTATCGTTTAGAGAATGCTAGAGACTTTGTCTATAGAGGAGCTAAAAATATAGAGGTGATACTTATAGATGATATTATTACAACAGGAACAACATTGAAAGAAGCGAAAGAAGTTTTAGAAAAACATGGTGTAGAGGTACTTTTTGCACTTACTTTGGCTGATGTTGAAGTTTAATTATGATAAGTTAAACAAATTTATTTTCAAAGGAAAAATTATGAACGTTCAAAAAATTAGAAGTTTTTGTAGCCCATTTAGAATTGTACTTGGAGTTGCTTTAATTGGTTATGGAATCTATAGTGGTAATGCTTGGTTCTATTTAGGTGTACTACCATTCGCTGCAGGTCTATTTAACTTTTGTCCACTCTGTAAAATTACAGGTGAGTGTGAGTTGGTAGGTAAAAAATAATTTTACTTATTTAACTGACGATGTCTAACTATAAAAATAAAGTTCTTCTTGTGCTAAATGTAGCTAGTACCACTTAAACTAAGTGTGGAAGAGGATATAGAAAAGCTCTTAAAAGAGTTTGTTATCAATAAGGAGTAAAGGGTGATAGTCAATAAAGTATTAGAGAGTGGATATAAATATATAGAGATTATAAACAGCCAAGCAGAAGCTAAAATAGCACTGCAAGGAGCACATATTTTTCACTATCAAGCTACAGATAAAACTCCTTTACTCTGGTTAAGTGAATTGGCATACTTTAAAGAAGGAAAAGCCATAAGAGGTGGTGTTCCCATCTGTTTTCCTTGGTTTGGACCTCATAAAAGTGATGCAACTTTTCCACAACACGGTTTTGCCCGTACAGCGATGTGGAGTCTTGTTTTAGAAGAGGAGATAGATGAAGGTACAACGCATGTTCAACTGCAACTCTTAGCCAATGAAAAAACAAAAGAGCTTTGGAATTATGAGTTTGATGTTCGTCTTGATGTTATGGTGAGTTCTGAACTCACTGTTGCTTTAACGGTGAGCAATACCGATAGCAAACTTTTTGAAATTAGCACAGCCTTGCATACCTATTTTAATATTTCAGATGTTGATAATATCGTTATAGAGGGTTTAAAAGAGAGTGAATACTTGAATGCTTTAGATGGTAAAGAGTATCTGGAAAAGTCAGATGTCACTATAGTAGAAGAGGTAGACAGAGTCTATTTTAATGCATCTAAAAATATTACACTACGTGATGGTAGTAAAAAAATAGAGCTAAAACAAGAGGGTTCAAACTCTTTAGTGGTATGGAACCCATGGAAAGAGAAATCGAAACATATGGCTGATATGAGTGAAAATTCCTATAGAACGATGGTTTGTTTAGAGACTGGGAATGTGGGGCGAGATTCAAAAGTTTTAGACGTAGGTGAGTCTCATGTTTTGAGGGCTGTGATGAAATAAGGTTACAC
>LBBO01000003.1_pt27 | contig 16409 bp, 20 predicted proteins | sample 329191 | NCBI WGS metagenome assembly LBBO01 (sample SAMN03174413, study PRJNA266758) | hydrothermal vent metagenome | biome: marine hydrothermal vent; feature: marine hydrothermal vent chimney; material: microbial mat material; isolation source: microbial mat from marine hydrothermal vent chimney...
GGTTCGAATCCATGAAGGGTCACCATTTATTAAGTTGTCTTCAGCAGACGGCTCAAGTAACTTGTTACTTTTTTAGTAGCTTTTACATTTTTTCAATATAGGTGCGGTGGTAGTTCAGTTGGTTAGAATACCTGCCTGTCACGCAGGGGGTCGCGAGTTCGAGTCTCGTCCACCGCGCCATTATAGTTTTTAGATTATAGATGACCTTTTAGCTCAGTTGGTAGAGCAACTCCCTTTTAAGGAGTGGGCCCATGGTTCGAATCCATGAAGGGTCACCACTAATATAGTCAAATTTGGTCGCTTAGCTCAGTTGGTAGAGCGCTACCCTTACAAGGTAGATGTCACAAGTTCGAGTCTTGTAGCGACCACCATGACATTTAAGTTATATTTTCACAACTGTTGTTCGGTCGAAGATGACCCTTTCATCTAGTGGCCAAGGATATTGCGTTTTCATCGCAAAAACAAAGGTTCAAATCCTTTAGGGGTCGCCAAAGTTTATCCAAAACAATAAAATAAGGTCGCTTAGCTCAGTTGGTAGAGCGCTACCCTTACAAGGTAGATGTCACAAGTTCGAGTCTTGTAGCGACCACCATAAAGTTGTCTTTAGCAGACGGCTCATGTCACTGGTTACTCTTTTAGTAGCTTTTACATTTTTTCAATATAGGTGCGGTGGTAGTTCAGTTGGTTAGAATACCTGCCTGTCACGCAGGGGGTCGCGAGTTCGAGTCTCGTCCACCGCGCCACTTATTAATATGAGCATAAAATGAGCAAAAGCTCATTTCACTATCTTAACAGATGGTTTTCTTCAGCAGAAAGCACAAAGAAACCCGTTTCTTTTATATTCTCAACCCCTTTACAATCTCAATATAATCTTCATCTTCAACCTTTATATATCCATGTCGTACTAAAAAATCTATAATGACCAAATTACAATTTACTTTAAAATCATTTGTTGTTTTTACTATCTCTGCCACCTCTTCAATGGGCATCAGATAAAACTCTTCTACTTCTCCATCAGTACACAAAGGAGTAAATAATTCATCAACTTCAATATCATAGCAGTAGAGAATATCCTCTTTCCCACCCAAAGTATAATCATATTTATAAGTAACAAATCCTACAGATTTTGCTGTTTTTGACAACTCTGCTGACATACCAGCCTCTTCGTAACACTCTTTTTCTAAATTCTCACTCGGTTTTATATCATAAGGCAATCCACCTGCAACCATATGGTCTAATTTCCCTGCTTCATAACCTCTATCGTAAGCCCTTCTGCCTATCCACATTTTCATACCAGACTCTGTCATAACGTAAGCATTCAAATGTTGCCCAAATGAGATTAAGCCCAAAAGAGAAGAGATACTTCTATCTACAAAAGCTAAAGGTTCAGAGGTAAATGATTCGATTACAGGATATTGTTCATTCATCATATTGTTAGAAATTTTATCTTCAAATACTTTTTGAGCAAAAGCTTTTAATGCTTCTGTACGTTCTTCAAAAGTTTTTAAACTATCGAGCAGAGTAAATTCACTGTTTTCCAAAATAAATATTTCACTTTTTAAAAGATAATCTCTGTACGCTTCACGTATTTGCCCTACTCTTTTTCCATCAAGTACAAAAGGAATTTTATCATCCTCTCTGTAATCGTTACACTCTACAATTCTATCTATGTATGACATTTTTTTCCTTTTTCCAAAATTATAACTGTTTTTTCGCTACACTTACATATGATAAAAACAGAAAATTATTTTAACAGACAGATTCAACTTTGGGGTGAAGAGACTCAATCTCTACTTCAAAACAAAAAAATAGCCATTATCGGTTCTGGTGGACTGGGTTGTAGCCTTGCTCTGGCTCTTGGAACTTCAGGTATTGGGCAAGTCGATATGGTTGATTTTGATACAGTAGGACTGCACAACATTCATAGACAAATTGCTTTCAGACTCGAAGATGAAGGTCGTTTAAAGTCTGAGGTTGTAGTAGAACTCATCAAAGCTAAAAACCCTTTTGTTAGTGCCACTGCTTATAATATGGACTTTGAGACATTTAAAACTCTCAATAACCCTTATGATTTAATCTTAGATGCCACCGATAATCTTCCTGTACGTGAAGCCATAGACAGTTATGCAAAAACCATTCAAACACCATGGATATATGCTTCCGTAGAAGAGTTTAATGGACAAGTCTGTTTTTTTGAAAATGCCTCTTTTCAAGTTTTTAATATATCTGACCATAAACCAGGGGGAATTGCTACTCCTATTGTGATGCATATCGCTTCACTTCAAGCCAATTTGGCACTGAGATACTTGGCTGGACTTAATGTTACAAAAGACAAACTTTACTATCTCTATTTTAATAACGATGGGGAACTTATAACACAAAAATTTGGTATGCCTACCAACTAACTATAATGCTTAAAACTTATTGTGTTAAAATATCAGAATAATTAAAAGGAATCATACTATTATGAAATTACTAACATTAACACTTGTTCTCGGACTCTTTGTCGGATGTACACAAGAGACACAAAACAAACTTAGTCGTTCTATTCAAAACTGGACAGGAACCAATGGTACATTGGAAGTATATGCAGGAAACAAATTGGTTAAAAAGTTTATTGACATAGACAAACTCTCAACTGCATCAGGAACAGATGATGGTATAACCAGACCATACAGATATGGTTATGGAATTCTTGATAAAAACTTTAACTCAAAAAAAGATGCTGGTGAAAAACGTGTCTACTTTGAATTTTCAGACTACTCTACCAGCTATATTTTTTACGAAGACAAATAAAAATCACACTTAAAGGAAAAAGATGAAATTTATTTCAACAAAAGAGGCACCAGCAGCCATAGGACCATACTCACAGGCCATAGTAGCCAATGGGATGATATACACTTCAGGGCAAATACCTATGAATGCAATGGGAGTTATTGAATCTACAGATGTAGTAAATCAAGCTCATCAAGTTATGAAAAACCTCTTCTATGTACTTGAAGCTGCCAATGCACACTTTAATGATGTTGTAAAAACAACTATTTTCTTAGACAACATGGATGACTTTGACAAAGTCAATGAAGTCTATTCTCACTACTTTGGTCATCATAAACCTGCTAGAAGTACCATTGCTGTTAAAACATTACCTAAAAATGTACTTATAGAAATTGAATGTATGGCACTTGCTAATACAGACTATTCTATGTAATAACTCCTAAAAATGCACTCTAAATTTGCTCAAACACTTTCCAAAGCTGTTTTGGGCATTTTAGCACTTTACTTTCTCTATCTTTTTACACAAGCCATTAACGTAATAAATCGACGACACATCAGTACTGAGGATGGTGTTTATATTAACAGTACAAGCTCTTCTCCCTATATTCAAAAGTTATCTATTGATTTAACCAAAAACTGCGATAACAATCTTTGTCGAGTGCAAACTGTACTGGATTACATTACCAACATTCCCTATAAAATCAACAACTTTCAAGCCCACTCTCCACAACAAACCATTCAAGAAAACTTTGGTGATTGTGATGATAAAAGTAATCTGCTCATCTCACTTCTTCATGAACTAAAAATAGAGAGTTATTTTGTCCTGGTTCCCAAACATATTTTTGTCATTGTTGCACTTGATGAAGTACACCTAAATCATTTCAGAAAAGGACTCTATATTAATGGTAAAAAGTACTATATTTTAGAAAGTACTGCTAAAAACTCCCCTATTGGTTTTCCTTTGCGTTACAAAATAAATGAGATTAAAGCCATTATAGAACCTTTTCAAAACAGAAAAATAGATATTAGCCAACTAGAATGGAAGTTATAATATAATCCTTGCAAATAAATAAGGATATGAATAATGAAAGAACAAACATTAGCCATCCACGCAGGATACGACAAAGATGCTATGGGAACCATGGCTGTTCCTCTTTACCAAACCACGGCTTTTGAATTTAGAGACACAGAACACGCAGCCAACCTTTTTGCACTTAAAGAGTTAGGAAACATCTATACCCGTCTTATGAACCCAACAACAGATGTATTTGAAAAACGTTTTTCTGCACTGGAACATGGTGGAGGAGCAGTTGGAACAGCTTCTGGTATGGCTGCTATTTTTTATGCCATTGCCAATGTGGCAGAAGCTGGGGACAACATCATCGTAGCCAAACAAGTTTACGGAGGAACCACCACACTTACGGGTCATACTATTAAACGTTTTGGAATAGAGACTCGTTATTTTAATGTCAATGAACCCTCTGAAATAGAAGCGTTGGTTGATGATAAAACAAAAATTATTCTTTTTGAGAGCATCACCAACCCAAGTATTGATGTGGCAAATTTTGAAGCCATTGTAGCCATTGCAGATAAACACAATATTATCACTTGTGTTGACAACACTGTTGCCACCCCTATCTACTGTAAACCTCTTACTTTAGGCTGTGATGTTGTGGTTCATAGTGCAAGTAAATACACCACGGGTCAAGGTCTTGCTATTGGAGGAATTGTGATTGAACGAGAAAATTTGGTTGACAAAATCAAAGGCAATGCTCGTTATGCACACTTTAATGAGCCTGATGAGAGTTACCATGGATTAATCTACTCTGATTTGCCTCTTCCTCTTTTTACCCTTAGAGTTCGTCTTGCCCTACTTCGTGACCTTGGTGCAACGCCTAGTCCATTTAACTCTTGGTTATATATTCAAGGTTTAGAGACTTTACCACTTAGAATGAGACAACACTCAAGCTCTGCTTTAACCATTGCAAAGTATTTAGAGGCACATCCAAAAGTAAAAAAAGTGAACTACCCAGGATTAGAGTCAAATGCCAACTATGCCTTAGCACAAAAATATTTCCCAAAAGGTCAATCGGGACTGCTTTCATTTGAAGTTAATAACAAAGAAGAGGCACAAGCCATTGCAGATGCTACAGAGATTTTTAAAGTGGTGGTTAATATTGGAGACAGTAAGTCCATTATTACCCACCCTGCAAGCACCACACATCAACAACTTTCAGCACAAGAGCTTATAGATGCTGGTATTCCTGCTGGTCTTATACGGTTGTCTGTAGGATTGGAAGATACGGAAGATTTGATTGATGATTTAGAGAAGGCTTTGGGGTAAATATTTTTTAATAAGCAGACACGAAAGGGCAGAGACATGGCTCTGCCCCTACGGTTATTTTATATAGTTTTTATATCTCATTCGTGTTGGGTCCCAAACACCATCTATAAAAATAGTTGGTGTACCTGTTACCATTAATCTTTTTTTCATCATTTTATCAAACGCTAAAGCCTTTTTAACTTTAGAACTGTTTATCTCTCTTTTTGAAATTTTTACACCTGTTTTGACTTTAATTGCTTTTAAAATCTTATTTACATTGGTCTCTTTGGGGTCAATCAAAAGATGATAGAGTGCTTTTACATTTTCTACATCCCCTTTTTCATGGAAAAGATGCATCGCTTTGGTTGTTACATCTGACGCTGGGTGTATCTTTAAAAGAGGCAGATGATAATAGTAGAGTCCAAAAATATTTGGATTATTTTGAGCCGTTGTTATTAGCTCGGGAGCTATCTCTTGACAATAGGGGCAAAAAGGCTCAGAAAATATAAGAATTTTATGAGGAGCATCTTTGCCCCCTGCTAGAAAATGTTCATCATCATACGCCTTTGCAGGTACTTTTGGCTTTAAGAGATTTGCATAGCTTTGCTCATATTGATCTTTTAAAGAGAAAGTAATTTTATTCCCTTTTGTAAAAACAACTTGGGGTACGGTACGTTTTTGGTATTTATTATCCATTTTTATCTTCATCTCTAACGATAAAAAATATATTTCCCAACCGTTAGTACCAGCAATTTCATAACTTGATATGGTTTCAATTTTATTCACTTTTGAGTGCATTTTTGTCTCCATATACTTTTTTATATAGTGACGAACTCCTTTGTCATCGACTGCACTCCCTTGTAAAGTTAACAAAATCATCACTAACAATATTTTTAATTTCATATTTAAAACTCCTTTTATTCGGTTCATTCTAACACATCTCTGTTAAATAATAGTGAAATAATTAAAATTTTACAATTTTAAGTAGTAAAAAATATAACTAAACAAATATTCCATTAAGATTTTTTCATCTGTTATAAATAAGTATCTTTAACATATACCATTTATATAAAGTACAAATTGGGTAAAATTCTTTTAATGAAATTAGAAACAAAAGTTGCCCACTTTACCAACCCTCTATATTTGGAAAGTGGAAGAATCTTAGAACCCTATAAAATTGCCTATGAGACCTATGGTGAGCTCAACAGTGATGCTTCCAACGTTGTCTTGGTTTGTCATGCACTCTCAGGATCACACCATGCTGCAGGAAACTATGCAGGTGAACGAAAAGCTGGATGGTGGGATGGATTAATTGGAGATGGTAAAGCCATAGATACGCAAAAATACTATGTCATTTCAACAAATGTAATTGGCTCCTGTTTTGGAAGTACGGGACCCATGCACAACGATTATCCTAGTGAGGCAGCCTTTCGTCTTAAATTTCCCGTCTTAACTATCAAAGATATGATAAAAGCACAAAAAATGCTACTTAGTCAATTGGGAGTTCATCATCTTAAAGCCATTGTAGGTGGCTCTATGGGTGGAATGCAAGCTTTACAATTTGCTGTCGACTATCCCAACTTTTCAGATAAAATTATCTCTCTTGCTACCACTTATGCCACACAACCATGGACAATAGCTTTTAATAAAGTGGCTATAGAAGCCATACGGAGAGACCCACGTTTTAAAAATGGACAGTATGAAAAAGATGCATTTAAAGAAGATGGATTAGATGGTTTAGCCATTGGTAGAATCGCTGGACATATCTCCTACCTTTCACCCGACTCTATGAATGATAAGTTTGGACGAAACTATGTCAACAACGATGGACTGTTTGAACTCTTCGGACGTTATGAAGTAGAGCGTTATATGGAGTACAATACCAATAACTTTTCAAAAATCTTTGACCCACTCTCTTACCTTTATATAGTTAAAGCCATTAATACTTTTAATTTAAGTAGAGGGTATGACTCCCTATATGATGCCATATTGCGTATAAAAGCAGAAACAACCCTTATCTCATTTAAAGGAGACTATCTCTTTTTTCCTAAAGAGATGGAACATATTCACTATATGATGCAACGGAACCAACAATCGTCTACCTACCATGAGATAGAGAGTGATTATGGGCATGATGCCTTTTTAGTAGAGATAGAAAAATTTGATACAATAATAAAAGAAGCGTTAGAAAATTAACAAACAAGGTATAAAATGAAAGCAGAAACATTTGAAACAAAATTAGAAGCGTCAAAAAAGATATTAAACCAATTAATGGATCCTGCTATTACCCTAGAAGAGAGTCTTAAACTCTATGAAAATGGACTCAAACAGATTAAATCAGCACAAAAAATGATAGAAGAGGCAAAAGTTAAAATAGAGACCATAGAAAAAAACAGTTCAGGGTCATAATATGGCTCCCACCAATGAACTGACCATCGCTGCCCTTCAACTACCAACCTTAGGCATGCAAGCAACCAAATTGGACTTCTATCTACGTAATGCTCAGAGTCGAGGTGTTCGAGTTGTGCTACTAGGAGAGTATGTACTCAACCACTTTTTTAAAGAGATTCCTGACATACCCATACAGATGGTTAAAGAGCAGAGTGATAAACATATTGAACTGCTTCAAAAATTTGCTGTTAAATACAACATCGTATTTATAGCACCGATATTGCTTATTGAAGAGAATAAATACAAAAAAACCATTGTAAAAATCACAGAAAAATCAACTTTATATTATGAACAACAGATACTTATTCCTTATAAGCATTGGAATGAAAAGAAGTTCTTTGACAACAAAATTAAACCGTTAGAGTCACCCATGACTTTTACTGTTGATGGTTTTCGCATTATGGTCATGGGAGGGTTTGAACTCCACTTTGATCCATTTTGGAGCTATGTTACAGAAAAGAGAATTGATCTAGTACTGTTACCAACTGCATCAACCTTTGGTTCACATAACCGTTGGAGAGAGATCATAAAAACAAAAGCTTTTTTACACAGTTGCTATATTTTACGTGCCAATCGTCTTGGAGAGTTTAGTGATACGGATGTCAAATGGAAATTCTATGGTGACAGTATGCTCGTTGATCCAGCTGGTGAAATTTATATGATGCTCGAAGATAGAGAGTCTATGCTCATAGAAACCATCAAAAAGAATGTGATTAAAGAGCATAGAAAAAGTTGGGGTTTTGAACAAGAACTTAAACTTAGAAAAAAGTTAGAATAATATTTTAATATTAAATAATATAAGTGTTACAAAAGGGAATACTCTCTGATGATTTTAGTTGGCTTTTAATCTCTCTTAATAGTTAACGTGTTATAATCTATTAAAAAGAAGGAAATAGGAAAACTTTATGAATAACGACTTAATGAAAATAGTTGAAGAGACTAAAAAGCTAAAAACTCTAGTATTGGAGGATGAGCCTGAAACGAATGAATTAATGTGTACAACACTTAAAAACTTCTTCTCAGAAGTTCACTCTGCTGTAGATGCAGAATCTGCAATGGAGCTTTTTGAAAAGCACAGTCCAGATATCATCTTTATTGATATTATCTTACCCGGTAAAAGTGGTTTGGATGTTGCAAAAGAGATTAGAGAAATTAATCCTAAACAAATTATTGTAATTGTATCTGCAAGTAACGACATGGGGAATATTTCTGAAGCTGTTAAAATCGGGGTTAACAACTTTATTAGAAAGCCAATCGACACAGATAAAATGATTGATGTTTTAAAAGATATTGTAGCTGATATCAAAAAGCAGAAGAAGAATAGAACAAAAATCTTCTCTATTACTTTACCTCTTGACCTTTATGAGCAAGTAGATAATGATGCCAAAGGTGAAAGTATTTCTAAAAATGCTATGATTATTAGAGCATTAAAACACTTCTATAACCTGTAAAACTTCGTAAGGTCGGTAACACCGACCACCTTTTAAACATTAAAGTTCGGTGCTACCGAACCTACAATCTTATTTTAACCGACTCTTCATGAGCTGTTAAACCTTCCGTATTTGCAATTAACGCACAGGCTTCACCTATTTCACTTAATCCTTCTTTTGTCATAGAGATAATAGATGACTTTTTTAAAAAGTGTTCAACACTTAATGGAGAGTAAAACTTAGCAGTTCCACCTGTAGGTAATGTATGGTTTGGTCCTGCTATATAGTCACCTATCGGCTCAGGAGTATACTCACCTAAGAAAATCGCCCCTGCATGTTTAATTTTACCTAGTAAATCCATTGGATTTGTTGTAAGTACTTCTAAGTGTTCAGGAGCAATTTGATTCATAAGGTCAATCGCCTCATCCATGGTCTCTGTGACAATAATCGCTCCACGCTCTTCTATGGACTTTCGAGCTATCTCTTCACGAGAAAGTGTCCCTAAAAACTCTTCAACTTTGGCTGCTACTTTTGGTGCCAATGAAGCATCGGTTGTGATTAAAATAGAAGATGCCATCTCATCATGTTCAGCTTGAGAGAGTAAATCTATGGCTATAAAATCTTCTCTAGCCGAACTGTCTGCCAAAATACCAATTTCACTAGGTCCAGCAATCATATCTATGTTTACTTCACCATAAACCAACTTCTTAGCTGTTGCTACAAAAATGTTTCCAGGTCCCGTAATCACATCCACCTTGGGAATTGTCTCTGTACCATATGCCATTGCACCTATAGCAGATGCACCACCCACTTTAAATACTTTAGTGACTTTACATAAATGACAGGCAGCCAAAAGCAGTTCGTTGAGTTCATCATCTGGTGCAGGAGTACAAACCACAATCTCTTCAACTCCTGCAACAATAGCAGGAATAGCATTCATCAATAAAGAAGAGGGATAAGCAGCTTTCCCACCAGGAATATACAATCCAGCTGAATCAACAGCTGTTACTTTTTGACCCAACATCGTTCCTGTTTTCTCAAAATCAAACCACGATTTTGGCATTAGTTTTTGGTGATAATTTTCGATTCTATCATATGCCAAGTGTAACGCATCTCTTAAAGTAGCATCAATATTGTTATACGCCTCTTCCATAGACTCCACTGAGACCTCTAAAGCCTTATCATCTAAAGGTTCCCATCTATCAAACTTAGCAATATGCCCTTTTAAAGCAGCGTTACCTTCTCTTCTAATCTCATCAAGTAGACCTTTTACTATGTTGGCTACACCATCAATATCCATGGCTCCACGTTTTAACAGCTCATTAAATTCAGCTTGAAAATCTGCATCTTTTGTACTAAATATTTTCATCATATTTCCTTTGATACCTCATCAACATACTCTCATTTCCTATCAAGCCACCTTGATGTATGTAAAGTGTTGGGGTTTTTAATATTTCTGGATTTTCTAACAACGTTAGCCATCCATTAGGGTCATAAAGCAAATCAAACTCAATGCCTATTTCTTCACGTAATTTTAGCCAAATATTATAAGACTCTCTGTAGAGTTTTCCAAAGTGTCGCTTTTTAGAAGGATCTAAAATTTTAGGATGAAAATCCTCATTCTCCTCCAACATAAAAAACTGCTTTTTCAAATACGCAACATCACCCACACAAGGAACAGTAAAAACTGTACACTTAGGTGACATTGGTTTTGTTTCCAAAGGAAATGAAACCTCTCTCCCCGTAAAACCAAGCCCAAACTCAAAATAATCCTTCTGTAAAAATGCTTTCTGCAAAAACAGAGCCGTAGTCCCCGTACCAGCAGGTAAAAATAGATTCAACTCCTCAAACCCCTGCTCCTCTTTCCACTCCATAATCTCTTCAGCCAGTATCTTTAAACCAAACTCAGCATTAACCTCACGTCCACCCTCTTCTATAAATAAAATATCTTCTTGAATAGTCGCAGAAGGAACACCCTGACCTACGTGAATGTGCATACCATTTTCCAAAGCATACTTAAAATTACCATGAGGATTCTCTTCCAAGTAAGAGGGAAGATGGTTCAGATAATAGTCAAAACTCCACCCTTTCATCTTCGCCAAAACAGAAAGAGAGTACATCGCATTAGATTGATTAGAACCATAAGAGACTATTTTTTTAACTTTAGGGAAATCATGCAATAGATAGTAGTAAAACTTTCGTGCCTTGTTGCCAGAAAACTCAGAACTTAGCAAATCATCACGCTTAATATATACTCTATGTTGATTAAAAAGTTTTTTTTCAATAGGAGAATTAGTAATTTTATTTGGGTTCATAATCATAAGAGATTATACTCTAATATTGACATAAATCAATCTATTTTTACCAATCATGCTCTATACTTATGGACCAATATACAAAGGATTCACCTATGATTATTTCAAACTATATGAAAGCTGAACACCGAGAGTGTGATGAGCTATTTACTACGGCTGAAAAATCTGTACTCGATGGCAATTTTGAACAAGCAGAAAAAAAGTTTATTCTCTTTGCTGATGATACCTTAAAACACTTTAAAAAAGAAGAAGAGTCACTTTTTCCTACCTTTGAACAGATTACAGGAAACACAGAAGGGCCAACAAGAGTTATGCGTCATGAACATGAGCAAGTTCGTGGACTCATTGGTAAAATGGCAGAATCGATTGAAAAGAAAGACAGTGATGCCTACCTCTCTTTAGCCGACTCCATGATGATACTCCTTCAACAACACAACATGAAAGAGGAGCAGATGCTCTATGCCATGTGTGACCGGATGTTTCCACAAGAGATGAAAGAGACAACCCTTGAACAGATGAAAGTAATAGAACTATGAAAAAAATCTTATTGGATGCCAGAGAGATGATTCATCCTGAACCTTTACAGGTCTCTATGAGACATTTAAAAAGCATGTCATCAGAGGAGTACCTCTATATGATTAACAAGAAAAATCCTATTCCTCTTATTGAAATTGCTATAGAGAAAGGGTTTGCTCATCTTTCACATCTCGATAACGATGAAGTTTGGCACATTATTATTAGCAAAAACTTTGATCAACCTCTAGAGGAACTACTGGATGTTTAGTCAAGGTGGTCTCTCTTTGGAACAGGCACCACCCATTTCGGTGGTACTCAAATTTTTCATTACTGCTTCTATTTTTGGTCTGCTTTTAGGACTCTATCTACTAGGAACCTCTACCCATATTTTACCACTAAATGAACATACTTTTAATATTACAATTATTCACATCTTAGCTTTAGGCGTGATGGCATCCTTTATGTTGGGAGCCCTTTTTCAAATGCTTCCTGTTCTTGCAGGTGTTGTCATTAAAACACCTACAAAAAAGTCCACGGTAGTGCATCTACTCTTGGTTGTTGGGCTTTTGGTTCAACTGCTTGCTTTTCACAATGCAAAAACGCCTCTTCTCTACTTTTTAGCTGGAGCCTACTTGGGCATTGGTCTACTCTACGCTATAGGCTTGATGCTTAAAGAGCTTATAAAAATAAAAGACCATTCCAACTCTTCAAAAGGAATCATTTTTGCGCTACTGAGTTTTACTCTGTCTATTCTCTATGGTCTTTACCTGCTCCTCGTTTTAGGTGGTTATATTGATGCTATTCATTTTGTAGAAGTAAAAGAGCTTCACTACTCATTTGCACTTTTTGGGTGGATTTCACTGCTCATTATCTCTGTCTCATTTCAGGTTATTGAGATGTTTTATGTAACACCAAAATACCCTACTCTAATGAGTAACCATTTACCCATGACCCTCTTTTTACTGCTTATGGTCAAAACCATTTTACTCTTTATAGGCATAGAGAGCCAACTGCTTACTCTACTTTTTTCTACCCTTTTTATACTCTATGCTGTAGCCACACTAGAACGAATCTCTAAGCGAAAACGCCCAACATCCGATGCTACCGTGTGGTTTTGGAGCTTAGGTATGGCACTCTTCATTCTAAGCATGACCATTACATTTTTAGATGCTACCTTAGGAGTTGACCAACTCTTAAAAGAGATAAGTTACCTCAGTTTTATTGGTTTTGCACTCAGCATCGTCTTCGCCATGGTCTACAAAATAGTCCCATTCCTAGTATGGTTTCATCTCTCCAACCAAGGCTACCTAGAAGCCCCAATGATGCACGATATCATCCACCCTAAAAAAGCAAAGATTCATTTTAAAATTCATATCGCTATGCTCATAACATGGTTAGCAAACATACTCCTACCCAGCTCTATTTCAATCATAGCAAGCTTACTGCTCTCATTATCATTTGGCTGGTTGTTGTATCACTTGATTTTTGCTGTAAGAAAATATAATTATACGCAGAAGCATACGGAGAAGATGGAGTGGTAAACCCGTAGGGATAAGGCATTGCCTTATCCTTATAATATTCTAATTTCTATCCAAACAATTCAAATCAGAAAATGCTTGTTCCAATCGTTTAACAATAGAGAGTTCACCTTCTCTTAGCCATTTTCTTGGGTCGTAGTATTTTTTATTTGGCTTATCATCACCCTCTGGGTTACCGATTTGTCCTTGTAGGTAAGCGTGGTATTGATCCACGTAAGCACGTACACCGTCCCAGTATGCCCACTGTGTGTCGGTATCGATATTCATCTTAATAACACCGTACTCAATTCCTTCTCTTATCTCTTCAAGAGTTGAACCTGAACCACCGTGAAAAACAAAGTCTACAGGTTTTTCTGCTGTGTTAAACTTCTCTTGAATGTACTTTTGAGAGTTATCTAAGATACTTGGTGTCAAGACAACATTTCCTGGTTTATAGACACCATGAACATTACCAAATGAAGCAGCAATGGTAAACTTATCAGATACTTTTTTCAACTCTTCATAAGCATAAGCAACCTCTTCTGGCTGAGTATAAAGTAGTGCATTGTCTATCTCTGTGTTGTCTACACCATCCTCTTCTCCACCGGTTACACCAAGCTCTATCTCTAAAGTAATACCAATCTTAGACATACGCTCCAAGTAGGCTTTACACGTAGCGATATTCTCTTCAATAGGCTCTTCTGAGAGGTCAATCATATGTGAAGAAAAAAGAGGCTTTCCAAATGCAGCAAAATGTTTTTCACTGGCATCAAGAAGTCCATCTATCCAAGGTAAAAGCTTTCTAGCAGCATGGTCGGTATGAAGAAGTACAGGTACCCCATACGCCTCTGCTACAGTATGTACATGCTGAGCCCCAGCAATGGTTCCTAGTAGAGCTCTTTGCTCACTGGACATACCTTTACCAGCATAAAAACCACCCCCACCATTGGAGAACTGAATAATAATAGGAGAGTTTACATTTTTTGCAGCCTCTAACGTTGCATTCAAAGATGATGTCCCCACCACATTCACTGCTGGAAAGGCAAATCCCTCTTCTTTGGCTATTGCAAAAAGTTTTTGAACCTCATCTCCACTTAAAACACCACACGATAAACTATCTAATACTTTATTTCCCATCTGATTTTACCTTAAATATTGTTTTTATTATTTTACTATAATTTTTGCAGTTTTTTTCATTTTTTCACTCAAGTTTTTTAATTTTGTTTTAAATTGAAGCACTCTCAACGATTTAACGATATCTGCTTTGACTGTTTCAAAAGGAACAAGACCTTTCGCTTTCTTATCTTCCAAATAGATAACATGATAACCAAACTGCGTATGCACAGGTTCTTTGGTTGTTTCACCTATTTTGAGAGAGAAAGCAACATCTGAAAACTCTGGAACCATCTGCTCTTGAACAAACCAATCCAGTTCACCACCATTTACAGCACTTGGCCCAGTAGATTTTGCTTTAGCAAGTTCAATAAACTTCTCTTTTAAACTTGGGTGATTCTCTTTGAGTTCCTCTAAAATTTCAATAGCTTCATTTTTTGTTGCTAGCAAAATATGTCGTACTTTTACAGAAGCTTCTCTATTAAATTTATTCAAATTGGACTCATAATACCTCTTAGCTTCTTCATCAGAGATAACAATCTCTTCAACTTTCTCTTTCATCCAATAATCAAGCATTAAATTGTCTCTAACTTTTTCTAGTGCTATTTTAAACTCTGGGTTATTTTCCACATGAACACGTTTTGCATCTTCAATAAAAAGTTTTCTATCTATCATTTGATCAACAATTGATTTTTGTTGCTCTGGACTTAAAACATTAAAGTTTGCACCGGGCATACTTGCTATGACAAAATTATTGATATCTTGCTGGCTGATCTCTTTTCCATTAACTGTCGCGACTATTTCCGATGCCCATAAATTGACTGCATTTAATGAGAAAATCAGTAGCGTAGCTTTAACAATGACCTTCATTTCTTACCTTATAAATATATTAATTTTTAATAATCTTCTTTAAAGAACTAAAGAATTTTTAAGATTATAACATAAAAAGGTAAATGATTCCTAAACCGTTTCAACCAAATTTAAGTATTGAAATATACTATTATAGATAAAAAAGATTATCTATAAACATGGCAAGTAAAAAAATAAAACCAGCAACAAAAAAAGAGATTGAAGCGATTAAAGCCCTTTTTCTTGAACACTACCCTGACTCACTCACCGAACTCAACTACAACAACCTCTATGAACTTCTCATTGCTGTCATGCTCTCTGCACAGTGTACTGACAAAAGAGTAAATATCATTAGCCCTGAGCTATTTAAAGCCTATCCAAATCCTATCGCTCTCGCCAATGCAGAACTAGACGAAGTCAAAGCACTTTTAAACACCTGCACATTTTTCAACAACAAAGCTAAAAACCTTATAAAGATGGCTCAATATCTCATAGAAAACTATAATGGAGAGATACCTTTAGAACAAAAAGAGCTTATAAAACTAGCAGGAGTAGGACAAAAAACAGCCAATGTCGTCATGATAGAGTACGCAGGAGCCAACCTCATGGCTGTAGACACCCACGTCTTTAGAGTAGCTCACCGTTTGGGTTTAAGCGATGATAAAACAGCCATAAAAACAGAAGAAACCTTAAGTAAAAAGTTCAAAACCAACCTACACCTACTCCACCAAGCCATGGTACTCTTTGGTCGATATAAATGTAAAGCTGTTAAACCAGAGTGTGATGGCTGTTTTATAGCTGAATATTGTCGGACGAGTGAGACGTTTAGAGTTTAGAAAAAATAGATATAAAATATCAATATGTATTTTAGGTATAGTAGCTTCCCAAGATGGACAAGCACTATACCCAATTGGATAACAACAGTCTCTTTTTAAACTATTATTTCTTCATTATAAACCTTTCAACTCATTTGTTTTTTGCATACGTGTTTCATCATAAAAGATATTTAACTTTTCTGTCTTTTTACAATCATAATTTTCAATCCAATCAACTATACGTTTTAACCAATCTTTTGGATATTCATCATCTGATGTAGAGTTTTCATAATAATATTCTAGTT
>LBBO01000001.1_pt82 | contig 16325 bp, 16 predicted proteins | sample 329191 | NCBI WGS metagenome assembly LBBO01 (sample SAMN03174413, study PRJNA266758) | hydrothermal vent metagenome | biome: marine hydrothermal vent; feature: marine hydrothermal vent chimney; material: microbial mat material; isolation source: microbial mat from marine hydrothermal vent chimney...
TACATGGTAACCATGAAATCGGACAAAAGTGGGGGTTCAGCTGTTTTAGGAATTATGAAAGCCATCTCTGAAATGAATTTGCCTATTGAAGTCCATGGATTTGTAGGGGCAGTTGAGAACATGATTGGTGGTGATGCTTATAAACCAGATGATGTATTGGTTGCTAAAAATGGAAAAACCATTGAAATACGTAATACCGATGCAGAAGGTCGTTTGGTTTTAGCTGATGTTCTTTGTTACGCACAACAAGAGGTTCAAGCTGACTATATTTTCGACTTTGCTACTTTAACAGGAGCATCTGTTGTGGGTGTGGGTCACTACACATCAAGCATTATGGGAAACAGTGATACACCAAAAGATGCCGTGATATCAGCTGCAAAAAGTTCAGGTGAATTTGCAACCAAACTGGACTTCAACCGTTATTTGAAAAAATCATTAAAAAGTGAAATTGCTGACATCTGTAATATTTCTAACACGCGTTACGGTGGAGCCATCACAGCTGGTCAGTTTCTAGAAGAGTTTATAGACAAAGAGCATAAAGACAAATGGGCTCATATTGACATTGCTGGTCCTGCATTTGTTGAACACACTTGGGGAGAAAACCCTCATGGTGCAAGTGGTGCTGGTGTTCGTATGATGCTAAGATTACTCGAAAAATTAGCCAGAGAGAACTAATGTCTATTTTCTCACTACCAAAACAGTATTATAAAGTACTGTTTTATATTGCTACAATAGCTGTTTTCACCCTTGCTACTGTACCAAGTGATCATCTTACTTTAGACTTTGAATATGCCGATAAAATAAAACATTTCTCTGCATTTTTTACACTCTCTTTGCTCCTCAATCGTGCCTCATCAACCATTACACACCGTTTAAGAAATATGGGAGCATTACTTCTTTTTGGAATATTTATAGAAATTGTCCAAAAATATCTTGTCTATAGAAGCTCTTCTATTTATGATATTTATGCTGACTTGGTGGGTATTTTAATGTTTCAACTGATTTATTCACTTTATAGATTTATTAAAGAACAAAAAAGCAAGTAAAAAAAGAAGAGGGTAAATAACCCCCTCTTCACCAACATTTAGATAAAATCACGCTAATTTTAAAAGACACATATTAAGGAATACCATGGGATTAAGCATCGGACTTGTAGGATTACCAAACGTTGGTAAATCAACCACATTTAACGCCCTTACAAAAGCACAAAATGCAGAGAGTGCCAACTACCCTTTCTGTACCATTGAACCAAATAAAGCAGTAGTACCTGTACCAGACATAAGACTTGACGCATTAGCAAAAATTGTTAACCCTGAAAAAATTCAATACTCTACGCTTGATTTTGTAGATATTGCAGGACTTGTTAAAGGTGCAAGTAAAGGTGAAGGGTTAGGAAACAAATTTTTATCGAACATTCGTGAGACCGAAGTTATTTTACACATTGTACGATGTTTTGAAGATGAAAATATCGTCCATGTTGAAGGTTCTATTGACCCTATTCGTGATGTTGAGATTATTGAGCAAGAGCTACTTTTTGCTGACCTTGATGCTGTTCAAAAACGTATAGATACCCTTGGTAAAAAAGCACGTGGAAATGACAAAGATGCCAAAGAGCAACTCGTTGTGGCTGAAGCACTTATTTTACACATAGAAGAGAACAATCCTGTCTCTACTTTTGCAGACATTGAAAGTGATGAGTTTATTGCCATGAACAAAGAGCTTCGTCTACTTACCTCTAAAGAGATTATGTACGGTGCCAATGTTGATGAAGATGGATTAGAAGAGGACAACGAGTTTGTTCAACAACTCAAAGCTTACGCAAAAGAGAGAAACTCAGAAGTCATCAAACTCTGTGCCAAAATGGAAGAGGAGATGGTAGATTTTGACGATGAAGAGCGAGAAGAGATGCTTCGTGACCTTGGAATTGAAGAGAGTGGTTTGGAGCAGATTATCCATAAAGGTTTCAACAAACTGGGTCTTATGAGCTACTTTACAGCTGGTGTAAAAGAGGTTCGTGCATGGACAATTGGGCAACATACCACTGCCCCTAAAGCTGCTGCTGTTATTCATAATGACTTTGAAAAAGGATTCATTAGAGCAGAGGTTATTGCTTATGATGACTTTATAGAATTTGGAGGAGACAACGGTGCCAAAGAGGCTGGTAAAAACCGTCTTGAAGGTAAAGAGTACATCGTACAAGATGGTGACGTAATGCACTTTAGGTTCAATGTATAATGGCTAAAGACTACAGTAGCGTACCCATCGCTTGCAACAACGAAGATTGTCGTGAACATGAAAATTGTTTACGTTTTGAAGCTTGGAAAGAGAAAGCCATTGAAAAAATGAAACGTTTCAATGGCTCTAAAGAGAAAGGGTGTGGGAAGTTTATAGCTAAGAGCTAAAATATTTCCCTCGATTTTTTAAAAAGAGTAATTTACACCAACTGCAATAACAGGGTAAAATTCAACCTTAGCCAAATCATCATTGATGCTTTGTTCTTCTTTGATAATATCCTCTGCAATTTGATTTTTTATGGCTTGGTTAATAACTACAGCATCTAAATTTGCTCTTCCTGTTCCATGATACATAACACCCAAATCAAAGGTAAATCCCCAACCTTTATCATGAGCATTATTACCCCATCCTAAACCTACATAAGGAGCAAAAGTGTCAAATGATATATCTGAATTGAGTTCTCCTATATCTGCAACGGTATACGTTCTACCATCAATATCAATTGTTGTTGTTGCTGAGGGTTTTACATTTCCTACAAATCCATTGCCATTATAGTAGGCTCCACCACTCCATCTAAAATTATTTTCAAAGGGATAGTAGTCAAGTAGAACACCTGCTGTCAATAAATCTAATGTTCCTTCAAAGTCATTACCATCTTGCTCTTGAGTATCAGAATAAGAGAGTCCATTTAAATTAAATCTAGCAGAAAGTTTCTCATTGATAGGTGTAGAGACATCCACACCAAGACCTAAAGTACCTAACTTGGTGGCTGTATTAAATACTCTTGGCTCTTCAGCAAAAAGTGTGGTTGTCGAGAGTAAAATCAAAGCAGTGCTTACTATTTTTTTCATTTATTTTCCTTATTTGTTTAGAAACATAATTATAGTTTATTTTTTATATATTTTTAATTTAATATTGATAGAAATAAAAATTTTAGATAGATAGTAAGCCAAAGTTATAAAAGTGTATAATGAAAAAAAATAAAAAGGATTTACCATGACAGCTCTGAACAAAATAGTACTCTCCATGACGCTACTCTTCTCATTCTCTCACGCAGGAGGATGTATTTTAACACAGTCAAATGATATGAATGTCAGCTGGAAAGCCTATAAAACTTTTGCTAAACTGGGTGTTGCTGGTCAATTTACATCAGTAAAATATACTCCAAATGCAAAAGAAGGAAAAAACTTTAAAGAACTACTCGTAGGCTCTAGCGTAGAGATTGATATAACAAAAATAAATACCAAAAACTCAGCACGAGATAAAACCTTGGTCAACATGTTTTTCAAGAAATTAAAAGGAAAAACTATTCAAGGGAAAATTATTGCTATTCATACCAACAAACGTGAAAAAGGTAAACCTTATACTGGTAAACTAGATGTCTCCATAAATATGAATGAAAAAACATTAGTCATACCTATGAGTTACCATTATGAGAAAGATCATTTCAAAGCCAATGGTGTCATAGACCTTTTTGATTTTGAAGCAAAACCTGCTCTGAATAGTATCAATAAAAGTTGTTACGATTTACACAAAGGGAAAACATGGAGTGATGTAAATATTGAATTTAGCAGCATAATTAAAGCCTCACTATGTGAAGTAGAGACTAAAAAATAATCGACTTTATCTAAGCACCAATCCCATACAATTTCAACAGAGAGCCAACTTCTGGTTCTCGACCAAGCCACTGTTTATAGAGTGAGGACATATCTTCCGAACCACCTTTGTTTAAGATGTACTTTTGGTATCCCTCTGCTTTTTCTTGGTTAAAACCACTCTCGTCGGTACAGGCAAAGAAAGCATCGGCACTCAGTACTTCTGCCCATTTGTAGCTGTAGTAACCTGCAGCGTAACCACCTGCGAAGATGTGGGCAAAACCATTTTGAAACTTATTGTACTCTGGTACTTCTAAAAGGGCTGTTGTTTCACGAATACCATTTAGTAACTCTTGAACCTCATCACCTTGGAAAAGTTCTTTATGTAGGTTAAAGTCAAAAAGAGAAAACTCAACTTGACGCAAAATACCCAAAGCTGCTTGGTAGTTTTTGGTGTCGTTAATTTTGTTTAGAAGTTCTTCACTCATAGGCTCAGCTGTTTCATAATGAAAAGCAAAACGTTTTAAGATAGGTTTTTCATAAGCAAATGCCTCTAAAAACTGTGATGGAAACTCTATAACATCCCACGCCACACCATTGACACCTGAAACTGAATGCTCTCTACACGTTCCGAAAAGGTGATGGATTCCATGACCCATCTCATGGAACAGAGTTACCACATCGTCATGACGTAAAAGGCTTGGGGTATCTGCTGTTGATGGTGAGAAGTTACAAACTATAAATGCTGATGGTAGGTGCTGTTCTCCAGAAGCATCGGTAAAGTGTGTCTCCCAGTTGTGCATCCATGCTCCACCACGTTTCTCTTTTCGAGCTTCTAGGTCAAAGTAGACTCTTCCTGCCAACTTCCCTGCTTTATAGATGTCAAAAGGTTGTGCTTTTTCATTCCACACAGGAACCTCTACAGCTTTAACCTCTACTGCAAAAAGTTCTGAGACCACAGCCAACATTCCTGAAAGAACTTTTGACTGTTCAAAGTAAGGCTTGGTCATGCTGTTATCAAAGTCAAACTTCTCTTTTTTGAGCTTTTCACTGTAGTAACCCACATCAAAACCTCTAAGCTCTTCAATGTTCTCTAGACGTTTAGCAAATGCCTTTAGTTCAGCCAACTCCTCTATCGCTTGAGGACGAGCCAACCTTCCCAACTCTTCAAAAAAGTGTGTCACTTCAGCCGTAGATGAGGCATCTTTCTCTGCTAAGGAATACTCTGAATAACTCTCAAAACCAAGAAGCTTTGCTTTTTTAAATCGAAGATCAAGTATTTGGTCTATCACTTCTCCGTTTTGTGGAGCTCTTGTTGAGTAGGCTCTTGAAAGCTCTTCTCTGTAGCCACGGTTTGGACCATAGGTTAAATACGCCATTAAACTTGGAGCTTGAAGGGTAAACTTGTAAACGGTTTTTCCCTCTACTTCTCTTCTAGCCAATGCCAAGTCACTCTCGGGAATGCCCTCTACATCTCTCTCATTTTCAATTATGAGTTCATACGCATTGGTAGCATCAAGCAGGTTTTGGGAAAAATTGTTACCCAGCTCACTAAGCTTTAAACTTATCTCTTCTAACTCTTTTTTCTGCTCCATCGGAAGCTCTGCCCCTGAAAGAACAAAACCTCTAATGTTGTTCTCTATCACCTTTTTAGGCTCTAAGTCATCTGAAGATATCTTTTTTATCTTTTCAAAAAGGGCTTCATTTTGTGCTATTTGACTGGCAAACTTTGAAAGCTGTGGAAGTGATGCCTCATACGCCTTCTGCGTCTCTTCTGAGTTTTCTACAGAGTTCAAGTGAGAGAGTGGTGTAAAAAAATTTTCAAGCTCTTCATCTAAGTCCTGTAGAGGTTTAAGTACACCTGCATAAGTAAAGTCATCATTTTTGGTAATGCCATCTATGGTCTCTAACTGTCTAGCCAACATGGTTTCTAAATCTTTTGGAAATTGTTCTAAATTTTCTATTTTAAATTCTTGAAATTGCATCTTAAAATCCTATACTTTTATTTAATTGTGTGGATTATAGCGAAACTATAATATAATAACGAAATAATAGATTATAGGTTAATTTAATGTTGAAAACTCGTAGGTTTGTGCCGTGCCAAACGTCAAATCTCAATAGATATTTAGTGGCTATTTCAAGTAATCATTGATGCTTGTCGAAACTTGACGTGTGACATGGTCACACCTACAGATGGTACAGCATCCTCATAAGGAAAACAAACGTGTCATTCAAAACCCTAAGACTCTCAAGCAAACTTTTAAACACCATAACTGAACTCGGCTACACCGAAGCATCGGAGATTCAGCAAAAAGCCATCCCTTTACTACTGGAGCATCAAGATATATTGGCAACGTCACAAACAGGAACAGGTAAAACAGCAGCTTTTGTACTCCCTATGCTTGAAAACTTAAAAGAGAACCATAAGAAACGAACAGGTGACGATAGATACAAAATAAAAGCCTTTATCTTAGTACCCACACGAGAACTTGCCATACAAGTACACAGTAAAATAGAAACATATGGAAAAGAGTTTACCCATAAATCTGTAGCACTTTATGGTGGCGTAAAACTGGGTGGACAAACCACACAGATTCGTTCTGGAGCCAACATCGTAGTAGCCACCACTGGTCGACTTATAGATCATATGAAAAACAGAACCATTGACCTTTCAGAAGTAGAGATGGTCATACTCGATGAAGCAGACAAAATGCTGGAGATGGGGTTCATAAAAGATATACGTTTTATTCTCTCTAAACTCCCCATCAATACCTTGCAAGAGGATGGAACACTTAAAAAACGACACTCACTCATGTTCTCTGCTACCTTTCCATCAAGCATTATGAGTTTGGCAAAATCTTTTTTGAAAAACCCTATCACCATAGAGGTGAACAAGGAGAACCTCTCAACCAAACAGGTACAACAAGTGGTTCACTATGTCAATGAAGAGGAAAAAATGCCCCTACTCTCAACACTTATAGCCTCTAATGACTGGCATCAAGTGCTTCTATTTACAAACACCAAACTACAAGCCGACAAAATAGTAGAACATCTAAATGAAAAAGGTCTAAAAGCACAAGCGATTCATGGAGACAAAAGCCAAGGGCAGAGAATAGAAGCCCTACAAGAGTTTAAAGAGAAAAAACTTCGTATTCTGGTTGCGACCGATGTGGCTGCGAGAGGAATTGATATTATAAACCTGCCTCATGTTATAAATTTTGAACTTCCAAATAAAAATGAAGACTATATTCACCGAATCGGTAGGACAGGTCGTGCCAAAAAAAATGGTGAAGCCCTTTCACTTGTTTGTCAAAAAGAGGTAGAACAACTAAAAGAGATAGAAAAGCTTATTAACAAAACTTTGGAAACCACAACAACCGAAGGTTTCAGTTACGAGAGTAAAGTTCAACCCAGCTCAAAGAAAATAAAACAACAAGAGACAAATGAAAGTAAAAAACAAGCTCTGAAACTTAAAAAAGCCAAAGAGATGGCTGAAAAGATGATGGGGAAGAGGGGAATATCTGATATTCCTACAGATAAAAGAAAAAAAATAAGCCGTCAAAGCCCATCAAATAAGCGTCACTTCTAATGTAAATAAAATAAATGAATAATTCTCTTTTAATTAAGAGTAAAATTGTCTTATTTAGATATAATTTGAACATATCTTAAGTAGATGAATAGAGTTCACATTCATTCCTCCTTTTAAACTTGATAGAAAACCTAAGTATCTTTTCCCCCTAATAAATACTTAAACTTTCTCTCTTCACTACTTAAGATAAAACTCTCTTCGATATAATACCCCTAAAAAACATTTAAAGATTCTTTATGAGCAATTGGTTCCAATTTGACAGACGTATCCTACAACAATTAAACTTTGTACTTATATTACAACTTATTCCTCTTTTTATATTGTCTTCTTATCTCGTTTATGAGATTTCAGAGCGTTCATTTAACAGCCAAATGATTTACTATGGTATCTCAGCTGCTGCATTTTTTGTTGCTTTTTTAATTCCTTGGCGTAAATTTCAATGGCTTATTCCCCTTGCCTACTGGTTTAACATGTTCCTACTCTTAAGTGTAGAGTTTTTCGGAAAAACAATTCTTGGTGCACAACGCTGGATAGAGATTCCATTTACAGGCATGACCATTCAACCTTCTGAGTTTATTAAAATCACCGTACTGCTTATGTTGGGCTATATTATCTCACGTAATCCTCCACCAAAAAAAGGGTACGATTGGGGGATGTTTATAAAACTCTCTTTCTATATTCTTATTCCCTTTTTACTCATTGCAAAAGAGCCTGACTTAGGAACGGGTCTTGTTCTTCTACTGACCGGTTATGGTGTTCTTTTTATTATAGGTATTCGAGCCCGTATATGGCTTATTTTACTTCTTATTTTAGGTCTTGCTGCACCTCTTATCTACACACATGGATTAAAGCCTTACCAAAAACAGCGTATTGCAAACTTTATTGGTAAACCTAGCTACCATGTACAGCAGTCTATGATTGCCATTGGTTCAGGGGGTATGGATGGACAAGACCAAGAAGAAGCAACACAGACACAACTCAAGTTTCTACCTGTCTCATCTACCGACTTCATCTTTGCCTACTTAGGAGAACGTTTTGGCTTTATGGGTATGATGACAACCATTGCCCTCTATATTGCACTTATTATGCACTTATTGTATATTGCCATTAAAAACCCAAAAGACTATTTTGTACGGGTTGTCTCCTCGGGTATTGCTTTTCTCTTCTTCATCTACATGACAGTAAACATCTTAATGACCATCGGACTCGCTCCCGTTGTGGGTCTTCCACTCCCTATGTTTAGCCATGGAGGGACCTCATTTATTATATTTGCCGTTCTTTTCGGTATTTTAGAGAATTTACTTGCTTTTCGGTTCTATTTTATGTATAATTCGGACTCAAAAATAACGATGATGAAGAAATAATTTCAGAGTCCTTAGTTTTGCTCTAATGGGTCTGTAGCTCAGTTGGTTAGAGCACTCGGCTCATAACCGAGTGGTCGGGAGTTCGAGTCTCCCCGGACCCACCAACCTCACTATTTAAATCACAAATCTTAACTTATCTATTGTTCTAATGCTTTTGTTTGGTCAAAATTCATCCTTTTTTAAATGGTAATGGAAGATTTGGAAGACTATTTACTGAACATTCAATTTATCTCAAAATTATCTATTGGTGTTGCAGTTTAGTGGGACTGAAGTCGCCACTTCCGAAAACTAGTTATGCTTTATGCTAATAAAGCCCGAAAATCTTCCAACTCAAACAACAATAAGTCTTTATCGTTAGAGTTTTTCAACTCATTAGAAAATCCACTTTTAGAGAAAAGAGCAAAGACATCTATATCCAGTTCAGATGTTTCTGCTTTATGTTTTAACTTTGAGAGTTCACTTTTACAAACACGACGGTTGGTGTATTTACATTCGCCTAAAATCTGCTGACCCTCTTTGTGGGTTGCCCAGATATCAAACTCACTGTGTTTGTCCCAGTAGTTTCCGTTGATGGTTAATTGGTTTTTGTAGTGTAAATTTAGTAGCTCTTGTGACAACTGTTCAAATACAAAAGAGTGTAAGCGTGAGAAGTGTTGCTCGAAGTTTTCAAAGAAACGTTTTGAGTCACCTTGGTTTAGCTCTTTATGGTATGGCTCTACAAAACCAAACCAAAAACGGTGGAAAGATTTTTTAAAATAGACTTTTGGTTCTATTTTATAACTTCTAAGTGACTTTTCTAGTTTTTGATTGGGGTATTTTTTTAGAGGAGCTTCTCGGGACTCTTCAAACTCTATAATACCTAACTCTTTTAACTCTCCAAGTAGACGATGACCTAAGCTGTCACCTATTCTTGCTTTTCTAAAGACATTAGATAAACGACCATCACCACGAGCAATAGAGACCAAAAGCCAACGGTAAGGCTCTTCTATGAGATAGGAAGGAGAGATGAGTTCGTTTAAAACTTTATATTTTTCAACAAAATTAAAACGAATAATGGATTCTACATCGTCAAAGAAATCAAGTTCAAGTGACGCTTCAACACCTCCAAATACTGAAAAAAGTTCCAAAGCCTGTTCTAGTTCTAAGTAGCCAAAATGCTCAAAGAAATTTTGAAATTGCGTTTTAATTTGTGAAATCCTTTTAAGTTTATTACTTACCTATTAATATATTACAGTAAAATAAGATAAAAAATCAAGGGTTTTTGTGAGTGATGTTGATTTGGTGTTACGACACTTAAAAAATAACAATGTTTTTTTAACAGGGGGAGCTGGTGTAGGTAAAAGTTATACTACTACAGAAATCATACGCCTCTACCGTTCACAGAACGATGAACAAGTGGTTGCTCTGGGTTCTACTGGTGTCTCTGCTGTAAACATTGGGGGCTATACCATTCATAGTTTTTTTGTTTTTGGTATCTCTTCAAACTTTGAAGAGCTTGACCAAAACGATAAACGCTCACGCTCACGACTCTTGGAACTCAAAAAAATACTCAGAGCCACTGACCTCATCATTATTGATGAAATCTCCATGGTATCTTCCAACATGATGGAGATGATAAGTTACCGTTTAAGCTCCATGGGCTACTTAGGAAAACTTCTCTTTGTGGGTGACTTTTTTCAGCTTCCTCCTGTACAAAAATTTGGACAAAACAACCCCGATATTTTCGGAGAAAAACTTTATGCATTTGAGTCTGATGCTTGGAAGAGTTTTAGCCCTATTGTCATAGAACTTACCGAAATGAAAAGAACCTCCGATGCAGAGTTTACCCACATACTACAAAAAGTACGTGTAGGAGAATGTGACCATGAAGTGATCAACTATATGCTACGCCTCACCAATACACAAATGAAAAATGAAAACCCTACTTTTCTTTTTGGTCGAAACAACGAAGTAAACAGCACAAACCGTAACAAACTTAAAGCTGTAGAGGCTGATGAACATCTACTCTTTGCCACCTATGAAGAGCATCAAGGACGTGTACATGAAAAACGTTTGGCTTCATGGAAAAACATGTTACCAGTCGAAGAGCAACTAACATTAAAAGTGGGCGTTCCTGTACTCTTCACCATCAACAAATGGGGTAAATATGCCAACGGTGAAAGAGGCATCATCCAACGCATAGAAGATGAATACATCGTTGTAGAAAAAGAGAAGATATTTGTACGGGTAGAACGGCATGATTTCGACCTGATGGAGATGAAAAGTGACGACAAAGGGAAAATAAAAAGCGTTACATTGGCGACTATTTCACAGTTTCCTCTAAAACTCGCCTACGCAGTCACCATCCATAAAAGTCAAGGAATGAGCATAGACAACTTGGTCTGTAATGTCGATAATATCTTTGCACCTAGCCAGTTCTATGTAGCTATTTCACGAGCCATAAACCCTAAAAACCTACGACTTGACTTTAATCGTGGTGATTTAACGGGCTACTTAAGACGTATGGTAAAAGTTGATATGCGTGTGGTTGAGTATTATACTCAACTGGGTGATGCATATGTAACTAATGAGGAGTTACCGTTTTAAGATGAAAAAAAGTGAACTGGACAACCTCATTATCTGTCATAAGTGTCACACTCTACATGAGAAAACTCCTCTACATCAAGGAGCAAAAGCACTCTGTAGTAAGTGTAATGTTCTCCTTTATCAAAGAGATGATAACATGCTCGACAAAACCTTGGCACTGGTGGTTACCTCATTTATTTTACTGGTTGTTGCTTTTCAGTTCACCATTATTACCATTAATATTAATGGTTTAGAACAGAGCTTAAATCTCACCTCTCTTTTTCTTGTCATATTGGAACATGAACAGTATGTGGTGGGCGTAATGCTTCTGTTTCTTATTGTACTTTTTCCTCTTATTATCCTGATCTCTATGTTTTTTCTACTGCTCTATATGAAGATAGGTAAAGCAGGTTACCTTGCTAAACGACTGCTTATACTTTTAGCTTATTTGCGACCATGGAGTATGATTGATATATTTTTTATTTCACTTTTGGTGGCGATGGTCAAGCTTTTTGATGTTGCTCAAATAGAGTTGGGGGTCTCTTTTATAGCCTTTATTTTAATGCTTATTATCGACCTTATTATTACTAAAAACATTAGTTTTTATGAACTCTGGGAATACCATAAAAAGATCTATGGAGAGACAAATGCCAAACAGGAGTAGAGAGGAGAGACTCATACGCTGTCCTATTTGTGAAGCTGTCAACAATGACAATGGAGACGAGATTGCCTGTAGACGCTGTCATGCTAAGATTTATCAACCCAAACATATCTCCTATCATAAAACTGTTGCTTACCTTATAACAGCCATCATTCTCTATATACCTGCAAATCTCTACCCCATACTCATAAGTAAACAGTTTGGAATAAATACGGAAAGTACCATCATGGGTGGAATCATACATCTTTGGGAACATGGCTCTTACCCCATTGCCATTATTATCTTGGTTGCTTCTGTTTTTATTCCTTTGTTAAAATTTATGTTTATAATCTATTTACTATTATCAACAAAGTATAATGTTAACTCATCAAGGGTCGATAAACACAAACTTTTTTACATCACAGAGGCCATAGGACCATGGTCCATGATTGATGTTTTTGTGGTACTTATACTCTCGGTACTCATACATTTTACAGGTGTACAGATTTATCCTGGAGCAGGAGCAACAGCCTTTGCACTTATGGTCTTTTTTACCATGCTCTCTGCCCTATCGTTCGATACAAGACTAATTAAAAAAGAGGTTTAATGAAAAAATATAACGCTCCTAAAGTTAAAGAGTCAAAAGGTGTTCAGATTTTAACCACCATCTGGTTGGTTCCATTTTTAGCCATGATTATTGCCCTTTGGTTGGCTTTTCAATACTATGCAAAGATTGGTTCTACTATTGAAATATCATTTAAATCAAATGCAGGACTTGTAGCCAATCAAAGTCAAATTAAACTGCGTGATGTCACCATCGGTTTGGTTACAAAAATCTCACTCTCTAAAGATGGTGAAGGGGTAACGGTTGAGGCAAGAATGAACAAAGAGGTTGCTGCCTATTTAAACGATCAAGCCAAGTTCTGGATTGTCCATGCCGATGTAGGCTCTCATGGTATTTCTGGGCTAGATACTCTGGTTTCTGGTTCATATATTGAGCTTCATGGAGTCAAAAGAGAAGAGAATCAGTATGAATTTGTTGGACTAGAAGAGCCTTTCTTGGACAATGATGCAAAAGGAAAATACTACTTCTTGTCAGCTCCAAACTCTTATGATATCTCTGAGGGTTCCAATGTCTACTACCGTATGATTAAAGTTGGTCGTGTTGAACGTGTGGGCATCGCACCTGATGGGAAACAGATTAACTTTACTATTTTTATTGAAGAGAGCTGCACACCATACATTAATGAAAAAAGTCAGTTTTACTCTCGTAGTAACTTTGCTATGGATTTTTCACAAGGGAAGCTCGACTTCTCCATTGCTTCCCTTTCACAAATAGTGCATGGAGGCATCTCTATTTATACCCCTGTTCAAACCATTAATGCCGACTACAACAGTAGCATGGTACAGGCTCAAGTTTTTCCTCTCTACAAAAGTTTGGCTGAGATGAAAGAGAAACACCTTATGACAGGTATTGACAATAAGATTTATAAATTTAAATTTAAAGAGAGTATCAAAAAGTTAGAGATAGGCTCACCTGTTGAGTTTAATGGCTTTCAAGTTGGTTATGTCACCGATATAGAGAGTACATTTGAGGAGAACAATCAAAGTGTTCAATCGGATGTTTATGCCATTATTCACACCAAAGCCTTTAGCTCAAAAGAGGTTTATCAAGGGGGAAGTAAAGTTATTGAAAGTTTGGTTCAAGATGGATTAAAAGCAAGACTCAACGCTGCACTTCCTATGATAGGTGCCCAATTTATAGACCTAGTTTTTGATAAAAATGAAACAGCAACTATTGTTCAAAGTGAATACTATGCGTTATTTCCAACAACCCAACAGAAAAAGAGTGCTGGTATTATGAGTGAAGTTGAAAAACTTGTCATTAAATTAGAACAGCTACCACTCGAAAACCTTTTAAACTCTGCAACCAAGCTTATAGATGATAACAACGCTCCTATAAAAGAGCTGGTAAGCAATTTAAATAGCACCATTAAAAACTTTAACTCTACCATTAACAATCTAAACAGACTAACAGCTAATGAGTCCTTACAGCAACTACCTGCTGATATTAGTAACAGTGTTCAAGCACTCGAAAAAACCTTAAGTGAAGTCCAAACACTCACAGAGGGCTACAATGCAGATTCACTCTTCTCAGCTGAACTCTCAGCTACGTTAAAAGAGCTCTCAGCTGCTGCCTCTTCTATAGAGCGTATGAGCCGTAAGTTGGAGAAAAAACCAAATGCACTACTACTAGGAGATGACTAATGAACAAAACAGTTTTAGCACTAATTTTTATTCTTTTAATCACAGGGTGTTCATCTAAACGCTACTATACTCTAGGTGATACTTCCGATATAGAAGCAAAGAAAACCTCTACCAAAATCATCGCTATAGAGAAAGTAGGTATTCCCAAATACCTCAAAGACAGTGCCATAGTTAAGCAGGTTAGCCCCTACCAAGTGGAACTTATGAAAGATGCCAACTGGCTTATGCCCATGCAAAAACACCTGACCAATGTTCTCATTAGCTATTTACAAAAGTCACTGAACAACCCCAACATTTACCTCTATCCTTGGGAGAGTACCAAAGAGACCGACAAGAAAATTTCTCTTAAAATAAAACGCTTCATTGCCTACAATAATGAGGTGATACTTGATGCCAGTTATCAAATAAATGACTTAAAATCAAAAACGAACACGACCAAACTTTTCAGCACAAAAATTGAGACTTCTGATGATATTGAAAGTGTTATGGAGGCGATGGAAAAAGCCTATTTTAAGCTTAGTGACAATATTAAGAACGAGATTATAAAATAGACATAAGAGTTTATTTAGCTATGGATGAGTATAATCATTTATGAAGTTTTTTAACATATTTTATGGCTTGATTAGCCTACTCATGACATTAATTATTGTTCTTATTATTCTATTAGTATTTTATATATCTACCCCTATTAAAACAACACAAACCATTACCTTACCTCAAGGTACCATTACAGACACCATTGAACATTTGAAAAAAGAGGGTTACGATTTAACCGTCATTGACAAATATCTTTTAGTCTTCCTTGGTCAACCAAAGAGTGGAACCCTACAGATAGGTGAAGGCACCATGAACCGTATTGACTTTTTACAAAAACTCACAACAGGTAAAGAGGCGATAAACGCCATTACCCTCATTCCCGGTGAGACACTGCCTATCTTTATAGAGAACATTGCAAAAAAGCATAAACTGGACATTAAAGAGTTGGAGAGCAACTATAGACAATTTAGTAAATACAAAGAGGCTGGAATTATCCCTGAGACCTACCATGTTCCTATAGATGCCAATGAAACAGAAGTGATGAAAATTTTAATAGAACAGAGTGAAAAGAAGTACAAAGAACTGGCAACGAAACATCTAAAAAAGTATGATGAAAAAGAGTGGTTAAGAGTTTTAACCATCGCCTCTATTATACAAAAAGAGGCTGCCAGCAAAGAGGAGATGCCTATTGTTGCTTCAGTTGTCTATAATCGTCTTAAAATAGATATGGCACTACAGATGGATGGGACACTAAACTATGGGAAATACTCTCATATTAAAGTCACCCCTAAACGTATAAAAGAGGACAAAAGTGGCTTTAATACTTATGCCAACAAAGGTCTACCTCCCTACCCTGTCTGTGCTGTCTCCATCGATGCCATAAAAGCTGCCCTCAACCCTAAAAAAACAAAATATCTTTACTTTATGCGAAATAAATTAGGTGTGCATGACTTTACAAACTCTTACAAAGAGCATTTAGAAAATATTAAAAAAGCCAGATAGACTTATAATTAACGAAAAATGTGATAAAATCCAACAAAATTTTATCCAGTTAATAAAGGCAAATGCATGGCAAAAAAAGAGATTAAAAAAGCAGTACTCGCGTACTCTGGTGGGCTTGATACAAGTATTATTTTAAAGTGGCTTCAAGATGAGTATAAGTGTGAAGTAGTAACATTTACAGCAGATCTTGGTCAAGGTGAAGAGGTAGAACCAGCTAGAGAAAAAGCGTTGAATATGGGGATTAAACCTGAAAATATTTTTATTTTAGATTTACGTGAAGAGTTTGTTAAAGATTTTGTTTTCCCTATGTTTAGAGCCAACACTATTTATGAGGGTGAATACTTGCTTGGAACTTCTATTGCTCGTCCACTTATCTCTAAAAAACAGATTGAGATTGCTGAGCAGACAGGTGCTGACGCTGTAAGTCATGGAGCTACAGGAAAAGGAAATGATCAAGTACGTTTTGAACTTGGGTATCTCTCTTTAAACTCTGATATTGCTGTTATTGCTCCTTGGAGAGAGTGGGATTT
>LBBO01000003.1_pt18 | contig 16225 bp, 19 predicted proteins | sample 329191 | NCBI WGS metagenome assembly LBBO01 (sample SAMN03174413, study PRJNA266758) | hydrothermal vent metagenome | biome: marine hydrothermal vent; feature: marine hydrothermal vent chimney; material: microbial mat material; isolation source: microbial mat from marine hydrothermal vent chimney...
GAAGAGAGTGGTTTCACTTTAACTACCCATTTAATGCAATTATATGGTGTATGTTCTTCATGTAAAAAGAGAAGTTGATTTTACCTTTTATGTTATTAAAGATTATGAAGCTTATAATCGGTAAAATACATTTAATCATTTTCAAGCTTTAAGATTGTAAAAAACTTATCAATCTATATCGTAGAGTACGGTTTTAACCTACGGTTACTGGAAATGAATAAAGGACTACAAATGACCATAACACTAAATGCCCCTCTCGATATGCACCTTCACTTAAGAGATGAAGATATGCTCAAAACAGTAGCTCCTCTTTCATCAGAGAGCTTTGCTGCAGCCATCATTATGCCAAACCTCGTACCACCTGTTGCAACAAAAGAGGCGTTACTTGCTTATAAAGAGCGTATTAAAAAAGCCTGTGGTACCGATACCTTTACTCCTTATATGACCCTATTTTTTAAACCAACGTATACAAAAGATTTTTTAGAAAGTATAAAAAATGAACTGACAGCCATAAAACTCTACCCAGCAGGGATTACCACCAACTCTGAGGGTGGTTTGAGTGGGTTTGATGTGGATGAGTTACGCATGACACTTGATGCCATGTCTGAACTTGAAATCCCTCTTTGTATTCATGGCGAAACCAATGGTTTTGTTATGGATAGAGAAGCTGAGTTTGTCTCTATTTACGAAATGTTGGCGACCAATTTTCCTAAACTGAAAATCATTATGGAGCATATCACCACCAAAGAGAGTGTTGCAGCACTTGATAGGTTTGAAAACCTCTATGCGACCATTACACTACATCACTTGATGATTACTCTTGATGATGTGGCAGGAGGAATGTTACAACCTCACCTCTTTTGTAAGCCTATTGCAAAAAGACCAGAAGACAGAGAGGCATTGCGTAAAGTAGCACTAGAGGGTCACCCTAAAGTGATGTTTGGTTCAGACTCAGCACCACATCCTCAACATGCAAAAGAGGCTTGTGGATGTGCTGCTGGTGTCTTTACCTCCCCCATTGCCCTTCAAGTTTTAACTGAACTCTTTGTTGAACACTCAACGGTAGAAAAACTTCAAGACTTTGTCTCTAACAATGCTCAAAAAATATATACAAACATTGAAGTTCCAAACAAAATAGTAACATTAGAAGAAAAATCCTTTACAGTACCAGAAAAATATGATAATGTGGTTCCCATGTATGCTGGGGAAGTATTAAAATACAGCATTAATAAAATTGAAGGGTAAAAATGAATAACATAAAAACCCTCATTAGAGGACATAACAATTTTCAATCGGTTAAATTCAATAAAAATAAAGAACGATTTAAAACCTTAGTCGAAGAGGGACAAAACCCCAAAGCTCTTTTTATAGGTTGTAGTGACTCACGTGTTATGCCTGCACTGATTACGGATTCTAAACCAGGGGATCTATTTATTGCACGAAATATCGGAAACTTTGTTGCACCACACAATCCAAATGAAGATTACCATGCAACAGCTTCTGCTATTGAATATGCTGTTTCTGTTTTAGAAGTTTCAGACATTATTGTTTGTGGACACTCTGAGTGTGGAGCCATTGCAGCACTCTATAAAGATATAAAACCCAGTGAGGAGAACCTACACACCATTAAATGGTTAGAGTTGGGAGAGAGTGCAAAAAAAGCTGCCCTGCTCTCTCACCGAGGAAAACCACAAGCTGAAATCTTACGTTATACAGAAAAAGTATCACTCATTTTTCAACTTGAAAACCTATTAACCTACCCTGCTGTTAAACGACGTGTTGATGAGGGTACCCTCTTTTTACACGGATGGCACTATAACCTTAAAAATGGTAATATTGAGTACTATGATGATACTGCTTTTGAATTTAAATCGTTAGGAGAAAAATCATGATAGCTAATAGCATTGAAGCGTTAATAGGAAATACACCTCTGGTCAAACTTAATAAACTATCAAAACTTTCTGGAGCAACTATTTTGGGTAAATGTGAATTTATGAACCCTACTTCATCGGTTAAAGATAGAATCGCTCTGAACATGATAAATGAAGCGTTAAAATCTGGAAAAATAGATAAAAACTCCACCATAATAGAGCCAACCTCTGGAAACACAGGTATTGGGTTGGCTGCTATTTGTGCATCCAAAGGTCTCAAACTTATCTTGACCATGCCAGAATCTATGAGTATTGAACGACGTAAACTTTTACTGCACTTGGGAGCTAAGATTATTTTAACTCCTGCCACAGAGGGTATGAACGGTTCGATTAACAGAGCTGAAAGTTTGGCTAAAGAGTTAAATGGATTTGTTCTACAACAGTTTAACAACCCTGACAATCCAGCCATACATAGAGCCACAACAGCCTTAGAGATTTTAAAAGATACAGACAACAATGTAGACTACTTTGTCGCAGCCGTAGGAACAGGTGGAACCCTCACAGGAACTTCTGAAGTTTTAAAAGAGCAACTGCCTCATCTCAAATCTGTAGCTGTTGAGCCAAGTAACTCTCCTGTTCTATCAGGTGGAGCAGGAGCTCCTCATAAGATCCAAGGAATTGGTGCTGGTTTTATTCCTCAAATTTTAAACACAACTATTTATGATGAAGTAATTAAAATAGATGATAATAAAGCTTTTGAAATGGCAAAAGATATAGCCCAAACAGAAGGTCTACTGATAGGAATCTCATCAGGTGCTAATGTTGCTGCTGCTTTTAAAGTGGCATCACGTCCAGAGAATAGAGGAAAAGTTATTGTCACTGTTCTTTGTGATACTGCTGAGCGTTATTTGTCTACGGAGTTATTTAATTAAAAATCAACTCCTAGAAACCATTAAAATAGAAGATGGAAAAGTCTATAACATAGAGTGGCACAACAAACGCTGTAACAAAAGTAGACTCGAACTTTTTAATCAAGAAAAAATATTAAATCTTCAAGAGTTCATTGATCCACCTAAAAAAGGACTCTATCGTTGTCGAATACTCTATCATACAGACATAGAGTCTGTTGAATACCTTCCTTATATGCCTAAAAAGATACAATGTTTTAAAATTGTCAAAAGTCAAATTGAGTACGATTATAAATACAGTGATAGAAGTGAGCTCAATAAACTTTTTAAAAGATCATTTGATGAGATCATCATTGAAAAAGATGGCTTTTTAACCGACACAAGCATTGCCAATATTGCTTTTTATAATGGAGAGCAGTGGGTTACTCCAAAAGAGCCTCTACTTCATGGAACCATGAGAGAACAACTTCTTTCAGAAAACTTCTTGATAGTTAAAAATATTAAAAGTAGAGAGATTCAAAACTTTTCACACTTTGCTTTAATGAATGCTATGATAGGATTTGAAATTCAGAAAAGAATTACCATTAAACTATAAAAGAGAAAATCAGATGTTACTTAAAAACTTAGAAACTCAAGACTTTAAAACCCTTATGAAAGAGCATATTTTAAAAACTATTGAATATATGTTTAACAACAATCAAGAATTTGGTATCGCTTGTGAGATTTCAGAAGTCCATTTCGAACCTGTTTTACCTGTTGAACTACACAGTTCGCTGCCTGAAGTCACACTTTTTATGTTGGCAAATTACTCTTTTGAAAGTGCTGCACTTGATGAGAACTATCTCTCATTTGAAGCAGGATTTGGAGCTGAAAATATTGGTGCATTGGTACAGATTCCTCTACTCGCTATTAAACAACTCTTTGTAGGGGAGTATCCTGTTTTAATGAATATTGCCTCTTCTTCTGAAATAGAAGAGAGAGAAGAGGAAGAGGTTCATGATGAGGAGAACTCTATGAATGCCCTCTTAAATAATCCAGAAAATGCGAAACTTCTTAAGAAGAGCAAAAAGTAATTAACACTTTCCAGTGATAATATAGTTCACAACATTATCAATAAATACATTGTTTTTATTCTCTTTGGTATAGATAATGTAAAACTTACGACTCATTGTAAAACCATAAATTCTTGACTCAAAAAGTTCTCCACGGGCTACTTCATCAGCAATGGCATGTTTAGAAATCACGGAAACCGTAGGCTGATCTGCATCTTTGGTGGCACGTTTAACACTCTGTAAAGCTGCTGTGGTATTACTCACTTCAGATAAAACATTAAAACTCTTACAGGATACACCCAACTCATCAAAAACTTCAGAGATTAATCGTCTGGTATGCGATCCTTCTTCACGACAGACCCATTTAAAATCATAAAGCTCTTCCGTGTTCACAACTTTTGGTAGAGGAGTATTGGAAAAAATAACCAACTCATCATCAAACCACTCTCTGTATATTAAATCATCATCAAAGAGAGGTGATTCAATGAGTCCAACATCAAATCTTCTCTCTTTTAAACCTTCAATAATTTTATCAGTTACATCAATACTTAGTGTCACATCGTTACCAATGCTCTCACTAATGCTGTTTAGACACTCACCTGGAATAATATAGGAACCAATAGTATACGAAGCAGCCAACTTAAATGTCATCTCTTTTTTAATGATTTTCAAAACATCTTTTTCAAGACTAACAATACACTTCTCCAGTTGAGTGAGAACTTTATAAAGCTCTTCACCCTCCGGTGTTAGCTTAATACCATTTTTTTTTCTATCAATAATTTTCGCTTCAAGATAATTTTCGATAAATTTAATCTGCTGTGTTACAGCTGGTTGAGAAATACCCAACTTTGCTGAAGCCTTAGAAAAACTCCGTTCGCGTGCGACCGTTAAAAATGTCTCCATTTTGACAAAATCTTTTAACATTAGATTCCCTTATAATCTTTATTAAAATTATTATATCTAATTATATTTAAACTTCATCATAAGTTTAACAAATACATTGTGATAATATAATTGAGTAATATCTAAAGATTAGGAGAACACAGTATATATTAAAAATTAATCAATAAAGTGTTATAATAAAATATGAATAAAGTACTAGAAGCTCTAAATGATGCACAACAAGAAGCAGTAAAACATATTGATGGACCTCAACTCATCTTAGCTGGAGCTGGAAGTGGTAAAACAAAAACTTTAACCACAAGATTGGCGTATCTTATATCTGAAGTTGGTATTGACCCACAAAATACCTTAACGCTAACCTTCACCAACAAAGCTGCAAAAGAGATGCGTGAACGTGCCAATGCACTCATTACCCATCAGACCTCTTCCATGCCTCTACTTTGTACTTTTCATAAGTTTGGACTTCTTTTTTTAAAATTTCATATTGAAAAACTGGGACGTGCCAACAACTTTGTTATTATTGATTCTGATGATAAAAAAAGAATTATTAAAAGAATTTCCAAAGAGCATAAAATTGATTTGAACATCGCTTTTATTAACTCTGAAATCTCAAAGTATAAAAACACCCTCTTAACTGCCGATGAGATTATAAAAAAAGCTGAACTACCAGACTATAAAAAAATTGCTATTATATATAAAGCCTACGAAAGTGAAATCATAGAAAACAACTTGGTTGATTTTGATGATTTGCTTATGCTCACCTATCAGATTTTAAAACAAGATAATAGACTTAGAAAAGAGACTTCAGAGCGTTACCAATACATCATGGTAGATGAGTACCAAGATACCAATGAGTTACAATTTAAACTCTTAGAACTTCTAGCTTCAGAACACAATAACCTCTGTGTGGTTGGTGATGATGACCAGAGTATTTATGGTTGGCGTGGAGCAAACATAAGAAATATTTTAGAGTTTTCTGACTACTTTAAAGGGACAAAAACGGTAAAATTGGAAACAAACTATCGTTCAACAAGCCCCATACTTAAAGCTGCCAATGAACTCATAGAACATAACAGTCAACGTATAGGGAAAAAACTTACCTCTCATAAAGGTGTTGGACCAGCAGTAAAACTTCGTCACTCACTGGATGAATCATTAGAAGCTAGAGGTATTGCAAGAGAAGTTAATACACTACTTGAACAAGGTGTATCCTCTGATGAAATTGCTGTTCTTTACCGTATCAATGCCCTCTCGCGTTCACTCGAAGAGGGTTTTACCAAAGAGGGACTTAACTTTAAACTCTTAGGAGGCATGCGTTTCTACGATAGAGCAGAGATTAAAGATGTCATCTCCTACTTTAGAGTCTTTGCAAACCCAAATGATGACTTCTCTTTAGAGCGTATTGTCAACAAACCCAAACGAGGTATAGGGAAAGTCTCCATAGACAAACTCAAAAAAGTAGCTTTTGAACAGCAATCTTCCATCTACTCTTTCATTACCAACAACGATGTAGCCACATTGGGAACCATCGTCAGTAAAAAAGCTGCCTCAGCCCTTAAAGAGTTTGCAGCGCATATTCAAACATTAAGAACGGAAATAGAGAATTCACTCTACAACTTCTTAGAACTCTTTGAAGAGCTTATTGGTCTAAAAAAATATTATGCATCCATGGTCGATGGTCAGGAGCGTGTACAAAACATCGATGAGTTTAATGGATACTTCAGAGAAGCCATTATAAAGACCCCTGACCTCTCTTTGGATGCTTTTTTAAACGATCTCTCTCTACAGAGTGAACAAGACCAACTTGATGAAAATTCCATTACCATTATGAGCATTCATGCCTCAAAAGGTTTAGAGTTTGAACACCTCTATGTCATAGGGCTAGAAGAGGAGTTCTTCCCACTCCTTGGTGATGGCTGTAACATGGAAGAAGAGCGTCGTTTAGGGTACGTAGCCATTACCCGTGCCAAATCTGATCTTACCCTCTGTTATACAGACAGTCGATTCTACAAAGGTCAAAGAAAACGTATGCTAAGAAGTCGTTTTCTTGGAGAAGCAGGACTTATAAATGAGACATCATTAAAAATAACCAAACAGTCAGCCTTCAAAAAAGGAGACTTGGTCAAACACAAAATCTTTGGAATCGGACGGGTACAAAGCTCTACAAAATCAGGACGAGAATACAAACTAAAAATCAATTTTGGTGGAAGCAAAAGAGAGATTTTAAGCTCTTTTGTTCAATCAGTGTAGGGTCGATTTATCGACCAAAAATCAAAACAAGAAAAAATATGAACAGACTCTTCGTAGTAAACAAACCAATTTTCCGTTCTTCTAACGGTTACATGGGTTATGTAAAAAGAAAATACAACACCAAAAAAGTAGGTTTTTCAGGAACACTTGACCCTTTTGCAACGGGTTGTCTCATTGTTGCCACAGGTCAATACCCCAAACTTTTTCAGTACCTAAAAAAAACACCCAAAGCCTACGCAGCAACCCTATGGCTTGGAGCAAACTCTGAAAGTTTAGATATAGAAAATGTAGACTCCATAAAAATCATACCTGAACTGAATCTCGATGATATAAAGAAAGCCATAACCTCTCTAAAAGGTGAACTAAGCTACTACCCTCCAAAGTTTTCTGCTAAAAAAATCAATGGAAAAAGAGCCTATGAGTTGGCACGTATAGGAGAAGAGGTAAAGTTAAAGCAAATCACTTCTACCATTTATGATATAAATCTTATAAACTACTCTCACCCTTTTGTACATTTTGAAGCCACTGTCTCAGAAGGAACCTACATTCGCTCTTTGGGTGCCATGATCTCAGACAAACTAAAAGTAGAGGGAACTCTCTCTAGCCTAAAACGCCTCAATGAAGGAGCTTTCTATTTTGACAATGAAAAAGCACTTGACCCTCTAAAGTTTCTAAAAATACCTCAAAATATCTACACCGGTGATTCTCAGTTTTTAGAGCTTGGTAAAAAAATTTATCTGGAATATTTGGAAACCAAAGCAGATGGAACATATTTGGTAGAGACTGAAAATTTCTTTTCAGTCATTGAGATAAAAGAGGGAGAGATTAAGTACAAGCTTAATCGTATTCATAAATTTAATGCGTAGCTCCAGACAAATTCAAATCTAAAACAGCTCCACGTACATCAGACATGAACTTGTCACCAGGATCGGACTTTTCTGTTCTATACCCTTTGTCGAGTTCTAACCAAAGTTCTGTATTTTCCATCTCTCTATATTCATGATGACCTATTATATGGGTGATTGTGGGGTATTTATCTTTTAAATAACGTACCAATGCGATATTCGCTTTTACTTGTGCAGGGGTTAAATCTTCTTTATTGTTGGACTTCCCACCAATATTTTCTATGCCTATGCTTGAATAGTTCAACCCAATAACATGACGTGCCATCCAGTTTTCTGGCATGAGACGATAGATGGTTCCATCACGTTTTACCATAAACTGTGACGATACATTTAAAGCTGATGCTTTTTGAATCTCTTTTCTATCTGAGAAGAGTTTTTGAGGTTTTAAACGGTTAAAACTCTTCTCAAAACTCATCTCTGCTGTCCAGTGTAAAACAATAATTTTTGGCTCTATCTCTATCTCCTCTACCTCAAAACCATAATGGGTTTTAATGTACTCTTTGGTCATATCTATTCGTTCTTTTCCAAATTCAATAGGTTTATCTATAATCTCTATATTGGCTATTTCATTGGCACTACTTATAATAAGTAGGGTTGAAAGTGATAATAATATTTTGTCGATTTTCATCGTTCTAATTCCTTTAATATAAAATGGGCTATCTTTCCTGCCACCTGTTTTAAGCGAGGCTTTAACCAATCGGTCTGTTTTTCACAGGTCAACTCTCCAAGTTCCAAAACTAAAAAACCTTTGGTGGTTGCCACTTTACTAAAACCATAATAGTGTGATAAATTTCTTGTAAAGTTGTCTCTATGCCATTGAAAGGGGAAAAAACTACTGTATTGACTTCTCCATCGTTTTGCCATAGACTTTGACTCAGGAGCATCATTATAACCTATCGATGCACCTGTAGCACATTGCTGACTTGCCCCATCAAAATGAATGGCAATGGCAATGACGGCATTGCTTATGGGTATTTTAGCCCCTACCCGTTCCACATCAACTCCTTTGGCTTCTAGTAGACGTTCTACCTCTTTTCCTACTATAGTATTCCATTCTGATTCTACCAAGCCATTGTGTATGGAACCAATATTTCCTTTGGTTCGTCCTACATGTCCCTCTTGGATAAGTACCGTTGTATTAATCACTCTATTATTATAAATGGCAAGTACTAAAAGAGAGAAAAGCCCTCCTATTAACAACCCCATTACTACTCTTACACTCACGCTTCGTACCTATGGATAAATTAAATAATTTTGACGTATGGATTTAAAAGCTTTTAGACCTTTTTGCCAACTTTTTTTAATACTCTTAGCAGATTTACCTTCTCTTATTTGTTGACGTAAACGCTTACTTCCAGCCAGTTTATCTATGAATTTGTTCTTCAAAAAGAACTTCTTTTTATATGGGTAATTTTTATAAGCATCTATAAGGTACTCCAAATTAATACCATCGCTAACCCCCATAAGCTCTCCACTTAAGTCAACACCATAACAGGTTTTATTTTTATGTTTGGGATCTTTTGCACCTTCACGCGAAACAGGTTTAAATGAAAATCTTTTTTTCTTATAGTAGGGACTTCCATAGAGCTGAAACTGCTGGGTGGTTCCACGCCCTACTGAAAACGTTGTTCCCTCAAAAAATGCCAATGAAGGGTAGAGATACACAGACAAATCATTGGGCAAATTAGGTGAAGGTTTGACCATCAATGAGTAGACATCACTGTGTCTATAGTTTCCCAAACGTATCACTTTTAAGTCAGCTTTAATGCCACTCTTTAACCAACCTTCACCATTAATCATCAACGCATATTCACCAATAGTCATGCCATACAAAATAGGTACAGGATGCATCCCCACAAATGATTTGTACTCTAAATCTAATACCTCACCATCTATACGTCCTCCATTAGGGTTGGGTCTGTCCAGTACTATAACAGGGATATTTGCTTCAGCTGCAGACTCCATAATGTAGTGCAGTGTTGAGAGATAGGTATAAAACCGTACACCCACATCTTGAATATCAAAAACAAGAACATCAACTCCTTTAAGATCTTCGGAAGTTGGTTTTTTATGTTTACCATAGAGAGAAATAATCGGTATATCTGTTGCAGAATCAACCCCATTTTTAAGATATTGACCAGCATCAGCTTGACCTCTGAAACCATGCTCAGGAGCAAATATTTTTTTAATTTTAACCTTTTCACGAAGCAGTTTGTCTACAAGATGTTCACCAAATACCAAAGAGGATTGATTCACCACCAAAGCAACATTTTTTTCTTTTAATTGAGGGATATAGACATTATTATTTTCTGCACCAATCACAATTTCAGAAAAAAGAGAAAGAGGAACTAAAAAAAGGAGAAGAAATATTTTTTTTAACATAATCAAAACTTTAAAGGAAATTTGTATTACCATATACATTCCCATGCAAACGTATGGGAATGAGAAGGTTGCAGAAGATGTAATAGCTCCTCTACATATTTAGACTCCATAAACAGTTTAATAACTATTTGTAGAGTAATTGTATTAGTTTACAGCTAAACAGTCTGATTACTGTCAGAATGTCGTTTTTTTAACATACCTTCCATACTTAAGTAACTATTTAACGCACCGATATAAGCTCTAGCAGATGCCAACATGGTGTCTATATGTAAACCATGACCTATAATCGCTGGTTCATTCTCATTAAAGGCTACTTTTACAGTAACTGAAGCCAAAGCATCTTTACCTTCTGAAACAGATTTTACTTTATAGTCCAATAATTGTCCTTCAAAACCAGAGATTCTATCAATGGTCTTAAAGATAGCATCCATGGTTCCACCACCGATACCAGCTTCAATAATTTCATTATCATCTTTTTTAATTCTTACTGCTGCACTTGGCACACCATTAGAGCAGTCCATTAACTGTAAAGAGACCAGCTCATAAATCTTAGGTGCTTTGGTCATCTCATTGGTCACCAAAGCTCTTAAATCATCATCATAAATATCTTTCTTTTTATCAGCCAAAATTTTAAAACGCTCAAAAGATGAATTTAACGCTTTATCTTCTAAGGTAAAACCCAACTTTGCCAACTTATCTTTAAAGGCTGCACGTCCAGAGTGTTTACCTAAAACCAACGTGTCATTCATATCTAAACCAATATCAGCAGGAGAGATAATCTCATAGGTTTCACGGTTTTTCAACATACCGTCCTGATGAATTCCACTCTCATGAGCAAAAGCATTTTTACCCACAATCGCTTTGTTAGGTTGTGGTTCTATGCCTGTAATGTTCGCTATTAAACGACTTGAAGGGTAAATCTCTTTGGTGTTGATATTGGTATCAAAATTAGAAAAGATATCTGACCGTGTCTTCAACGTCATCACTATCTCTTCTAAGGCTGCATTTCCTGCACGTTCACCCAAACCGTTAATGGTACACTCTACCTGTCTAGCACCATTTACCACAGCTTCTAAAGAGTTGGCAACACCCAAACCTAAGTCGTTGTGATTATGAACGGAGATAATGGCTCTATCTTTGGTATACTCGCTCATTATTTTTACCATTTCACCTATCTCAAAAGGCAATCTAAAACCTACAGTATCAGGTAAATTAATAGTACTTGCCCCTGCCTCTATAACAGCGTCAGATATCTCTTTCATAAAACCGATATCTGAACGCCCTGCATCTTCACAAGAAAACTCTACATCATCTACAAATTCTCGTGCATACGAAACAGCTCTCACAGCTCTTTTTATCACTTCATCAGGAGTCATTTTTAACTTATACTCCATATGTATCGGAGAAGTGGCTATAAAGGTATGAATACGTTTCATTTTTGCTTGTACTATTGCTTCTCCAGCTGCTTTAACATCAGAGTCTACAGCTCTTGCCAAAGAACAAACAGTTGATTTTGTTACTCTTTGTGATATTTTAGATATAGCATCAAAATCTCCTGGACTCGCAGCTGCAAACCCTGCTTCTATGATATCTACACCCAACTTTTCTAACTGAATGGCTATCTGTATCTTCTCTTCGGTGTTCATAGATGCCCCAGGACTCTGCTCACCATCTCTTAATGTTGTGTCAAATATTTTAATGATTTCTGAACTCACTCTTCTTCCTCATTCTTAATATGAGCCATTCGACTCACCAAATTGTTCTCTTTTTCAAAGTCTGAAATAATCTCTTGAACTTTCGCACCCTCAATCACCTCAACATCTAAAAGTACGGCTGTCATGTTTTCAATAGCACCATCATACTCTCTAAGCGTTTTTTTAACAAACTCATAACGCTCTGCTAAAGTAGCTTTAATACTGGCATCAATATCTTCTGCCATCTGCTCACTGTAATCATTTGAAATCATTCCTCCACCAAGGAATGAACTCTGAGAACGTGAAAGCACCATAAGTCCTGCAACATCAGACATACCATAAACAGTTATCATATCTTTTAAAATAGCTGTAGCACGGTCAAGGTCATTTCCTGCACCTGTTGAAACTTCACCTAAGAAAACCTCTTCTGCAGCACGACCACCTAAAAGAACATCTATTTCAGCCATAAGCTCGTACTTTCTTTTTAAGAATCTGTCTTCATCATCTGGCAAGTGCAAAGTATAACCCAACGCCCCCAAACCTCTAGGGATAATAGAAACCTTAGTAACAAGTGTAGAACCTTTCGTAAGTTCTGCCATTAGTGCATGACCACTCTCATGATACGCCACTATTCTTTTCTCAACATCTGAAACTTTTCTGTTTTTTCGTTCAAGTCCAACAAATGCTCTTTCAATTGCTTCCAAAAGTTCAGACTGTTCAATTTTCTTTTTATTTCTACGACCTGCTAAAAGTGCAGCTTCATTAATAATATTTGCCAAATCAGCTCCAGCCATACCAGCTGTCTGCTTTGCTACAATTTCCAAATCAACAGCATCGTCAAATTTAACATCTTTAGAGTGTACTTTTAAAATAGCCAAACGTCCAGCATAGTCTGGTTTGTCAACCAATACTTGTCTATCAAAACGCCCTGCTCTAAGCAATGCAGCATCCAATGTTTCTGGTCTGTTCGTTGCAGCTAAAACAATAACTGGTGTATCGGTACCAAAACCATCCATCTCTGCGAGTAACTGATTTAGTGTCTGCTCACGCTCATCATTTCCACCCATCTGACCTCCACTTGCTCTTGACTTACCAATAGCATCAATCTCATCAATAAAGATAATAGAAGGTGCATTTTTTTTAGCCTGTTCAAAAAGGTCACGAACACGACTAGCCCCTACCCCTACAAACATCTCAATAAAGCTTGAACCACTTACAGAGAAGAAGGGAACCGATGCTTCACCAGCAACAGCTTTTGCTAATAGTGTTTTACCTGTACCTGGAGGTCCCACAAGCAGAAGACCTTTTGGAATTTTAGCCCCAAGCTCAATATAACGTTCTGGAAACTTCAAGAAATCAACAATCTCAACCACTTCATCTTTCGCCTCTTGAACCCCTTGAACATCATCAAACTTAACATTTGGTTTCTCTGAATTAATCATTTTATCAGATTTACCAGCACCAAGTATTCCACCCATCCCTTTTGACATTTTTTTAGCCAAAAACAGCCAGATACCAAAGAAAATAAAAATAGGTAAGAGCATACCAATCAGTTCAGTTACCAATCCTTCACCAATTCTACCTTCATAAGTAATGTTTCTATCTTCTAAAAGAGGAATAAGTTTTTCATCAAATGCTGGAACATTTTGGGCTACATATTTAATATTGCCGCCTATTGCAATGGCTTCAATGGTTGAAGAAGTTATCTTAACCGATTCAACTTGATCACTTTTAATATACTGCTTTATCTCAGAATATTTCACTTTTTCAGTTTTAGTAACACGTTGGTCACCCATAATACCATTTAAACCATCATCACTTGTAAACGATTTAAAGATAATAATAAGTACCAGTGCAAAAATTCCAAATGCCAACATAGGGTTGTCATTAAAAAAGTTATTGTTGTTATTGTCGTTGTTTTGATTGTTATTTTGATTATTCATTCGTTATTTTTTCTTCCTATAAATAAGTGTTACCCACTCGTCTTTTTGTTTTCGATCTAAAAGTTCCAAGTCCGTATATACAGCCGTAACTTGTTCTTCTTTTTTATCTAAAATACCTGAAAGTATTAAAATGCCATCTGCTTTGGTTGCTCGTTTTAAATCATGAACAATAAACTTCAGTACATCAGCAATGATATTGGCTATCACCACATCATACTCACCTTGGGCTTGATTCGCTGACCCTTCCCAAAGCTCTTCATACTCTTCATCATTTAAATCAAAGTTCTGCTCACAAGAGTCAACTGAAATAGGATCCGTATCACAAAGTTCTACTTTTGCACCCAATTTCCTACATGCCAAACCTAAAATACCTGAACCACAACCCACATCTAAAACATGTTCCGTACCCTGAATATACGTCCCGATAGCTTCTAAACATGAAAATGTCGTGGCATGATGACCTGAACCAAAGGCTAAAGCTGGGTCAATTTTAATGTTGATTTTACCCTCTTTTGCTTCATACCAACTTGGATAGATATAAAACTTTCCAGCTTCTATCGGTTCTATAGAATTTTGATACTGAGCTATCCAATCTACATTCTCTTTTACTTCTATGTTATACTCAATATCGATGGTTCCACCCAATGTAGCCACCAAAGATTCAACAGCCTCTTCAATAAAAGCAACATCACTTTCACTTCTGACAATAAGATAATCTCGTCCAATCTCTATCCCATCACCAGAAATATTGGCAACAAAATCAGCTATAAACTCAACAAAATCCTCTTTGAGTGTCATGGTTAATTCATAATAGTTAGTTTTCATTTGCCACCTTAAACGCCTCTTCTAAGTCAAGTGTTCCTTCATAGAAAGCTTTACCTACAATGGTTCCATCACAACCAGCTTCAATCAAAGCATGAATATCACTCATGTCTTTTAATCCTCCACTTGCAATCGTCTCTAACCCTGAAGCTTTTGCAATCTCCATGGTAAACTCTACGTTTACACCAGTCATCATCCCATCACGCCCAACATCGGTACAGATAATTGCTTCAACACCACAAGCTGCAAACTCACGAGCCAAATCAGTAGCCTTCATATCAGAAGTCTCTGCCCAACCCTCTACAGCGACCATACCATCAATGGCATCAATACCCACAACAATAGGATACTTAGCAGCCATATCTTTTACAAACTGAGCATCTTTTACAGCAATAGAACCCAAAATAAGTCTATCTATTCCCAATTCCAAATACATTTTAATGGTCTCTTCATCACGAATTCCTCCACCAAGTTCAAGTTTTAGATTACAATTTGCACGAATCTTTTTAATCTGCTCTAAATTTTCAGGCTTTCCTGCAAAAGCACCATTAAGGTCAACCAAGTGAACCCATTCACTTCCTAACTCTTCAAATCGTTTTGCCACTTGCCATGGCTCATCACTATATATCTTTGCTGAATCCATTAAGCCTTTGCTTAGTCGTACTGCTTTTCCATCTTTTAGGTCTATGGCTGGTAGTATTGTCATTTAGTTTTCTTCCTTGAATAGGTTTTTTAGTTTTTGTTTTAAGATGTCAAATTTATCAAATGTATTATCAATTTTTTGAGAATTTCCTTCATGTAAAATAGCAACTCTTACCATCCACGAACCTCATGGTTTTGTTCTAACTCATTTAGATTATAAAACTTTCCATTTTTTGTATAATGTGGTTGACTATTTATAATTCTAAATTTTTCAATACTACTATCAAAATCTTTTAAATAACTATCTAATTTATCTTCTAATTCATATTCAATAATTTTACTATACAATGTTTCATATTTTTTTTTAGTAGCTTTACTACTACTTTTAAATATCATATTTACTTCTAAATCATTTAAATTAGTTTTAATTTAATTTTTTTCATAACTTTTTATCTTTTCTTTTATAAAGTTATCAATAATTTTTTTTCCAACTTCATTCCATAAATCCCAAAAAATATCAGATACATATCTTCTAGTAATAATATTATATAAATTTCTTTTAGAATTACTGATATAACAAGCCTCCATAAAAGCCGTCTTCCCCACATTATTCTTCCCACCAATAAGATTAACCCGACCAAAACCTTCAGCTTTAAAGTCTTTAAAACATTTAAAGTTTTTGATTTCTATATTTTTTATGAAATGTTCGTTCATGGTGTTTCCTTTTTTATGTTTCGTCTAAAGCCGACGTATTAAATATTTACAGTTTTACAAAACTCTCTATAATCTTCAAACCATTCTCATGGCTCTTTTCTGGGTGGGGTTGAATGCCGTAGATATTATTTTTATTTAC
>LBBO01000001.1_pt2 | contig 16178 bp, 17 predicted proteins | sample 329191 | NCBI WGS metagenome assembly LBBO01 (sample SAMN03174413, study PRJNA266758) | hydrothermal vent metagenome | biome: marine hydrothermal vent; feature: marine hydrothermal vent chimney; material: microbial mat material; isolation source: microbial mat from marine hydrothermal vent chimney...
TCACTCTTCAGGGGAGTTTACTGCAGGGTATTTTAAAAACTTTGATGATTACGCTGAAAAAAATAATTTTCATAAAGAGCATTATGGTTTTGAGTTTCTCTATAACTCTAGAGGTTTTTTGCCTGAGAATACTTTTTTAGATAACTATAAGAGTGGATTGTATGTTAATGCAACCTATTTAAATGATTTAGAGTATTTAAATGTACAAAAAGATACTGCTTCATCTTTAATTAACTCTAACCTTATGGAGTCTCGGCTCAACGCTTTTGTTTATGATGAAAAAAACTACTTGGGTCTTTATACTAAATATTATATAGATACCAGTAAAGATGACAACAAAGAGACGCTTCAAGAGTTACCAACTTTGCATTATCATAAATATATGGATTATTTGATTTCTGATAAAATTTTTTATACCTTAGATACCCGATTGCATAACTATACACGAGTGAAAGGGAGCAGGGCATATCAGGCTGAGCTTGATTTACCTATTACTTATTATGATTCATTTTTTAATGATTATCTTGATTTTTCACTCTCTGAAAATTTATATTTAAGTCAGGTGAATTTTTCTAATCTTGGTTATGCAAGTGAAAATTATCGTTATTATCGTAATTTTCACACCATGGAACTCTCTTCTGATTTAACCAAAGCATATGGTTCAAATATACACACTTTACACCCTTCAATTCTCTACACAAAACCAAGCTTTGAGAAAGAAAACCCTGTTGATTATGCAGATTTAAATCAAGAACAACAAGAGTTATTTGTGACTCAAACAGAGAAAGAAAATCTATCATTAGGGGTGAGTCAATACTACTATAACAGTGATTTAGAGATGAATCTTTATCATCGTTTTGCTTGGATACATTTTCCAAAAGAGGAGCTAAATAGAGGAGATATAAATAATGAATTTGCCTATGAAGGGGAAAGCTTAAGCCTCTATTCTAATCTTTTTTATTCATTGGATAAAGATAAAGTTCATTCTCTTACTACCTCTTTGGGCTATAATCAAAGCAACTATGATATAATGCTGACGCATTTTTATAATTATGATTTTGTGCTTGATCAAGAGAAAACAAGTTTTATAAATACAGCGTTCACTCACAATTATAATAAGCATAATCGATGGTTTGCAAACTACGATTATGATTTAGAAAAATTATTTAATCACGAATGGCACGTAGGTTGGGAACATAGACAAAAGTGTTGGGGTGCAAAGTTAAGTATAGGACAGGAGCGTATTCCTAACCTTGATGGTTCATTTAGAAACAACATGCTTTATTTTGAGTTAAACCTAAATCCTTTAGGTGGTATATCTCAAAGTATTGAACAAAAATTTTCATCACAAGGCACATAAACATATGAAAACGGAAGCAAAAGTTGGTCTATTTATTACATTGTCACTCTTTTTTCTTTTTGGCTTATTGTCTCAATTGAGTAGCTTTGACAACTTGTTTAAAAAGGGCTACCCCATCTCTGCAAAAATCAATGATGCTTCTGGACTAAAAGATAAAGCAAAAGTAAAATTAAAAGGTGTTAATATCGGATATGTGGAGAGAGTTACTCTTTTAAATAATGATGTGGTTACAGAACTTATGATTGATGAGGGGATTAAAATTCCTTCTGATTCACTTATTATCATCTCCCAAGACTCTCTTTTAGGAGGGAAGTTCTTAGATATTAAACCGGGTACTTCATCAGAAATTTTAGCACCCAATGCCTTGTTGGAAAAAGAGGAAAAAGTCTCTTCTATCGCCGATGCATCAACAGCAGCTGATCAGGCATTTCAAGAGATAAGCCTTTTGGTTCATGATTTAAGAGATATTTTTAATGATGGTGGAAAGAGTGATATTCAAGAAACACTTGCCAACCTAAAAGAGTTTACTACCCTTCTATCTTCCATCTCCAACGAAGATAATCAGACCATTCATGAAATTATTGCACATACAAGTACCACAATCAATAAGTTTGGAATGATGAGTGATGAGATTATTACTACCTCAAAAGAGTTTGCAAAATTAGGGCAAGGTATCAACAAAGATTTACCTAAAATTATGGCACGATTGAACTCTATTACCAAGTATCTTGACAATGTGAGTGCAACACTGGATTCAAAAATTCCAACAGCTTTAGATAAATTTGTTACATTAGAAGACAATTTAAACGATACAATTGAAGGAAATAAAGATAAACTTTCAAGTGCGTTAACTTCGGTAGATGGCTTTTTCTCTGAGAGTACAGAGACCATGCAAAAAGTGGATAAATACTTGGATAGTATGATAAAAAGTGAACTCCATGTTGAGATGAGATCGGATGAAGTTTATGATGATGGTGGATATTCAAAATCTCATTTCAATTTGACGCTAAAACCAGACCCGAGTCGTTACTATATGATAGGTGTGACAAGTGGCCCGAGTTTTGAGGCTGATCCAAAATTTGACAGAGGATACGCAGGAAACAAAAAACATGAGAGTGGTGAGTTCCTACTCTCTGCACAGTATGGAAAACGTTTTGATGATTTACTATTTCGCGTAGGACTCATAGAGGGTCAAGGTGGTTTTGGTATAGATTATTTTGCATTAAACGATACGTTAAAAGTAAGTGCCAATATGTTTGATTTTAATGCTGTTAATGATATACGTGGAGAAAATTTAAATTTAACCACAACCATGCGTTATCAATTCTTTAAACATATTAATGCGTATGTTAGTGCCAACAATATTTTAAATAGCAGTGCCAACAGTGTCTCAGCCGGTATAGGTGTTAGTTTTGTAGACAATGATTTAAAAACTCTTTTAGGTACAGCTGCAAGTTCAGCTCAATAAGCAGAAAAGAAAGAATAGAAAAGATATAGATGATACAAGAAAAAAATGAGACCCGTTTTAAAAATAGAGAAGATGCAGCTAAACAATTAATTGCTGAATTCTCTTTGGATATTGCTGCTTTAGATAATATTATTGTCTTGTCTGTCAGTGAGGGTGGGGTCTATTTTGCAGATAGGATTGCTAAGAAAATTGGTTGTTCTATGGATATTCTTTTAAGTGAGCCTATCTACTCAGAAGTGAATAAAGAGTTGATTATTGCCATGGTCGGCGAGACAGAAGAGGTTATTATTCATAAAGCATTAACAACTGCTTTTGATATCTCTAAAGATTATATTTATGGTCAAGCTGACCTTAAATATAGAGAGAATATTTTAGGATATATAGAGAAGTATCGTTATGGAATGGAGTTGCAAAATTTAAATGATAAATATGTAATATTGACCGATGAGTGTGTAGAGACAGGATTAACCATGATGTCGGCTGTAAAGACAGCCATCTCATTGGGAGCTAAAAATATTTTTATAGCTGTACCTGTTTTAGATAATGTGGTTTATGAAAATCTGGTCACTATTTGTGACAATATTTTTTGTCCACATCAAATAGATGATTATATCTCTGTAGAGTACTATTATGAAGATTTGGAGCCTTTTGGTTTTGAAAAAATAGATAAGATAATGCAAAGTGTAACGAATAAATATGAAAAAGGAAAGATGAATAATGAATGAAGAAAACATTGTAGTTAGTTGTAACAACTTAGAGGAGAGATACCAATTTAACAAAATAGCAAAGCAAGCAAGTGGGGCTGTGCTTTATTACTGTGGTGATGCCGTTCTTTTGGCAGCTGTTGCGATAGATCCAAAACCTGTGGATGAAGATTTTTTACCATTAACGGTACAGTATGTTGAAAAAGCGTATGCTACTGCAAAGATTCCTGGTGGATTTATAAAAAGAGAGAGCAAGCCAGGTGACTTTGAGACTTTAACATCTAGAATAGTTGACCGTTCATTAAGACCACTTTTCCCAAAAGGTTTTCATAACCCTGTGGTTATCTCTATTACAGTTTTAAGTTCAGACCCAGCAGTTGACATGCAAGTAGCAGCAATGCACGCAGCATCTGCAGCACTCTATACATCTGATATACCTGTAAGCCAAGTGGTTGCAGCTGTACGTTTAGGAAAAATTGGTGATGAGATACTTGTTAACCCAACGTTAATAGAGCAAAAAGATTCTTCTTTAGACCTTTTAGTAGTTGGTTCAGGTTCAGATGTCCTTATGATTGAGATGTGTGTGAATGCATCAGAAATAGAAGATGTTCAGAGTGCAAATGAGCTTGAAGAGGATGAGCTACTAGAGATTATTGATATTGCTCAAACTGCTATTGCAGGTGCTTCTTCAGCTTATGAGACAGATTTTTCAGTAGCAAAAAAAGAAGAGATAAGTGTAGAGATAGCTGAAGATAAAGCTGATGATGCTCTCTATAAATTTATAGAAGAGAATTATGCCGAGTCTGTTTCTGCTGCTGTTCAATCTATGGCAAAGAGTGAGCGTAGTCAAGCACTTAAAGATGTTAGAACTACCATTATGGCAGATTTAGAAGCTAAAGGTGAAGAGGTAAACAAAGCGTTGGTTTCTAAAATGCTAGAAGCTTATAAAAAATCTGTAGTACGCTCTCTTATTTTAGATAAAGAAATTCGTGCTGATGGTAGAGCATTAAATGAGGTTCGTCCTATTGATATTGATATTAATATTTTACCTTCTGTTCATGGTTCTTGTCTCTTTACACGTGGTCAAACACAGGCTTTAGTAACAGCAACATTAGGTGATATGAAAGCAGCACAAGCCTATGACCTTATTGGTTCAAAAAGTGCGTTATATGAAACTTTTATGGTGCATTATAACTTTCCTGGATACTCTGTAGGTGAAGCAAAACCAGCAAGAGCTCCAGGGCGTAGAGAGCTGGGACATGGTAACCTTGGTAAACGTGCTTTAGAGCCAACGCTCGATTTAAATAGAGATGGAACCGTACGTTTGGTATCTGAAATTTTAGAGTCAAATGGTTCTTCCTCTATGGCAACGGTTTGTGGTGGATCATTGGCACTTAAAGCTGCTGAAGTTTCAACCTCTAAACTTGTTGCAGGTATCGCAATGGGGCTTGTAACAGATGGAACAAAAAACTGTGTACTTTCAGACATTATGGGTCTTGAAGATCATGATGGAGATATGGATTTTAAAATCACAGGTACAGCTGATGGTATAACTGCAATGCAGATGGACATCAAACTTGGTGGAATTGAAGCAGAAGTATTAAAAGAGGCACTCTATCAAGCCAAAGAGGGTAGACTTCATATCTTAAACATTATGGAAGAGGCTCTTAAAACAATGACCCCAAGCATAGCACTACCTGCTATTGTTCAGTTTGATGTTGAGGGGAGTCATGTTCCTGCTATTATTGGTAAAGGTGGTGGAACCATTCGTGAAATTATCGAAAAGTATGGTGTAAGTATTGACATTGACCGTGATACCAATGCTGTTAAAATTACAGGTGCTTCAAAAGAAGATGTTAATGGTGCTAAAACATTTATAGACTCTATCACTTCTGCACCTGTTAAAAAACAGATGGTTTATGAAATCAACAAGCAGTATGAAGGAAAGATTAAGAAGATTGTTGAGTTTGGTCTTTTTGTTGAGATGCCAGATGGTTTTGATGCATTGCTTCATATCTCAAAAGTTGCAAAAGAGAGAGTCAATAACTTAGGTGAACGTTATAACCTTGGTGAGGCTATCAATATTGTTGTTCTTGAGCAAAAAGGTAAAAAAGTGGAGCTTTGTACTCCTGCATATTTGTTGTAGTATAGTTAGATATTAATATTTATCATATCTTATATTGGATATAATCGCGACGTTATTACGAAGTGATAAGTAGGGAAATGGTTTGCATTTATGTGACTGTTGGCATATATTTATATATGTTTACGCTATCCGAACGGACTTTGGAACGCAGTCAAGGGAGACTTAAAGCCCATAATTTTAAGGATATAAAATGAAAAAGTTTTTCTTACTTTTCTTAGCACTTGGTGCTGTTGCGTTCGCTGGTGAAGCAGATGGTGAATCTATGATTAAAGCATACTCAGTAGTTGCTGCTGGTGTTGGTCTTGGTCTTGCTGCTCTTGGTGGAGCTATCGGTATGGGTCACACTGCTGCTGCAACTATTGCTGGTACTGCACGTAACCCAGGTCTTGGTGGTAAACTAATGACTACTATGTTTATTGCTCTTGCTATGATTGAAGCACAGGTAATCTATACATTGGTTATTGCTCTTATTGCTCTTTACGCTAACCCTTTCCTTGGATAGGTTTTAGTTTAAATATAAAATAAGTTTAGAGTGGTATAATGCCACTCTTATTCCTCGTAGATAGGTTTCAATAAGCCTTTTAAGTTATTAATGCACCAGTGGTGGAACGGTAGACACGCAGGCTTGAGGGGCTTGTGCCTTAGGGCGTGGAAGTTCAAATCTTCTCTGGTGCACCACCTCTCTTTTTATTTAATCACAACTTTTATTTTATATGTTTATTTTTTGTAGGTTTGACCATCTCAAACGTCAAATGCCATGACGATAAGGAAGAAATACTCTTGAGGTGCTAGATTCATACTTTTATGGTTATTTTATAATGAATGCATATTACTCTTGTTCCGAAGCTCCAGCTTGAAGACTCCTATAGGAGTAGAATAAAGCAAATGATATATTTTGTAAATGAAATGTTAATATGCATTCCCAAGGGGGACGTTGGGAACGAGTGTCCGGGGAACAACTATGAATAATATACTAAAATTGGGGTATGGAGAAAAAAAGAAGTAGACTACTACTTCTTAATCTCTTTATGCACAATGGTGGTTAAACCAAGTAGTTTCCATCCTTGGAAGCCCGAACGGTAGTAGAAGAGCTTATCTTTCGGGTAGTTGTGTTTAATGATTCCTTCCATAAAATGAGCAGTCTGTTCACACCATACTCCGTTACAGAACACTGCCAACTCTTTGGCATTGGTGAAGTCCCATGAACCATCTTTTTTTACTTTCATACCCAAAATTTTAAAAATCATTTCAGCTTTCTCTTTTGTAGCATTTTGCATAACAGAAAAAGGGATATTGATAGCAGAGGGAATGGTTTCAAGTTCAAACCAACTTTTGAGTCTGGCATCAATCAGTACTCCTGTCTCATTGGCAACTTTATCTTTCATAAAGTTAATAATTTCAATCTCAGCAATGTTTTTGATATCAGAATCAATTTTTGTTGGTTGTATACAAAATGGAGGACAGGGACGAGATGTTTTAGTATAGTCATCGGTTAGACGATTGTTTGTATCTTGAATTCTTTCAATTTTAATTTTTTTTCCAGAATCAATGGTATATGCAACAGGCATCTCTTCTGTTATTTTTACTGTAGTTTTACCTTCATCTGCAATAAGTAGTGAGGCGAGAAGCGAAAGTATGAGTAGTTGTTTCATAGTATTAACCTTATGTAAATGTATGGGGATGATGTTACAGAGAGAGTATCCCTGTAAGGGTTGGAGTCTATTTTGGTATACGTAGTTTTTGACCAACGTAAACTTTATCGCCTCGAGTTAAAATATCAGGATTGGCAGTAAGAATTCTGTGATAACTTTGACCGTTACCATAAGCTCTTTTTGCAATTTTATTTAAGGTGTCTCCTGGTTTAACTACTATGATTCTCATCTCATTTGAACGTATTTTAATCTCTTTACTGATACTTTCAGTATAGTTTTTACTGCTTTTACTCTCTTTTTTTATGGTTCTTCCTGTAGCTTTTTTACGAGGTTCACTACTTTCTCCAGCCATATTTAATAGTTTTTTAATTTGTTCTGAAAGTTCAGTCAAATCCTCTTCTTTATCTGTTGATTTTACAGTTACTTTATTATAGCTACTGACGGTCTCTTTTTTCTCTTGAACAGCTGCTTCAATATCTATTACTTTTTTCTCTTCAACTTTCACCTTAACGGTATCGGTATCTGTTTTTTCAAGAGCAGAAAGAAGCTCATTATCTGTATCGGCTTTTGTATCTTTAGTCTGATCCATTTTAGACATCACTAAATCAACTACTTTGGAAATTTCGTCAGATGACATTCCTTGATTTTTTTGCATACTGGCTTGAACTTGGTTAGCCACCTCTTCTTTTGAAACAAGTCTTTCTTTTGTAACTGTCTGGTTATTGTCTGTTGTAGTATTGAACATTTTTAATCCAAAATATCCTGCGATTGCAAGTGCGATTAATCCTAAAAAAATAATAATTTTACCTTTACCCCCTTTATCATCGGAACCTTGTATCTCTGCCCCTTCTGATTCTTGTTTATAATAATTATTATACTCATCCTGATTGTATTGATCTTTATTTAACATTCTATTTCTCCTTTGAATTTATCTGTTTTTATTTTATTTAACGATGGTTGTTAATCCAAGTATCTGCCAATACTGCATCCCACCCCGATAGTAGAGTATTTTTGATTTTGGATAGCCAATTTTTACTAAGTTTTTCATGGCATTAACTCCCTGTTGACACCATGGACCATTGTCAAAAATAAGTAGTGTTTTTGCATTTTTAAAGTTCCAACTCTCGTTCTCTTTTTTTACACCAAAAATTTGGGCAATTTGTCCATTAAAATTTCTAGAGGTTAAAATAGGGAAAGGAATATTAAATGCTTTAGGGATACTTCCTGTTTTATGCCACTTTGGCATACGTGCATCAATTAAGATCCCTTTGTTGTTTTTAATTTCATTTTGTAAAAAGTCGAGTACGTCCAGTTCACTAATGGTTTCAATACCTTCTATGGGTTGGTACGGTTGTATGGTAAAGGGAGGAGTTGGCCTGGAAGTTTTTGTATATGAATTTATGAGTTTATGACTGGTATCTTGAATTCTTTCAATTCTAACAGATTTTCCATTGACTTCAACATCGACATGAGAAAGTCCCTCTTTAATGTTGACTTCGACAGCATTTAAAGGTGCGATGAGTAGGGAAAATAAGCTTACTGCTAGAGAAATCTTTGATATCATTATAGTATCTCCTATTCTTTTTTATTTAAAAAAATGTTAAGATTTATTTTATCTGAAAATTTCTTAGTTAATTATGAACTTGTTGGATTTCTTTAAATTATACTTGATATCATTAGAATAATTATTTTATGGGAGTAGAGATGGACTTTACAAATACAATTGGATTGGGTGTTGCTGGTAATTTTGCACACCATTTGGAACAAGCTGGAGAGTTAAAAGATTTTGAAAATGTGATAACAAAAGAGGCAAATGCACCCAAAGGTATATTTCCTTTTTATCTTCCCAACTCTGAGACCTTTTTGGGTTTGTATCCTATTAGTTATGAGAAGTTGGAGCTACCAAGCTATGAAGCCAATGCACAAGTAGAGCCAGAAGTTGCCATACTTTTTGAGATTATATATAATGATAAGCAAGAGGTAGAGACATTGGTTGCTAAGCAGTTCACAGCATTTAATGATTGTACCATTCGTAAAGAGGGTGCAAAGAAAATTTCTGAAAAGAAATCTTGGTGTTCTAACTCTAAAGGAATGGCAAAAGAGTGGATAGCCATAGAAAAGTTTGAAGAGGGTGGGGTGATGGACAATTTTCACTTATGCTCTTTTGTAAAACGTGATGGAGTGATACATCCTTACGGTGTGGATGCACCACTGCTTGGCTACAGTTACTTTTATGCTAAATTGCAAGATTGGCTTATTGAAAAGATGAATGAGCAGAAAGATTTTGGTCCACTTGAAGATATTGCTATGCATCTCAAAGATACAGACTATCCAAAACAAGCTATTGTCTCTATCGGTGCAACTGCTTATGCTGAGTTTGGTGAAAAAAATTATCTACAATCGGGTGATGAGATTTATGTGATTGTTTATGATACTCGAAAAGGAAAGGCTGACATAGAAGAGGCTGAAGATAAAATTATCTTACATCAGGTGGTACAATAACAGATAGGAGGTATTGAATATTTCACTGCACTTTGTTATGCAAAACATTCAACACCAGACCCCGATTTTCGTTATTTTTTAAACCAACCCTTAACTTTTCCAAAAGCACTTTCAAAGCTTGAGGCATGAGGTTTGCTCTCAACACCGAAACTCTCTTGTAGCTTTACTAACATCTTTTTTTGTTCATCGTTTAACTTTTTAGGGTAAACCACTTTGACTTGTGCAACGAGTTGTCCTTTTTGCCCACCGTGAACATCTTCTACACCTTCATTCTTAAAGATAAACTGCTCTTTATCTTTTGTTCCAACTTTCAGATCAAGTTCTAGTTCACCATCTAGTGATGGAATAGTGATACTTTCACCCAATACAGCTTGTGTGAAAAATACAGGAACTTCTATGTAGATGTTTGCACCATCACGAATAAAGTGCTCATCTGCTTCAACATCAAAAGTAAGGTAAAGATCTCCTCGTTGACCATTTTTAGCTTGGTTACCGTAACCTTGAGCTCTAAGACGGTTTCCTGAGTCTACACCTGCTGGGATGTTAATGGTAATGGTGTCTGGCTCTTCATGGAAGCCTCTTCCTGAACATGAGTTACATTTTGAACTTACTTTCTGACCTTCACCATGACATTTCGGACAAGGCTGTGCAAAAGACATAAATCCTTGTTTCATAACCACTTGACCTTGACCATTACAGTAGTCACAGATCTCTAGTTCTCCACCTTCTGCACCTGTTCCGTCACAGTCGTCACATGATACCTTGTATTTGATATCTATTTTTTTCTCACAACCAAAAACAGCTTCATTGAACTTTAGGGGGAACTCTATCTCGAAGTCAAGGTTGTACTTTTGGTTGGCTCCTCTTCGTTGTTGTCGTCCTCCACCAAATCCACCACCTGCACCACCAAACATAGAGTTAAATATGTCCATAATGTCGTCCATATTTTGTCCACCACCACCAAATCCACCACGACCCTGACTTTCGAGACCAGCTTTTCCATACTGGTCATAGATGGAACGTTTTTCAGAGTCTTTTAGAACCTCATAGGCTTGGCTCAGGTACTTAAAGTTCTCCTCAGCTTCTTTATCATCAGGGTTTCTATCTGGGTGATATTTCATGGCAAGTTTACGATACGATTTTTTAAGTTCACTGCCTGAACAATCACGGCTAACTTCTAAAGCTTCGTAGTAGTCAAGTTCTGTCATTTTTTCTCCAACATATTCAAATTGGGCGAATTCTATCATATTTTAGCTATAATCACGTATAAAAATTATGCTCATAATGTAGGAGAAAATCATGGTGAAACATATTGTAATGTTTGATTTTAAAGATGAAAATAAAAAAGAAAATTTAGTAAAAGCAAAACTGATGTTAGAAAATTTAATGGATGTTGTTCCCACACTTAAAAGTATGGAAGTTGGACTTAACTTTTCCAAAGAAGCACGTGCGATGGATTTAAGTATTATTACAGAATTTGAAAGCAAAGAGGGACTTAATTTGTATGCCACTCATCCAGAACATTTAGAAGTGGTTGCGTTTATAAAAACAGTTGTAAGTGCTTCAAAAGTAGTTGACTACACTTTATGAAATACAAAATAGAAGCTTTTGAAAACTTGGTCTCTGCTTTTCAAGAGATGCCGAGCATTGGTAAAAAGTCTGCTGTAAAAATGGCGTATCACTTGGTCATGGAAGACAGCTTTGCAGCCATGAAGCTGGCTCATGCCATAGAGGAGGGGGTCAACTCCATTCAGCGTTGTAAAAAATGCCACAACATGAGCGAAGATGAACTTTGTACTATCTGCTCTGATGAGTTCCGTGATGAGACCATTTTGTGTATTGTACAGAGTGCAAAAGATATTTTAACGATTGAAGAGAGTGGACAGTATAAGGGTGTCTATTACATCGTCACTCAACTGAGTGATTTAGATGAATACCATCTTAAAGATGCTGTAAAAGGTGTCAGTGAGGTTATATTTGCTTTTCCACCATCGTTAGCAACAGATACCATGATACTCTATATCGAAGAGAAATTGACTAGAACTGATATATACTTCTCTAAAATTGCCCAAGGCGTTCCCACAGGTGTGGAACTTGACAATATAGATATTTTATCTTTGACAAGGGCGATGGAGTCTCGGGTTAAAGTGTAGTAACTCGGAAGTGATGGCTTTTAGCCTCACCAATGGTGGGAGTAAACTCTCCACTTCCTAGTTTTTTGCAAGAAGTCTATTAATCCGAGTTGTTCGCTGTTTTCTCGTTAATATACCCTTGAACAAAAGTTTTTATATCCGAATAGACAAAAGAGTCTCTGTACTCTTTAATCTTTCCTCCACTTGCGTTGGGATGTCCTCCACCGTTTCCTACTTCATCTGCCATTTTTGAAACGTCCAGTTTATTATTTGAACGTAAAGAGAAGTTTCCTCTCCAGTTGATGTCCATGTAGAAGTCGTAGTCGGGGTTTTCTACTAAGAAAGTGTTTCCTAAAATAGAAGTATTTCCTAAGCTATAACCTAAAAGACCTTTGTACCCACGATAATCAATGGTAAGACGTTGCTTGTCATTACTCAGCAGTTGTGTCATGTACATGGCAGCCAAGTTGTCTTTTGTATTGTCCTCTTCTTGTTTGAAAAATGCCTTTTTAAGTTGGTGAAGGTCATCATCTAAAGCGATGTGTGCATTCTCTTTCTCAACATAGTTTTTCATCGCTTCTATAAGTGAAAGTTTTAACGCTCTGTCTTCTGCTGGAAACAGAGTTCTGTTAATCTCTCTAGCACTTGAAATCATGCCCAAGCCTACTTTTCCAAATTCAAAAAGTTCATCATCTGAAACCCAAATATCTATGGCGTTGATGGCTTTGACTATCTGTGCATAGTTGCTCTCTTTATCAAAGCTGTGGTGTTTTTGTAGCCATTCATAGGTGATGAGTGTGGCACACTTTGTGGTGTCAAGTTTGTACCATGCATATTGCTCTGCAGTTTTTTCACCCGAACCATGGTGGTCAAGAAGTTGGATTTTAGCACCTACATCTATCGCTTCTGCTTCTAACCATTTTGCCTCTTTGGGGGTAAGGTTTAAATCTGTAACCAAGACAATCTGCTCGTTAGTATTACCTAAAAACTTTTCACGTTTAATGGTGACGATAATCTCTTCAAGACGTGCTTTGACTTCTGGCCCATAGTTGGCATTGTAAGATTCAATTTTTGCGTTGTTGTTTGAAAAACAGTTTTGAGTGAGATATTGACAGCCATAGCCGTCAAGATCAATGTGGGAAAGATGGTAAATGTTCATTTGTAAAAATATCCTCTAAAGTAAGTTCATGTAGAAATGTATCTATTTTACTTTGAAAGGTGGCTAAAAATGGAGAAATGCTACAGTTACCTATGGCTCCATTGGGGCAGGTGTTGGTATATTGGCTACAGTCAAAGACAGCTGGAGTTTTTCCCTCGGCTGCGATAATAATCTCAGCAATACTAATTTCACTACTTTTTTTAATCATAACAAAACCACCATGAGCCCCTTTTTTGGACTCCAAAATATTTGATTTCGCCAATCCTTGTAAAATTTTGGCTAAAAAACTTTTGGGGATACAGAGTTCACGGGCAAGTTGTTCAGCACCTTGTGGTTTCTCAGAGTTTCTGATGATATCTAATGATAGGAGGGCATACTCACTGGCTCGGGTTAATAACATGGTTCTATAATTCCTTAATATAATGTATTAAATACTAATTAGGACTATTTTACTCTAATTTAGGTTAATTTTAGATTTTATCTATATTTAAATAAATAGTGCTAAAATACCATTTCAATTTTATATGGTTTTAAATCTATGTAAAAAATTAAACTACCAATCAGGAGGTCATTATGGCTTTAGATACGGCTAATAAGCAAGAAATTATTGCTAAATATTCAAGAGGTGAGAACGATACTGGTTCTACAGAAGTTCAAGTTGCATTAATTACGGCTAGAATTACATACTTAACAGATCATCTTAAAACAAATAAGAAAGATCACTCTTCAAGATTGGGTCTACTTAAACTTGTAGGTCAAAGAAGAAGATTGATGAGATACTTGAGAAAAGTTGATCTTGCTAGATGGAACACCATCAAAGCAGATATGGGAATCAGAAACTAAGTTTCTTCCCCTCTTATAGCACAAGGCTTTAACCTTGTGTTACTTTTTTAACTACTAATTTCCCCCTTTTTTTTCCTTTTTATTTTTTCTCATACTCTTTAAACCCTACAACTATGGGCTTATATTAGGGTATTAGTCTATGAACTTAGTAAAGTTTAGTCTTGTATACTAAAGTATTCTTCTTGTAAAAACTAAGCCTAACCTTGACAAGATAGGCTCAATGTTGTATAATTCTCTCATATCTTGTATATAAGTTTAAATATTTACAGATAAAACATACAAATTAGGAGTAACATCTATATGAGTAAAGAGAATGGAAATTCTGCTGAAAACAATTCTATTGAAACAGAAGAAAAAACAGAAATAGAAACTCCCGAAATTGAAGAGGTTACAGAGACTGAAGAAGAAACAGTTGATGAACTTACTCAGATGAAAGAGCTTGTTAAAGAGTGGGAAGATAAATATTTAAGAACCCATGCAGACTTTGAAAATAGCAAGAGGCTCTTAGCAAAAGATAAAATGGCTGCAGTATCATACGCAAATGAGAGTTTTGCAAATGATATGTTGTCTGTTGTTGACTCTTTTGAGAGTGCATTGGCAAGTATCGACGCTACAGATAGCGAAGAGGGTTCTGATGTTTTAGATAAAATCAAAGAGGGTTTAGAGTTGACTTATGGACAACTCACTAAAGTTCTTGAAAAAAATAGCATTAAAGCTGTAGATGTAGAGGGTGAGTTTAACCCAGACATTCATCAAGCGATTATGCAAGTAGAGAGCGAAGATAAAGAAGCTGGAGAGATTGTACAAGTTTTGCAAAAAGGCTATACAATTAAAGAAAGACTTTTAAGACCAGCAATGGTAAGTACAGCCAAGTAAAATTGGAAACCGTAGGGTTGGCTTCAGCCGACGCAAAATAAAACATATAAATATTAAGGAAAATAAATGAGTAAAGTATTAGGAATTGACTTAGGAACAACAAACTCTGCAATGTCAGTGTTTGAAAATGGAGAAGCAAAGATTATTGCCAACAAAGAGGGTAAAAATACAACACCTTCAATAGTAGCATTTACAGATAAAGGTGAAGTTTTAGTTGGTGAGTCTGCTAAAAGACAAGCAATTACTAACCCTGAAAAAACTATTTATTCTATTAAAAGAATTATGGGAATGATGTTTGACGAAGAACATGCAGTAGAAGCAAAAGCTAGACTTCCTTACCACATTATTGACAGAAATGGTGCTTGTGCTATTGAGATTGCAGAAAAAATTTATACACCTCAAGAGATTTCAGCAAAAATTCTTATGAAGCTAAAAGAAGATGCAGAGGCTTACCTTGGTGAGACGGTAACAGATGCTGTTATTACTGTTCCTGCTTACTTTAATGATGCACAGAGAAAAGCAACAAAAGAGGCAGGAACCATTGCAGGACTTAATGTTCTTAGAATTATAAATGAGCCAACATCAGCAGCACTGGCTTATGGTCTTGACAAAAAAGAGGCAGAGCAAATTGTAGTTTACGACCTTGGTGGTGGTACATTTGATGCAACCGTACTAGAGACTGGTGACAATGTTGTAGAAGTTATGGCAACAGGTGGAGATGCATTCCTTGGTGGTGATGATTTTGATAACAAGATTATTGATTATGTAGCAGCAGAGTTTAAGTCAGAGACTGGTGTAGATATTAAAGCTGACGTTATGGCTCTTCAAAGAGTTAAAGATGCAGCTGAAAATGCAAAAAAAGAGCTTTCATCTGCAACAGAAACAGAGATAAACTTACCGTTTATTACGGCTGATGCATCTGGACCAAAACACCTTATTCAGAAGATTACAAGAGCAAAATTTGAATCATTAATTGAATCGATGGTAGAGAGTACAATTGCAACCATTAAAAATGTTCTTAAAGATGCAGATGTTGCAGCTTCAGAGATTAATGAGATTGTTATGGTTGGTGGATCTACAAGAATTCCATTGGTTCAAGAGAAAGTTCAAGCATTTTTTGGAAAAGAGCTTAACAAATCGGTAAACCCAGACGAAGTTGTTGCACTTGGTGCTGCTATTCAGGGTGGGGTACTTAGAGGTGATGTAAAAGATGTTCTTCTTCTTGATGTTACACCATTAAGTCTTGGTATTGAAACTTTAGGTGGAGTTACTACAAAAGTAATTGAAAAAGGAACAACCATTCCTGCTAAAAAGTCACAAGTATTTTCAACAGCAG
>LBBO01000005.1_pt9 | contig 16065 bp, 20 predicted proteins | sample 329191 | NCBI WGS metagenome assembly LBBO01 (sample SAMN03174413, study PRJNA266758) | hydrothermal vent metagenome | biome: marine hydrothermal vent; feature: marine hydrothermal vent chimney; material: microbial mat material; isolation source: microbial mat from marine hydrothermal vent chimney...
TTTTACACTAAGTGAAGATGGTCAAAACTTTAGCATTGCTATGAATGCACCTGCACAACAAGCAAGTTCGGGTGGATGCTGTGGTGGTGGACACTGTTCATAACCGTAGGGGTCAACCTCTGTGTTGACCCAAAATTCCATAAATAAAGGAAACAACATGTTTACAATTAACGTAGAAAAAGAGTGTGGATGTTTTAAAAAGAGTTCATACGAAAATGGAATGACTTTTGACTCACAAGCATCAGCTCGTGACCAAGCCAACCTTATGGTAAGTCATATGAACCAACGTTTTTGTCAAACACATCTCTTCTATTTAGAAGAAGATGGAAGCGACTTAAATATTGGTGTAGATATGAAACCACGAAGCAACGATGGTGGATGTTGTGGTGGTGGACACTGTTCGACATAAGAACACTTCGATAAACTCAGTGACCGAATCGGTGGCTGAGCCTAGCCGAAGCCCTACTTAAAATTCCCAAAAACAAGAGGAGCTTTCAAATCAAGCGTCTTAACCTCTTTCATAACAGCTTGTAAATCATCAAGTTTTTTTCCTGTAACACGAACCTCATCACCTTGAATAGAGGGAGTAACCTTAATCTTCATCGCCTTAATGGCTTTGACTATCTCTTTAGCCTCATCTTTCTCAATACTGTCAACTATCTTATAGATAATCTTTGTATTACCACCAGAAATCCCTTCTGTTTTAACCTCTTCAAGCGACTTACCAGCAATATCTCGTTTAATAAGTTTAGAAATCAATATATCTTTCAACGCATCGATCTTATCTTCCGATGAAGAGCTAAGAGAGACAACTTTTCCAGCCTCATTTAAATTAATCTCTGCAACAACACCTTTAAAATCGAAACGTGTTTTCACCTCTTTTTGTGCCATTATAATTGCGTTTTTCATCTCCATCATATCCAGCTTTGCTGTGATGTCAAAGTAGTGATCTTTTGCCATTTTTTATCCTTTTTTAATTAATAATTTTGATATTGCCTTCTTTTCTACCATTAACTTTTATATGTTCAATTTCAAAAGTTTCAGGAGCTTCTAGCCCAATAATAACCATTGGTACAGATAGTATATCTCGTAATGGATTTAAATAAGTAAGAAATTTTTCATACTCTCCAACTGCACCATCCAATCCACCTTTAGTTTTTAACGCTTTTGTTGCACAAATAATAATGCCAATTTCAGTGTCTATCTCTTTATTAACATGATTTAATTCACTAGCAATCACAGGCTTAATCAAATTCCAAGCAATGGCTTCACCATGATTAAATGCTACCTCCAAAGAGATATTATGTTTTGCAAAATCCAGCCTCCATCTATTTCCAGAGTATTCATCATCTTGAAAAATAAGACTCTCTTCATTCCAGCCTAAATCAATAAGCTTTATTTTCAAAATATTATTAATCGATTCAGATAAACTTTTTGCCTTACGATTTGAACTTTCAAAAAATGTTATTATTTCTTTATCACTAATACTTTCTATAACATCTAAAAGCTCTTGCCAAATTTCTTGAAATCCATCTTCATACTTTAAAATAACTTCTGCATGACGAAATGAATGTATTTTATATCTCATCTAAAAGCCTTTTACCTATTCGCTCAACAATCCCAACAACCAAAGCATTACCCATCAAAAAAGCCCGTTTACTGTCCGTTACACCTAGCGTATGATTATCAGGAAACATGTTTAAGCGTTCTAATTCAAGTGGAGTCAATCTTCTGTGTCGTCCATTAACTAGCACTACATGTTTAAACCTAGAAGCAGATGCCCCACCCTCACCTGTAATAATGGTTCGTGATGGTTTGTCTAAAGCATCAGGAAACCCCATGCTACCTTCACTATAAGTATAACAATGACCTGTAGTTTTATTAACACGTTCTATCGACTTAGAACCTTTTTGATATTGCCACTTTTCTAACTCTACTTCATCTATGTAGAACTCTTCAGGCACATCATTTTCATCTACTAAAAAATCACCTAATTTTGAAAAGTCACCATTGTAATCAACCTCAACTCTTGCCGTATGATAGTGACCATCAACCATATAACCCGTCTCCCAAAAAGCATTCTTCTTAGGTGTCTCTTTATTGAAGTTTTCAGTAATACTTACCAAATCATCTTCTAAAATATCTAAAACTATATTTGACTCTTCAATAGTTTTAATAGGAAAAGTTTTAGAAAGAAGAGAGGTTTTACTCAATATCTCAGAAGGAGTCAAAGCATTGAGTTTTTTATATAACTTAGTACCTTTTTTATACGCCAATATAAATACCCGTTTTCGACGTTGAGGCATTCCATATTCAGAAGCATTAATAACACGCCACTCAACAGCATAATCAAGAGCATTTAAAGAAGATAAGATAATAGCAAAATCACGTCCACGCTGGGAAGCAGGTGATTTTAAAAGTCGATCAACATTTTCAAGTAAAAGATATTTTGGAGCTTTCTCTTTTTTCTCCAATAATATTCGATATATCTCCCACCAAAGTACCCCTTTTTTACCCACAATACCATGAGAGTTTTTAAGCGTACTCGCCACAGAGTAGTCTTGACAAGGAAAGCCTCCAACCAGTAAATCATGATCTGGGATATTAGATATTTTTACAGTAGATATATCTTCATTTGAGTGATTCTCAAATCCAAATCTTGCACAGTAGACATCAGAGGCATGTTGAGTTTTAGTCGAAGGTTCCCATTGGTTACTCCATACGATACTAAAGGATTTATCAGATTTTTTAGCTTGTTCTAAACCCAAACGAAAACCACCAACACCTGCAAAAAGTTCTATGGTTTTGATAGTTTTCACCTTATTATCAATCATAGTTTTGGTCAAATGTTCCTCCTGAAGGTTTCTCGTGATTAGTGTTGAAAAAAGTGTTGGTGTTGTCATAATAATCCTTTACAAAGCTCTAATGCAATAAAAGATTATGACATAAATAAAATAAAACAGTAAGAAATATGACAAATTGTCATATTTCTCCTACTTCTCAATCCTCATCATAGCAATTTCGCCATGAACGCAGTCAAGCTTTTTAAGAATATTCATTGCTTCTTGTATCTTTGATTCTTGACAAGAGTGGGTTGTAAAAAGAAGTTTTACACTGTCCTCATTTTTATGAGGTTGTTGCAACATAGACTCTATAGATATATCAAACTTTTCAAGTTCTTTAGTGATGGTTGCTAAAACACCACTTTTATCTGAAACTTCCATTCTTAGGTAGTAGTGGGTTACTATCTCATCTGCAGAGAGTAGCTCTAAGCCACTTCCCTCTAAACCTTTTTTATAACCCAACATCGGTCCGTGGTTTCCACGTACAATGTCTACAATATCTGCAATAACAGCAGATGCCGTAGCATCACCACCTGCTCCAGCACCATAGTACATGGTTTCACCAACACGGTCACCGACCACAGAGACAGCATTCATAACACCATCTACTTTGGCAATCATAGAGCTTGATGGAATCATCGTTGGGTGAACTCTAAGCTCTACGCCATTCTCTGCTTTTTTAGCAATTCCTAGAAGCTTAATCTCATAACCAAACTCTTTGGCAAACGTCACATCTGTTTGTGTAATGTTTTGAATACCTTCAATAAGAATATCTTCTGGTTTTGCATCAATGCCATAAGCGATACTTGCCAAAATAAGAAGTTTATGAGAGGCATCAAAACCACCCACATCAAAAGTTGGGTCAGCTTCTGCGTACCCTAACTCTTGTGCCTCTTTTAAAATCTCATCATACAAAGCACCTTCATTTATCATCTTGGTTAACATGTAGTTGGTTGTACCGTTCATAATCCCTTGAATCGACTCAATATGGTTGGCCGTCAAACCATTTCTCATCGCTCCAATGATAGGGATTCCACCAGCTGTACTTGCTTCATACATGAGTGGAATATCTCCTGCTATCTCTTGGAGTTCATAACGATGGTATGCCAAAAGTGCTTTGTTCGCTGTAACCACAGCTTTTCCATTTTCTAACGCTTTTTTTACAAGTGCATAAGGCTCTTCAACCCCACCCATCAGCTCTACCACGATATCTATTTCAGGGTCATCTATAATATCCATAGGATTGTCTGAGAGCTTAATACTTAACCCTCTATCTTTAGAGAGGTTTTTAACCACACCTGATTTAACAACTATCTTTTTACCTGATCTTGCCTCTAAAATATCAGCATTTGTCTCCAAAATATTTGCAACAGCACTTCCCACTGTTCCTACTCCAAGTATTCCTATTTTTACCATGACTTATCCTTCTTTAGATACATTTTCAGCATCAACTGTTTTCAAAAACTTCTTTATATTTCGTGCTGCTTGACGAATTCTATTTTCATTTTCAATTAGTGCTATACGTACATACTGGTCACCATATTTACCAAAACCAACTCCTGGACTTACAGCCACACCAGCTTCTACAAGTAATCTTTTAGAAAACTCTAAACTTCCCATATCTTGACAAACTTTAGGAATTTTTCCCCAAATAAACATGGAAGCATTTGGTTTACCCATTTTCCAACCAGCATTTTCAAACGACTCCAACATTACATCTCTACGTTTTAAGTAACGAGGAATAATCTCTTTATCGGGGATATAGTTATGCTCATCCAATGCCACGGTTGCTGCCACCTGAATCGGCGTAAACATACCATAGTCCAACCATGATTTAATGCTCTGTAACGCACCAATAAGCTTTTTGTTACCCACTACAAAACCAACACGCCAACCTGCCATGTTGTACGACTTTGAAAGAGTATATGCCTCAACAGCCACATCTTTCGCCCCATCTACCTCAAGAATGGATGGTGTTTTATATCCATCAAAAGTAATGTCGGCATACGCAATATCAGAGATAATATAAAAACGTTCTTCTTTTGCAAGAGCTACAATTCTTTTGTAAAAATCAGGTGTTACCGTCGCCGTTGTTGGGTTATGAGGAAAGTTCAAAATCAAAAACTTTGCACGTGGTAAAGAGTTGTCTAACGCCTCTTTAACATCAGCTATAAATTGATCTTCATCTACTTCAAAATTGTCTTCATCGAACTTTAGCTCCATCTTTTCAACATTTGCACCAGCCAAAATAAACGCTTGTGAATGAATTGGGTAAGTAGGGTCTGGAACAATCGCCACATCACCAGGGTTGGAGATGGCTTGCACCAAGTGAACATACCCCTCTTTACTACCCATGGTTGCTACCACTTCTGTATTGGGATCAAGTACCACATTGTACTTTCTTTTGTACCATTTCGTCATAGCAAGTCTAAGTTTATAAATCCCTTTACTGGCACTGTAACCATGTGTTTTATCACGGTTAGCTGTTTCACAAAGCTTATCTATAATCGGTTGAGGTGTTCTGGCATCAGGGTTTCCCATAGAAAAATCTATAATATCTTCACCGTTACGTCTTGCTGCCATTTTTAGATCATTGATCTCAGCAAAAATATACTTTGGCAATCTATTTATCTTTTCAAATTGAATCTCATCAAACATTAACTATCCTCTTTTTTATTTATTCTTTTAATCTCTTGTAGCAGTAAGCTTTATTACCAACCACGTTGTCCATTCATATCTCTAAACTCTTGTTTGGTCAGTTCTCGAATCTCTTTACTGTCTATGTAGAAGTAGTGTTTCACTCCATCAGCCACTTCAACTGTCTTATATTCAGAAATAATATCCACAAATCCATGCCCTGTTACCAATAACCAACGACCATCTTGAATATCAAAGGGGGTTGAAACTTTTTTCATAAACTCTTTTCGTTGCTTCGTATCTACGTTGATAAACCCAAACCACAACATACCTCTAGTAGGGTTAATACTTACCGTTGAGATAAGCACTACACTTTCATTGTTTTCAACATCAAGATTCTCTTCGCTATTCATCACCATAGATTGATTTGTTTCATCTTTTAAAACATCTGTGGTCATAACAGTTTCAACAACCTGATCTATAGCATTCATTTCTATTGAACTGTTATTTGTAACATTGTCATCAGATGATAAAACAATGGGTTTTTCTATTATTGGAGCAACCAGAACTTCTATCGTAACTGGTTGTTTCACATCTGCCGTAACAGAAACTTTTTCTGCCTCTGGTGAACTTATATTGTTCTCTAGAGCTTTGCTATCATCAAAAGCATTCTCTTTACTCTCAATATTTTTTAATAAATTGTCCAAATTTCCTTGAGTATAAAGGTACCAAGCAGCAAAAAGTATGCCTAATATGATAAACCATTTAAAAAATGAGAACCCACCTCTAGAAGAGGATATTGGCTCTTTCGACATCACAATAACATTGTCAATATCAGGTTTATGGTCTTCAAAGAAGAGTTTAATATTTTCTCTCAAAACTGAAAGTTCTAAATCCTTATACTCTCGTTCTAAAATCAATAAAAACCCTAAGGCTTTAACACGTGTTAGTTTTTCAAAATCTTCATCTCCTAAATACTTTACATTGTCTTCAGAGATGTTTGTGTTCAAACTAATACTATTCAGCCCCTCTTGCTCTATGAGTTCATTAAGTTGCATTTCCCATCCTATGTATTAGTATAGAAGCTGCAGCACTAACATTCAGTGAATCAAACTCATGTTTCATCTCTATCGATACCAACTCATCTATTTTGGATATGGCTTTTTTTGAAAGCCCTTCTCCTTCTGAACCAAGAACCAATACTTTTTTATCAGCAAATTGACAATCGCTAATATTCTCTCCATTAGAAGAGGCTCCATAGATTTGAAACCCTACTTGCTTCAACTCATTTAAGACATCGCCAATATTGGGAATAATGACAAAAGGCATGTTCAATAACGCACCTGAACTGGTACGTACCATCGAAGAGAAGTTAAGTGTTTTCACACCTGAAGCAATAATACCATCAGCACCCAAGGCATAAGCAGAACGTACAATGGCTCCAATATTTCCAGAATCTGTAAGCATATCAAGAACAACAATAAAGCTCTCTTTTTTCAAAGCAGTTAAATCACTCTGTTTAAACTCTTCCATCTCCACCAAAACACCTTGATGGTTTCCACTTTTACTCATCTGCTGAGCCCATTTTTCTTCTAAAAATTTAATCCGTGGCTTATAGGCTTCAAAAAGTTTCTGAGGTAAAATCCCTCTTTTTGCAATATAAACTGTTTTTATAACTGATTCATGCTCTTGCAAAGCATGCAAACAGACTTGTTTTCCATATATAATCATAAAAAGGATTTTATCAAAATCTTGCTGTGTTTTATCCATAAGCAAAGGAGGTGGTACAAGAGAGGAGAAAACTCTTAAGAAATAAGCTCTTTATACCAATCTTTAACGTTTTTATCTGTGATTTTTGCTAAAAGTTTTGCTTTAACTTTGGGTTGCATATCAAAGGCTAAAATATCTTCTACATAGAGTGATTTTACTTCCTCTTTTTTGGCTTCTATCACAACAACCCATTCACCTTTGGTGTTAATCGTTTCAAACTGAACTAAAAGATCTTTGGCTGAAGCACGATAATAGTTCTGAAACTTCTTACTCAGCTCTTTAGCAAAGAAAACTTCTCTATGTTCATCTATCTTCGCTATCTCAACAATAAGTTTTTCTATTCTATGTGGAGCCTCATACAAAACCACGTTATCAGAACCATTCATCACCTCAATAAGTGCTGTAGAACGTTCACTCCCTTTCTGAGGTAAAAAACCATAAAAAAGAAACGCACCCTCTTTAAAACCAGACGCTGCATAAGCCGTAGTCACAGCTGAAGCACCAGGAAGGACATCATACATTAAAGAATTTTCTTGACAATAAGCCACTAGAATTTGCCCTGGGTCAGAAATGACTGGCATACCAGCATCACTCACATAGACCACAGCTTCATCTTTTAAGCGTTCTGCCACTTCAAGAAGTCGCTCTGCACCATTATGTTCATGAAAAGATAAAAATTCAACCTCGGGGTAGACGAAATCAAAACGCTCTTCTAAAATACGTAGTAGTCTCTTGGTCTCACGGGTATCTTCACATAAAAACAGTGTTGCTTTTTCAAACTCTCTTAAAGCGCGTATAGTAATATCTTGGGGGTTTCCGATGGGGGTAGGGATAAATGTAAGCATATTATAAAAGAGGGTAGAGACATGGTTCTGCCCCTACGTAACCATTAAAGGTTGTATTTTCTCTTAAATTTGTCAATTCTACCAGCAGCATCAACAACTTTTTCTGAACCTGTAAAGAAGGGGTGACATTCATTACAAATATCGATTGTCATTACCTCTTTATTTGTTCTAATTTCAAATGTGTTACCACAAGCACATGTTACTGCACACTCTTTATAGTCTGGGTGTATATCTTTTCTCATTTTGGAACCTTTTAGTTTAATTGGTGATGGGCAACAAACCCATTCCAGCATTTTGCTCTTCCCTAATATATATTAGGTGTCGTTGCAACACTCCAAGGTGAGACAACAATTTTATGGTCGAATTATATCGAAAATTTTTTATAGACTTCTTGCGTGACCCTAAATACTCCATATAGATTACACAAAACTCAGATAGAATCTGCTATAAATAAACTAAAAAGGATTTTTTGATGAAAAAAATTTTATTACTATTGAGTATCATCTTCGTTAGCAACCTAACAGCTGAAGAGCAAAAACCATGGACAACAACTCTAAAAAACCTAACGCCACAGGAGCGTCATGTCATTGTGGACAAAGGAACAGAGCGTGCATTTACAGGTAAATACACCAACCATAAAGATGATGGGGTCTACACCTGTAAAGTCTGTAATGCACCTCTTTACCAATCAGATGACAAATTCAATTCACACTGTGGTTGGCCCAGTTTTGACGATGCCATAGAGGGTGCCATTAAAGAGAAAAAAGATGCCGATGGAAGAAGAACCGAAATACTCTGTGCTAAATGTGATGCCCACTTAGGTCATGTTTTTAAAGGTGAAAGTATGACCAAAAAAAATATACGTCACTGTGTCAACTCTATCTCTTTAAATTTTAATAAAAAAGAGGACAACACAACAACTGCCAGTTCTATAAAAAAAGCTTATTTCGCAGGTGGATGTTTCTGGGGTGTTGAGTACCATCTAGAGGCACTTGAAGGTGTAACAGAAGTAAGCTCTGGTTTCATGGGTGGGAAAGTAAAGAATCCATCTTATTATGATGTCATCCGTAAAGATACAGGTCATCTAGAAACCGTCGAAGTTCTTTACGACGCAAGTAAAACATCCTACGAAACCATTGCCAAAGCCTTCTTTCAAATCCACGACCCCACCCAAACCAACGGTCAAGGTCCAGATATTGGCTCTCAATATTTATCTGCTATTTTTGTAGAGAATGAAGAGGAGAAGAGAACCATTAAAAAACTTATTAAAATATTAGAAGATAAAGGTCTAAAAATTGCTACTAAAATTTTAAAGAAAGAGACATTTTATAAGGCAGAAGAGTATCATCAAAACTATTATAAACGTAAGGGTTCTAAGCCTTATTGTCATGCATATATTAAACGGTTTTAACCGTTTGTAGGTCGGGTTTCCCTGCCCATCGGAAATGCTCTTGGGGTGCAACCCGACCTACGTATCACATTCTATTAATGCACCTCCCGTGCAACTTCCTCATCAAAACTCTTCTTATTTAACAAAATAATCCCAACCAAAATCGTAGCATATAGAAAAGTAGAGAGTAAAATCACCCCAATTACAATGGCATCAAACATCTCTTTGTGTTCAAACCCTGCTGGTAACATTTGAAGCATTACAATCGAAAGTCCACCTTTAATTCCTGCAAACAACAGAACCGACCACCAACGTACACCGATGTCGGTCATTTTTTTCGTCATGTTAGAGACAATACCAAAGGTTCCCATCATAAAAGCTCTAATGAGTGTGGTAATGATAAACATAAGAAAAATCTCTTTTTGATACTTAATTAGTAAATCCAAGTGAACAATACTTGCCATCGACATAAACAAAAAAGTATTGGCAAGAAGTGCCAATACAGCCACATAGTTTAGGTTCTGTTTGTGACGCTCTATATCACTCACATCTGAACTTAGTTTACGGGTAATACCACTCATAAAGCCTGAAGAGAAAACCTTTTTACTTTTGTTCGCACGGTTCACAATATTTCGAGCTTTCTTTACTTTTTTCTCTTTCTTATCAAAAGATTTCTGCGTCACGGTATTGAGGGTAATAATCGCCACAATAACAGCCAACAATCCAGCCATATGGAAATGTTCAGCCACTTCAAACGCTCCATACGCTGTTAAGAGTATCAGAACCAACTCACTCATGGGATCAGATGTTAAACGCATAATAAAAATACCAATAAACCCAACCACAAGCCCAATAACAACAGAAATAGAAATAACTTTGAGTGACACCATCACAATATCCATCGCCCCTATCTCAACTCCGTTCATCATTGGTATCGCAATAAACATAAATATAATCAATGCTGTTGCATCATTAAAAAGTGACTCACCCTCAGCCAATATTGCCAACTTATGAGGCACTTTAAAACTAGAAAATACCGAAACTACGGAAACAGGATCAGTTGCTAAAACCATCGCGAACAGTGCAATAATCGCCCCTGTGGAGAGGGCATACTCTGCAAAAAAGCTATTGGCAGCATAGATACCAAAAGCGATCGAGAGAGCCACAGAGAGCACAGCCAAGTAAACAAGGCTAATGGCGTTTTTCTTTAAGTCATCCAGCTTTAACTGCAATGCATCTGAAGCGATTAAAACAGGAATAAGAAACAGCACCAAATCAGCAAACGTGGCTTCTGAAAAAAGAACCATATTGGGGAAGATATAATAAAAAGCGTAACTCAATCCTATCAATGTAATAGGGGAAGGGATTTTAAAATATTTCTGCAGTTCAATAGAAATAAAAAGTATGGTAAGCAGAACTAAAAGTGTTAATATCATGGGGATTTCCTAAATTTTATAGTAGATGTATTTTAACCATTTGTCTCTATGGTTTAGGTTACAACAACAACTTGGAAGCGACTGCACAAACGGCTGATTCACTCTTTAAAATAAGAGGGGTATCCAAACCCATGATATTTTCAGAGTTAAACAGAGCCGCCTCTTCAGCTGTAAATCCACCCTCGCAACCAATAACCATGGTTGAGAGATCAGAAGTACTATTTAGCGTCTGTTTTGAAAAATTCATCATTACAGCATCGGGATTATCCGATAAGAACTCCTCTAACGAAGCACCCATAGAGAGCTTCATTAAAGAACTTCGTCCAGACTGCTGAGAAGAGTTTAACAAAATCTTCTCTAAACGTTTAAAGTCAGGCTTAAAACTTTTTTGCGAACGTTCACAGTAGATAAAAGTAATACGCTCTAGCCCCATCTCATTAAGTGTTGGCAATACTTTTTCAACACTCTTCAAATCAATCACACACCAAGCGATATGCAAATTTCTCTTTGCCTTTACAGATAAAGTTTCTGATTTTTCTAAAAGAAGGTGTGCCTCTTTTTTATCTAATGAACTTATTTTATAAAAAGAGATAAGTTCATCTTCTAAGTTACGTAGAGCAATCAGCTCACCCTCACGATGACGACGCACCTTAAAAATATAACGATGCTCATCACCTGTTAACCGTAGTACCGATGCCCCTGCTTCTTTATGGTAAAGGTACTGCATGCTTTTGTATCACCATATAGACTACCATTCCTGCAATAATAGCCATATTGATTAAGCCAAAAACAACAGCAGAAACTCTTGCCTTTTTAGTACAACTCCCTTTATCAACAACTCCCTTTAAAATCTTTTTATATTTAAAAACTTCCAACATAATCATGATAAAAAAGAGTACTATCATGATTATCATATCCATTGTCAAACTCATATGGGTAAAAATAAATGCTGTTAATCCTGAAAAAGCTATCATGGTAAGTAGACCATGTGAACAGAACATATAAATACGTGTACGACGTATATTTTTAGCACAATCGCTACTTAAAAAAGGGATAATTATCCCTATAAGCAACAGACCCAACATTGCCTTAATTAAAACAGCATGATAGAAAATCATCTCTTCAAACTCGCCATACATCTCTAAATCCTTTAGTAGTTTAATATTCATCTACTTTTTTTGCATGAATTATACTATAATATTTGTATAAAATAAGAAGGTATAAGAGATGATTAGTATTGATGACGCATTAGAAATTATTTATAGCAAAGTGACAGAAAAAAGTAAACATATTATTCCCATTGAAGAGAGTCTAGGTTGCATTGTTTCTAAAGAGTACAAAGCATCATTTGACCTACCACGTTTTGACAACTCAGCCATGGATGGCTATGCTATTAAACTTTGCGATGCAGGTAAAGAGGTTCGTATAAAAGAAATAACCTATGCAGGAGACAAACCAGAAGATACCTTCAGTGAAGGAGAAGTTATCAAAATCATGACAGGGGCTCCCACCTCTAATTCTTGTGAAGCCATTGTTCCCATAGAGGATGTAGTAGAAACAGCCACAGGAATAAAGCTTCCACTCAATATCAGAAAAAATGCCATGATACGATGGAAAGGCGAAGATATTAAAAGTGGAACACCTTTTCTCTTTGCCTATACCAAAGTAACAGCCTACACCTTGGCACTACTAACCTCACAAGGTATTACGCATATAGAAGTTTTTAGAAAACCTAAAGTAGTTATTTTCAGTACAGGTGAAGAGTTAAAAGCCCACTATGAGCGTATAGAACAACATCAGCTCTACAACTCAAATGCACCCATGTTTTATGCCCGAGCCAAAGAGTTGGGCTGTGATGTAAGTTATATCGCCTCTTCAGGAGACACTTTAGAGTCTCTAAAATCTGCTGTATTAAATGCCAAAGATGCTGACCTTATTTTAACCTCTGGTGGTGTATCTGTGGGGGACAAAGACTTTACAAAACAGGCATTTACAGAACTTGGTATGGAGACCTTTTTCTCAGGAGTTAACATAAAACCTGGGAAACCAACCACCTTTGGAAAACTGGACAACTGTTTTGTCGTTAACCTTCCAGGGAACCCTCTGGCAGCCATGGTAAACTTTGAGATGTTTGTTAAACCTATCATTTCTAAACTCTCAGGAGCTAAAAGTTTTTATCATGGACTCATTACAACTAAAATGAGAAGTGAATATAGATTTAGAGCTGGGAAAAATACAGTTATTTTAGGAGAGTGGGATGGAGACTCATTTGCCCCACTAAGCAATCAAAAACCAGGGATGGTTTCACCTATGGAAAAAGCTGATGGTATGATAGTAACGACAACAGAAGTAGATTTTTTAGAAAAAGATCAATGTGTAAAAATGATACCGATAAAATTGGATTTTCAAAGTGATAAAAAAGAAGATTTTTTTATAAGATAAATGTAAGGGTCGAGCCATGTCCCTACCCGTGAAGGTAAAAACATGATTCTAAGAAAAAATGATTACAGTCCAGCAATAAATGCAGATACTGCTTTGATGTCTTCGTCACTATAAGTAGCAACTTGACCTTTCATTAATGCACCCATACCAGCTACATTACGTGTACCAGCTTTGTAACCAGCAATTTTAGTCTCTAAGTCTGCTGCTGATTGACCAGCGATAACTGCAGATTTACCAAGAGCAGCTGTTTTACCATCTGCACCGTGACACCCAGCACATTTAGCAAAAAGAGCTTTACCATCAGGACCTGTAGCTGCTGCTACTGCTTCTGTTGCTTTCTCTGCTACTGCAGATGCTGCTTCTTTTGTACTCTCTACTGCTGCTGTTGCTGTTGCTGCTACGGCTGCTGTTGCTGCTGTAGCTTTTTCTGCAACTGCATCTTTTACTTCAGCTGCTTTTTCAACTACTGCTTCTTTTGTTTTTTCAACTGCTGTTGCTACTGCTTCTTTAGCTTCTGTTGCTGCTGATTTTTTATCACCACCACATTTACCTTCGCCACATTTTTTAGCTGCTGCTTCTGCTGTTTTAGTTTCAGCTGCTGGAGCCTCTACTTTAGTTTCTGCTGCTGCTTTTGCTTCTGCACCTGTCGCTGAATCTCCACATCCTACTAATAGAAGTGATGCTGCTACGATTGATAAAACTGTAAGTTTTTTCATGTTTATATGTCCTTTTGTTTAAAAATATGCGTAAGTATACTACACTTTTTTTGGATTTACCATTAATTTTTTCTCCAATAACTCTTTCCAAAGATTAATGTTTGTCCATTCATCTTGAATCTGTTTTGAGAAAATAATATCTTTTAAACTTATAATTCCCATAAGTTCACTGTAAGCGTCCTCTTTAAAGCCTTGTGCATAGCCTGTTTCTGTCTCATGAACAATGATACTATTCAAAGTAACATTTCTCTCTCCATTTACCATTCCTGTACAGGCTAAAACACGCTCTACCATCAAATATATAACTCTTGAGAACTGTTCAGCTGAAGGAGAAACAGGTAATTCAACCCAGCGAGATGAATGTTTTTTCATATCTTTTATATAAGAAGGGTTATCTCCTGACCATAAAGTAATGGAGTGGTCAAACGCATCAATAAGCTCTTTTATGTAACGCTTGGTTAAACCAAAGTCATAAACCATCTGTCCATGGTCAAGATAGTTGGATTCTAAAAGAACCTCTATCTTATAAGAGTGTCCATGTATATTTTCACTACATTTTTGTGTCGAACATCCCCGAACAATATGTGCATTTTCAAATTTAAACAGTTTTCTTATTATCATTTGTCAATTTCCTTATCTAAAATTCGACCAGTCGAATGAGCCAACTGCTGAAGTTGACATAGCGTCAGCGTAGGATGATAGGCTTTGCCTTGAATCCCTCCTATTAAATCAAAAGACTATCTGCCCATCTTGTTGCATACGATACATAATATCTTTCGCTTTTTGATGCCCTTGAAATGCTGCCTTACGACACCACTCTAAAGCTTTCTCTTGGTCTGTTTCACACCCCAAACCTTGGTCATACATGGCACCAAGATTAAACTGACCTTGTGGTGAATTTTTCATGGCTGATTGCTTAAATAATATATAGGCTTTTTTATCACTCTGCTCTACACCCGTACCCTCTTTATATAAAGCTCCCAAATTATTAAAGGCTTCTGCATTACCTCGTTTGGCTGCCTCTTCATACCAAAAAGCTGCTTCTGAATGATTTTGAGTGCATCCTTCACCATTTTCAAACATCAGTGCCACATCAAACTGAGCTTGAGGCATCCCTTTGGTTGCTGCTTGTAGATAGTATTCATGTGCTTTTACGCTATTTTTCTCAACACCGAGACCTCTAAAATATAAGAGTCCAAGATTGTAAGCTGAAGAGTGTTCTCCAGCATCAGCTGCTTTCTTATAATACTCTATGGCTTTTCCATAATTTTTTTCCACACTCAAGCCATTATGATAAAAGTAACCAATGGTTGCAAGTGCTTCTAAGTCACCTTGATTGGCTATAAATTGATAAAGTTCTAATGATTTAGCATAATCTTTAGCATTAAAAAGTTCCAATGCTTCGGCTTTTAATTTACTGTTTGACATATATTTCTTACCTTACATACTGTTTTTTGGGTATTTTTTTGGATTATATAGGTCTAAACTTAATATTAAGAGGGGAGGTTTAAGAAAGGAGTTTGTGAATCTATCACAAACTCCTAGGGAGAAAAAAACTATTTTATAATTTCAAATACAACACGACGATTTTGAATTCGTCCTTCTCTTGTATCATTACTTGCTATTGGTTGTGTAGAACCAAATCCTTCTGTTGATAAAATGCCTTCATCAACACCTTGTGATACAAGGTATCTCTTCACAGCATTGGCACGTTTAGCACTAAGTGACATATTAGAAGACTCTTTCCCTCTACCATCTGTATGTCCTTGAATTTTATATGAGTAACCTTCATACTTTTTCATAACAGTAACTGCATCATTTAAACGCTGTTTACTCTTGGTTGTCAACTGCATACTTCCAGACTTAAACTCAACCTTTGTTAAAGAGAACGCATCTGCTAACTTTTTCTCTGCAGTTTTTGCAGCTGATGCTTTTTCTGCTACTGCCAACTGAGCAGCTAACTCTTTTTCATCAGCCAATCTTTGT
>LBBO01000001.1_pt25 | contig 15664 bp, 20 predicted proteins | sample 329191 | NCBI WGS metagenome assembly LBBO01 (sample SAMN03174413, study PRJNA266758) | hydrothermal vent metagenome | biome: marine hydrothermal vent; feature: marine hydrothermal vent chimney; material: microbial mat material; isolation source: microbial mat from marine hydrothermal vent chimney...
TCCATTAGACCGTCATCACCCATTCTCATCTCTGATGGTAATGGTACTTGTTTCATTAAACTAATTATTGTTAAAGCCATACATTTCTCCTACATATAGTTGTATTCTGGGCCATCACCACCATAAGGTGTGGTCCAAGTTATTCCACCGTTAGGTGATTTGATGTCACAAGTTTTACAGTGCACACAGTTTTCAGCATGAAGTCTTAACGATTTGTCTCCAGAGTTTTTATCCGTATGAAGTTCATAAACCTCAGCAGGACAGAAAGCAGCACAAGCCAAACCATACTCTTCTATATTTGATGCTTGAAAATCTGCTTGATTGTTTACAACCAAGTGTACAGGTTGAACCTCATCATGCATTGCTTTTGAGTGGAATACAGAGGTGACTTTGTCAAAGGTAAGTTTTTTATCGAACTCTAGTTGTCCTGCAAAACGTGTTGCAAATGGAACACCTGCAAACGCTGAAACTGTTTGCGTTTCATCAGCATCAGCAATGCTTTTTGGAACAAAGAGACAAGTTCCACCAGTTACTAACTGAATAGCCATTTTTAGCCCACCAAGAACCATACCGTCATTCATTACAGCTCTCATGTTTCTAATAGGATACATCTCTTTGTAGATGAAAGAAGCGTTTACCAACTCTTCATATTTTGCAAGAGTCTTTTTAGAGGTATCATTTTTAGCAAATGCTTCCACAGCAGCTTGTGCTGCACAGATTCCTGAGCCAATAGCAAGGTGAACACCTTTAAGTCTGGCTGTTGTTAAGAACCCAGCACTGTCTCCTACTATCATGAGGTTCTCTTCATAATATTTAGGCATAGAGTTCCAACCACCTTCAGGGAGTGTTTTTGCACCAAATTCCATAATGGTTCCATCTTTTAAGAATTTAGAGACATAATGGTGAGTTTTCCAAATTTGCATCGCTGCATGGGTATCGAAACTTGGGTCGGCATAATCAAGTCCGACAACCAGTCCAAGTGCCACTCTGTTGTCGCTTAACCCATAAATGAATCCACCACCAAATTCTGATTTGTCTTTGAGTGGATAACCAAAGGTATGATAAACAGCACCAACTTCAATGTTTTCTTCAGGAACTTTCCAAATCTCTTTTACCCCTAAAGAGTAAATTTATGGGTTTTTCCCTGAGTCCAAGTTAAATCGTTCTATAACTTTTTTAGCCAAGCTTCCTCTTGTACCTTCTGCTAAAATGGTTATGTCAGCTTCAACAACGGTTCCCTCTTGGTAGTTTTTCTGTTTTTCACCATGGTGGTCAACACCTGTATCTTTGGTTTTAACACCTGCTACCTTACCGTTGTCATCGTAAAGCATATCATCAACAGCAAAGCCTGTATAGATTTCTACACCTTTACTCTCGGCAATACCTGCTAAATATTTACAAACTTGTGCAAGTGAAGCGATTTGATTCCCTGTATTGTTCATGTAAGGTGGGTGGAATGGTAGTTCCATTTGACCTGCATCACTTAACTTTACTGTAACATCAGTAGAGACCTTAGAGTCAAATGGCATGGCATCAAACTCTTCTGTTGTTAAAAGTTCTTTAAATACCTCGGGCATCAGTACAGCACCAGAGAGTATGTGCGAACCAATAGCACTCCCTTTTTCTATAAGAATGATTCTCTTCTTTTCACCTGCTTGTTCTAACTTGTTGGCAAGTTCTATGGCTGTTGCTAAACCAGAGGGACCACCTCCAACAATAAGCACATTGGTTGAAATAACATCATGACTGTTCATTGATTATTCTCCATATCGTTAATATCACTAAATAAATAAAATTGATTAAAGTCATTAATTTTATTTATGAGTGCCATTAAAAATAACATAATGCTACATGATAATACAAATTATAGAAGCTTATAATAATAAGAAATTGGAGGTTTGTAGAAAAGGGTAGCAATATATTATTAAAAGTGATGATAAATATCAAAAATATTTATCATCTAAAAGAGAGAGTTTTCTTAATTGTCAAAGAACTTTAATTCATAAAGTTTGTCAACCATTATTTGAACAGAAGCTACAGAATTTTTAAATCTTGTCTGTTGAAGTGGTTTTAGTGTCATAGGAATAACTTTTTCTGCTCCACCAGCACCAATCATCACAGGCACACCTGAAACAATGTTTGAATATCCATAATCATTGTCAAGCATTATAGCACAAGAGTGAATTTGGTTGGTGTCTTTTAAAATGGCATCAACCATTACAGTAGTAGACTTTGCAGGTGCATAGTAAGCAGAACCATCACCTAAAAGATTAACGATTTGAGCCCCACCATTTCTAGTTTTTTTAACGATTTCACCTATCTCTTCGGAGTCTAATAAATCATCAATAGGCACACCAGCAACCGTTGTAAACTTAGGAAGTGGAACCATGGTATCACCATGACCACCCATAACTGTAGCACGAATTTGTCCAGCACCATAGCCTAGTTTTTCAAAAATAAAGTGTGCCATTCTAGCAGCATCAAGTATACCAGCCATTCCCAATACTCTCTCTCTAGGGAATCCTGTCTCTTTTAGTGCTACATAAGTCATAATATCAAGAGGGTTTGAAACCACGACAACAACAGAATCAGGAGCATGTTCTTTAATTTCTCTAGCATACATTTGAACAATTTTTGCATTCATCATTAGTAGGTCATCACGATTCATGCCGGGTGTTCTTGGAGCTCCTGCTGTAATAACAACAACATCAGAATCAGCCATATCTTCTGGACCTTTGGCTGCTTTTACAATGGTGTGCTGTCTCGCAGCATTGGCTGCTTGTGACATATCAAGTGCTTTACCTTTTGTAACATCGTAGTTTCTACCTCTAAGTACAACATTATGACATGTTCCGTTCATCGCCAATATAAAAGCCACTGTTGAGCCAAAATTACCAGTTCCTATAACCGTTACCTTTTTACCTTTTGACATTCTAATCCTTGTAAGTAAATTACTTATTGTTCTATCTATTCGATCCCAAGTCCCAGCTTGGGAATATATATCATTGTATAAATTACCAAACCAAACATAGTTTGGAAACGAAAATGAGTCCAATAAGCCTCATTGATTATAGCGTGAGTCGGTAACAAAAGTAAAACAATAAGTTCAGAAAATGTTATATTGTAGGAGTTTGCGAAGAGTGGAAACACTCTTTATAAAAAATTAATATTATTTATAATGAAATCAAATGAAATTAGCCTTTCTCCTTTGGCAAGAGAGTATCTTTTTACTTAAATACTCTCTCAACATACTGCTTTTAGGTAAGGATTCAAAAAAATCATCAAAAATAGCAATAACAAATTCAGAATTAATCGTACCTGTTGTCGTATAGGCTTTTAGTTGGTTATCTAATCCTAAAAAACCCAATACTTTTAAGGATTTAGAACGCATAGCTTCAAGGGTAATCGTTTCATTTTTAGGAGACCAACCATAAGGAATATTGGGACTTAATGAAAATGAACTTTCATCAAAGTAATAGAGATTTAGTGAATCATCTTTAGCTACTTCACTTTTAAAATGTTCTATCTCTTTTTTTGCTTTTTTCACTATACTTCTATCTTGTTTGGTAATGGAAGCTCTAGCCCTTTTATAGGAATAACCTAGCTTCTTCAAAAACCTTTTTAGCGTCTTTTTACTTATCTCTATCCCATCATTAAATAGTTTAGAACAAACTGTTGATAATTGAAATGGATATTCCTCTACATAAACTTTTACACTCTTTTCATGCTTTTTTTAATATAGGTTTTCTTCCTTGCCCTTTTTGTGTGGTCAATCCAATTATAAACCATTCTATCTGATATTTCAAATATCGCTCCTATTTCTTTTGGACTATATCCTCGATTACTTAGCAATATCCCACTTGCTCGTTCTCTCTCTCGATATTTCTCATGATACTTTTTTATCTCTTTTAAGTTAGCTTCTTCTGATTCACTTATTTTCTCTACTTTTTTCATTCTGACATTTTAGCCTATTTTGAATTTAATTTTGGGTAGGTACTTATATCCTGAAGTTCACTACAAGGGCAAACGCATAGGGGAAAATTTTAAAGGTCATCTCTACGACAAAGCAACGACAAAAAGTCTACCTGCACAAGAGGCATTTGCGTTATATGAACACTTCTATGCAAAAAATAGCAGATAGACAGCTTTATCAAGGTTGTTTAATATGGGCTTGGCTATACTCAATTATAGAGAGAAATTAATGTCCGAAAATGAAAATTTAACGACTAAGTTTCACTTAAGAAACGAAATTTTTCAACCCATCGAACAAGATACCGATATTTCGGGCTTTTGTAAGATGAGATTTTTAACATTTCACTGTTTTTTACCGTATAAGTTTCGCTTAAGAAATCAAGACCCCGAAATACAGGGCTTGGTTACTATTACAACTTGACCCGATATAAAGGGTAGAGGTCAAGCCGTGTCTTGACCCTTTGCTCAATGGGGCATAATTGTTTTTATTTGTGTAATATTTAACATTTAAAAATATTTTATGTTTCTTTAAGTTTAAATCTATTATAATGGTATCTCAACGACATATAGGTGATGCTCTAGCTCTCCCCTATTTCCTGAATTAGTACAGTTTGCTCTGTAAAGAGTAGGTTGTCTATTAAGTCTAGAGTAATCCCGTACAGCTATACTTTATAAATATGTCGTTGAACTCCCTAAGGTTACTTAAGGGTTATTATTTTGAGTCTCTTCAAAATATCCTTTTTCTTTGTTTTTTATAACTCTTTTGTAATCTTTAATCACCCCATTCATTGCGATATAAACAGCACGCTTATCTACAGCATTGATGTAGCCATAGGCTGAAGCAAAATTTGCTGTTGCCTCTATAGGGTTTATAGAGTAGGGAACCATTGCTCCTGTTAGAATAATCTTTTTTTCTAGTTTGGCAAAATTTAAATACTTGGCAGTTTTGTCCATAGTATCTGTTCCATGAACAATAATAATGGTCTGCTCCCTATGCTCTTTAATGGTTCGCACCATCAGCTCCCTATCTTCCTCGTTGATATCCAAACTGTCTTTTTCTATAATATTAATAATCTTAAAATCAGTTAGCCAATGTTCAGCTATAGATTTTAATGCATCACCTTTTGGCTCTATGTCTAAATTCCCTGTAAGTGGATTATAAACTTTGTTAAATGTTCCACCCGTATTTATAATTAATATTTTCTTCATTGTATTCCTCTTTATATCTTTAACTTATATTCTATCTCAATCGTGATAAAATACGCCATTAATTTATAATGGAGAATCAAATGGTTATGAAAGGCAAAAAAGGAATTATCCTTGGAATTGCAAACAAAAAGTCGATTGCTTATGGCATTGCAAAAGCTTGTAAAGAGCAGGGTGCAGAGGTAGCGATTACATTTTTAAATGAGCGTTTTGAGAAAAAATTGGCACCTATTGCAGAAGATTTAGAGTGTGGCGACTGTTTTTACCCTTGTGATGTTAGCAAACCAGAAGAGATAAAAGCACTAAAAACATCTATAGAGAAAGAGATGGGTCAAATAGATTTTATCGTTCACTCTATTGCTTTTGCACCTAAAGAGGGGCTTTCAGGACGTTTTTATGATATCTCTAAAGAGGCATTTGATGTTGCTATGGATATCTCGGTTTATTCGCTTATTGAAATAGTAAGAGAGTTAAAACCTGTTCTTTCAAATAACGCTTCTGTATTAACGCTCTCTTATTATGGTGGGGTAAAGTACATTCCAAACTATAACTTAATGGGTGTCGCCAAAGCAGCTTTGGAGATGACGACCAAATATTTAGCAGAAGATTTAGGACGTGATGGAATTCGTGTCAATGCCATAAGTGCTGGACCCATTAAAACATTGGCAGCAGCAGGAATTGGTGAGTTTGGGTTTATGTTAAAGTGGAATGCAGCTCATGCACCACTTAAAAAGAATGTTACTATTAACGATGTAGGTAACTCTGGTATGTATTTACTTTCAGATTTAAGTGCAGGTGTTACAGGTGAAGTTCACTATGTTGATGCAGGGTATAATATTATGGGTATGCCAGCTGTAGCCTTGAATGAAGAAGGTAAGCAGACCATTGCTTGGAATGGTGAAAAATAGTGTTAAAAGATGGCTTTAGTGATTCAGCAGAATATTTGGCAAAGAAATCCTTTTTTGATAAAATTATTACCATTTATGGACGTAATGCTGTTTTAGAAGTGTTAGAAGATGAAACCATTCAAGTTCATAAACTTCATTTGGCTGATTCTAACAAATCAGTGGCTCAATTAGACAAGATGGTGACTATTGCCAACACTAGAAATATAGAGATAGCCTATCATGATAAAAAGGCTTTATCTCGAATTTCTAAAAATGCCAAACAAGACCAAGGTGTGGCTTTAGATATCGTACTGGATCACGCTTTAAATGAAGATGAATTTTTAGAAGCAAACCGTACTTATAAAGTCATTGCTTTAGATGGCATACATAATCCTCAAAACTTAGGGATGATTATCCGTTCCTGTGCAGCAGGTGATGTAGATGCTATTATTTTACCCAGTAAAAATTCAGTACAAATTTCGCCATTGGTTATAAAAGCTTCTGTAGGAACACTTTTTAGAATTCCTATTATCAAAACAAACTCACTTGTTAAAACTCTTGAAAAATTTAAAAACAGAGATGCAGAGCTTTATACGCTCTCTTCTCATGCAAAAAAAAGCTACAAAGAGGAGTCTTATACCGACAAAATAGTATTTATATTGGGTAATGAGAGTAAAGGTGTAACTCCTGAACTTGAAAATCTTTCAACCTCTTCAATTACTATCCCCATGAAACGTGGGGTTGAGTCGCTTAATGTGGCTGTTACAGCTTCTTTATTGGCATTTTTATAAAGAGATGATTAAATCATCATCTCTTGTTTGAGTTTCTCCTGGTTAAGCTTTTTAATAAGTTTAACCGAGAGTTCACCATAACGCTCTTCATCCATACCCAGTTTTTCAAGTAGGATTGTCATATCATCTTCATTTGCCCAAGCATTTAAGACTTTAAACTCTTTTTTTGTTAGTTTTACTTTTAAAACACCTTTTAGTTCCTCGGCATCTTTTAATGGACGAATTAGTTTTCTAACATGTCTTTCTACTTCATCTGCTAAAGCTGTTGTGTTGTTATCTATGTTCATTTATCGTTCTCTTTCATATTTACTCTTCTCTTCATCTATGGCATCTTGCATGGTAGTTTGAAGGTTTGTATACCACTCTTTATCAGCTTTGTCTACTTTAAAGGTATCCATGTATCTGATATGCACGGTTGCCGAATGAGCAGTTTTGTTGTGTTCATTGAGCAGTTTTTTACTGTTGCTAATAATAATAGGTTGAATAGTTAATTCAAGTTTTTCAGCCACAATACGTGTTCCACCTTTAAACTTCAATAACTCTTGTTTATCGCTTCTTGTTCCTTCTGGAAAAATAGTGATAATTCTTTTTGTATTCTCTTTGGTATTTTTACAATCTCTTAAGAGTTTAATAAGTCCACTTTTATTCTCTCTATCAACTTCTATCATATCTGGAAGTTTTAAGATATATCCAAACCAAGGAGCATCAAAGAGTTGCTTTTTAGCTACCCAACGAAGGTCGGTCTCTTCTGCAGCTTCCATGGAAATAATGTCAATAATACCTTGATGGTTTATAACAAACATATCGGCACTGTTGTCTCTTTTTCCATGAGTAACAATCTTGCCACCAATACAAAAAATAATGACTCTGTTCCAATAGTGTAAAATACTATTTCGTCTATTCTTGAAGAGGAACATAAGAGGTACCATAATGCCAGCAGCTATAAAAGATATGGTTGCAGCACCATAGTAAAATCTAATTTTCGCAAAGATCTTCATGTTTAATCCATCCTATTGTACCATTTTTATACTCTATCTTTATAAACTCATTACGTTCAGCTAACTTGGTTGTCGTAAATCGTTGGTCAATATGTATACTGGTTGTACTATTTGATGTCGGTACAATGTAAAGAGGTGACCCCTCTTTTACACAGACTTTGGTGAGAGTTGTATAAAATGTTAAAAGAACAGCTGCTGAAATAACAGCAATAATAAGGTAAAAGAAGTCTCTTTTCCAAAGAAAGAGAAGTACAAACAGAAGGGTTAATGAAATCAGCACATACTTTTTAAGTGCTTCAAAGCTGTCATCTTTAGGATTTAAATCTGTTTGAGCTGCCACGGAACCATCATGTACCTGTATAGGAACATGTTTTTCTACAAAAGTCTCTTTTATGGTGTCAAAGTATGAAAAAGTTAGAGAGGTTTGTGTTGCAGGTAAAACGATGTAGTAGTGAATCTCCATTTTAGAACCATCACGCTTTGCATTCTCTACACCATCTTTCATCGCTTCTGGTACGTAAATGTCTTCCAGGTTTGCATCGTGTGCCTCTATGGCAATAGCAATAAGGTTACTGGTCTCATCATAAACAGAGACTTGATGATTTTTAATTTTTAATCCAGAGGCGATAACTCCTGAAAAGTTACTCTTTTCTGGGAGTTGCTTAACGGGTATTCTCACACCAGTTAATGTTTGGTGTTTGCCATTAAATGTAATGTTGATTTTGGGAATTTTAAAAAGTTCTTCAGTAGTTTTAAAATAGAAAGCATAGAAGGTTTTAGCACCATTTCGAATAATAATCGGCTGGTTTAAAACAGGCTTTTTATTACCTTCAAAGCTAAATTCTATCTTAGCATTACCTTCTCCCGTGGTGGTTAAAAAACTGATGGGAAAAACTTGCTTTTCATATACTTTTTTAGGAACATAACTGTATTCAACATCATTTGCTAAAAGTGTGGTAGAAAAGCTTACAAAAAAAGCAATGAAAAGTAAAATATATGATTTTAGGCTTTGCATTAAGCAATCAATCCTTCGAGCATTTTAATGCCATCTTTTGAACCTAAGATAGTCTCTAACGCACGTTCAGGGTGAGGCATAAGTCCAAATACATTTTTCTCTTTGTTACAAACACCAGCAATAGAGGTTACAGAACCATTTATAACCACAGGCTCACCATGTTCATCTGAATAACGTATCAAAATCTGTTCATTGGCTTCTAACTCTTTAAATCCTTCTTCATCGATGTAGTAGTTGCCATCTGCATGAGCAATAGGAATGTTAAGAACTTCATCATTGTCACATTTTTTTAAAAAGTCATTGTTGTTGTTCACCACTTTAAGTGTTTGAAATTTTGAGATAAAGTGTAGACCAATATTTCTTTTTAAAGCACCAGGTAGAAGACCAACTTCTGTTAAAATCTGGAATCCGTTACAGATACCTAAAACTTTTCCACCATTGTTGGCGTAGTCCATAACTGTTTTCATAACAGGAGAAAACTGTGCAATCGCACCAGAACGCAAATAGTCACCATAAGAGAAGCCACCAGGAACAACAACCAAGTCAGTGTTTTTTGGAAGTTCTTTTTCTTTATGCCAGATAACCGTAGTGGTGCAACCAAGCTTTTCAAAGGCATATTTTGTATCTAGGTCACAGTTGGTGCCTGGAAATTGTAAAATAGCTACATGCTTCATTATACTAACTCGATGGTATAATCTTCTATAACCGTATTGGCTAAAATCTCTTCAGCCATTTTTTCTACTTCTGCACGCGCATCAGCTTCATTGGTACTTGTAAGTTTTAGAATAATCTGTTTTCCCATTCTTACATCTTCCACACCTTCAAAGTTCATTGCATCTAGTGCATGATGAATTGCTTTTCCTTGAGGGTCAAGTACGCCTTGTTTTAAAAATATGTTTACGATTGCTGTCATTTTTTTTCCTAGTTTTTTACGTTTTTTGTTTATGAGTGAAGGGCAGAGAGATGGCTCTGCCCCTACGGGTGTGATTTGGTTTTTAGTTTCCTAAAATTCTGTTAAGAACTTCTTCATAAGCAACTTTTAGTCCACCTTGAGCTTTTCTAAATCGGTCTTTGTCCATGCTCTCACCAGTGTTTACATCCCAAAATCTAAAGTTGTCAGGACTTAATTCATCAATTAGAATAATGTTTCCATTTACATCTCTACCAAACTCTAACTTGAAGTCAACAACAGTCATCTCTTTGTCTGCGAAGAAATCTTGCATTATTTGATTGACTCTTCTTGCCATAAATCTAATGTAGTCTAACTCATCGGTATTATTGACCAGTTCTAAGATAAGACAATGTTGGTCATTAAGTTTTGGGTCACCCAGCTCATCATCTTTATAATCAAACTCTACCAATGTAAAAGGAAGTACTTTTCCATCTTCAATACCAAGGTTTCGACTAAGACTACCTGTAGCAATATTTCTTACGATGACCTCAATAAGAATAACTTCTGCTTTTTTATGCAACATATGGTTCTCATCCAACATCTCTACAAAGTGCGTTGGAACACCTTTGTTGTTTAAAAGCTTAAAAAGTTGAGTAGAAATTTTGTTATTTAACGCACCTTTTCCCTCTTCACTTGACTTCTTTTCGCCATTAAATGCTGTTAGATCATCTTTAAATTCAGAAATTAAAAGGGTTTCATCTGCTGTATTCCAAATTTTCTTTGCTTTACCTTCATAAAGCAATGTTGTTTTTTTCATCTATATTGTCCTTATAAGTTGTTTGTAATCATGAGTGCTTTTAAAATATCAATGGCACTTTTAAGTTGAGAATCTTTATAGATTTGCTCTTCTGTAATGATGGTTTTGTCTTCATTTTTCTCTTTTTTCTCACGTTTTCCATCAATTTTTTCAAGTTCACCCTCAAGGTGTTTTTGTAAATCTTTCTCTTTTATAGAGATTCCCTCTTCAGCTTTTTTAATCTCGCCAAAGGCTACTTCGATGTCTGGTGTTACCCCAACTGCTTGTATGGTTCTTCCACTTGGAAGATAGTAGCGTGCAATGGTCAGACGTAAAGCTTCATCTTGGCTAATAGGCATAACCACTTGAACTGAACCTTTACCAAATGTCTTTTTCCCTACAACCACGGCTCTTTTATGGTCTTGTAATGCACCAGAGACAATCTCACTGGCAGAGGCAGACCCACCATTAACTAAGACTACAAGAGGTATCTCTGTATTGGTTCCTGCAGATGTTGCATTGTAAACAAGGTTCTCTTCAGCTATTTTACCCTTTTGGCTTACAATAGCACCCTCTTTAACAAAGATGTCAACCACTCGAATGGCTTGGTTTAAGAGTCCACCAGGGTTGTTTCTAAGGTCAAGCACAATACCTTTTCTCTCTGGGTGATCAGCAATGGCTTTTTTCATGCCATCTGTAACTTTTTGGTCAAAAGAGGTAATTCTTAAGTATAAAATATCATCACCAATGGTTTTAGAGTAAACCGATTGAATCTCAATAATATCTCGAATGATTTCGATTTTTAATGGTTTACTTTCACCCTCTCTCACCAGTGTCAATTCTATGGATGTATTAGGTTTTCCACGCATAATAGAGACAGCTTTGTCAATGGTCATACCCATGCTAGCAAGCTCATTTATTTTCAAGATAATATCTCCAGCTTGGATACCCGCTTTGTCAGCAGGCGTTCCTTCAAGTGGGGCAATAACCGTTAAAGCACCATCTTTCATACCAACGGTGATTCCTAATCCACCAAATTCACCATTGGTTTGAACTTGAAGCTCTTTGGTCTCTTTGGCATCCATAAACGAAGAGTGTGCATCAAGGTTGCTAAGCATTCCTTTGAGTGCATTGTCAATAATATCACTGGCATTAATGTCATCAACATATTGTTCTTCGATTAACTGTACAATTTTGGTAAACTTCAAATAGGCTTGAAGTTTTGATGCCTGTTGACTGTTTGGAGTATCAAAGTTCTCTGCTTGTGCAGAGGTTGCGAAAATGAGTGAGGCAGTTACTGTTGAGATGAATCCCATAAGTATTGCTTTTTTATTTTTAATTATCATATTTATTGTTAGAATCCCATTGTTTTTAGCATTACGATAAGCAAATAAATATTGGGTATTTAAGTGTTGCCATAATTAAGTGCTATATTTTATCAAAAGTTACTAAAAGTTCACCAATAATGAGCATATTAAATAATAATGTTCATGCGTTATTTTAAACTTGACAATACTAGACTAAAGGTAGTATAATTAATTTATAGTAAATACTATTAGATTTTAGTAAAAAAGGAATGATTAAATGACCATTTTAGAAAAATTAACCAACCAAATGAGTTCATCTATAGAATCGGGTGTTTCATTGGCACTACACAATAAAAACCAAGAGGTAGACCCTCTACACGTTTTATGGGCTTTGTTAACCAATACCAGCTCACTGATGCACCAAGCATTAAATAAAATGAACCTTGATAAAGCTGCTATTGAATTGGAAGTAAAAAGTGTGACCAACAAACTACCACAGGTCTCAACAGTTACAAAAGAGAGCATTCGCTTGTCTCAAAACTTGGTGGCTTCTTTGCAACAAGCTGAGGGAGTTATGACAGCCAATGGAGACCAGTATTTGTCTGTAGATGCATGGCTTATTGCCAACATTGAGGCAGGATTTATCAAAGATACCCTGGGTAATATGTTGACCTGTCAGAGTTTAAAAAGACATTGGAGTCCATTCGTGGTGGTAAAAGTATCGATACACAAAGTGCTGATGAAGCATTAGAGGCTTTAGATCAGTACGGAATTGACCTAAACCAAAGAGCGTTAGATGGTGAGCTTGATCCTGTTATAGGTCGAGATGAAGAGGTGCAACGAATGATGCAAATTTTGATTCGTAAAACCAAAAACAATCCTATTTTAATTGGTGAACCAGGAACGGGAAAAACAGCCATTGTTGAAGGTTTGGCACAGCGTATTGTTAACAAAGAGGTACCGTTAAGTTTACAAAAGATGCGTGTTGTCTCTTTAGATATGAGTCGCTTAATTGCAGGTGCAAAGTACCGTGGTGAGTTTGAAGACCGACTAAAAGCAGTTATTGATGAAGTAAAATCAGCAACCAATATTATTCTTTTTATTGACGAGATTCATACCATTGTTGGAGCAGGAGCATCTGAAGGTAGTATGGATGCAGCCAACATCTTAAAACCAGCCTTGGCACGGGGTGAGCTTCATACCATCGGGGCAACAACCCTTAAAGAGTATAGAAAGTATTTTGAGAAAGATACAGCACTTCAGCGACGTTTCCAGCCTGTTAAAGTAGAAGAGCCGTCTATTAATGAGGCACTGCAGATTTTACGGGGGATTAAAGAGCGTTTAGAGTCACACCACAACGTGACCATTATCGATTCGGCTCTGGTGGCTGCAGCGAAACTGAGTGACCGTTATATTACTGATAGATTTTTGCCAGACAAAGCCATTGACCTTATAGATGAGGCAGCAGCTGAATTAAAAATGCAAATAGAGAGTGAACCGACTGATTTGTCAAAAGCAAAAAGAGCATTGACAACCCTGCTTGTAGAAAAAGAAGCATTGCTGATGGAGGGGGACAGCAAAAACTCTAATCGTTTGGCTGAAATAGAGAAAGAGTTGGCAGATTTAGAAGAGGAGAAAATTTCACTACAGAGTCAATTTGACAATGAAAAGTCTGTATTTGATGAAGAGTCTGAACTTAGAAGTGATATTGAGTCTTTAAAAATCAAAGCAGCCTTGGCTGAACGTGAAGGTGACTTCTCTAAAGTTGCCGAGATTAAACATGGTGAGATTCCTGCTAAAGAGACAGCCCTACTAGAGCTTCAAGAACGTTGGAAAGAGATGACCAAAGAGGGAACATTGCTTAAAAACTCAGTAGATGATGAAATGATAGCAAGTATCGTGAGCCGTTGGACAGGAATACCTGTTAACAAAATGTTACAGACTGAAAAAGATAAAATCTTAAACGTAGAGAAGATTTTAAATGAAGAGGTTGTAGGTCAAAATCAAGCGTTAAAAGCAGTAGCAAGAGCCATAAAACGTAACAAAGCAGGGTTGAGTGATATGAACCGTCCTATTGGTTCGTTTATGTTCTTAGGGCCTACAGGTGTGGGTAAAACACAAGTTGCTAAGACCCTTGCCAAATTTTTGTTTGACTCAGAGAAATCGCTTATTCGTATAGACATGAGTGAGTACATGGAGAAACATGCAGCTTCACGTTTGGTAGGTGCTCCTCCTGGTTATGTGGGCTACGAAGAAGGTGGACAGTTAACCGAAGCCGTAAGAAGAAAACCTTACTCGGTAGTACTGTTTGACGAGATAGAAAAAGCCCACCCCGATGTGTTTAATACGCTATTGCAAGTACTTGATGATGGTCATCTCACAGACAGCAAAGGTGTGACAGTAGATTTTAAAAATACCATTATCATCATGACTTCAAACATCGCATCTGACAAAATCATGCAGTTTTCAGATAGAAACGAACGAGAAGTTGCTGTAAATGATGAGCTAAAAAGACACTTTAAACCAGAGTTTTTAAACCGTTTAGATGATATTGTAATCTTTAACCCACTGGACTTAGAAGCCATTACCAGCATTGTCGATATTATGTTTGCAACCATAGAGAAAAAATTGGCTGCAAGAGACATAAGCATCTCGCTTACTCCTGCTGCAAAAGCCTACATAGCCGAAGCAGGTTTCGACCCAGTTTATGGAGCTAGACCTCTTAAACGTGCATTATACGACGAAGTAGAAGACCGATTGGCAGAGTTAATCTTAGAAGATAAAGTTGTCGAAGGATCTTCTGTAGTATTTGATGTTGTTAATGGGGAGATGGTGGTGAATGTAGAGTAGTATTTAATCCTTTGAGATGTTCAAACTTACGATAGTTTAATAGATATCTTGCAAAACTAGGAAGTGGAGAGTTCACTCCCACTATGTTTGCAAGTTTGTGAGGCTGAAGCCATCACTTCCGATGAGTTTTTATTCTAAAAGCCCTCGAACCTTCTGCAAGTCCTCAAAAACCTCTCTTTTCAAAGAAGGGTTTTTCAACAAAAAATTAGGATGATAGGTGGGGATTAGGGTGTAGTTTTCATGCGTGGTGATGGTTCCTCTTATCTCTTTTAAATCCGTTGTGTCGTTGGTTAAATAGTGGTATGCTTCTTTTCCTAAAGTAATAATAATTTTGGGTTTTACCAATTCTATCTCTTGAAACAAGTAGGCTTTACAGGTGTGGAGAGGTGTTTCGTGTAGCTCTTGTGTGGGTAGGGGACGACATTTTAAAAGGTTGGTGATGTAGACATCATTTCGTGTTAGACCTAAAACCTTCTCTATCATGGCTGTGAGCATTTCACCACCACGCCCTAAAAAGATTTGACCTACGTCATCTTCCATCTCTATGGGGATGCCACCTATAAACATCACCTCTGCTTGATTATTTCCTTCACCAAACACAACGTTGTTTCTACTTTTACTCAGAGAACATAGGTGACAGTTTTGGGCTTGTTTTTTTAGTGCTACTATAGAGTTTGGTAGCTCTAAAAGGTTCTGCTCTTCATGAGAAAAAGGTTTGGTATCTGTGTATTTGTAGCCGAGTTCTTTGAGTTGATAGAGTTGTTTTAGTAAGAGTGCATTGTGTAGGTTTTTCATGGTGTTATTGTAGCGTAGTTTTTAGAAAATGTATTCTACCAGCATAGAAACTGCTGGTAGTTAAGATAAATCTTATTTAAAGTCAGGCTTTGGAGTTTTATCTGTACTTTCTGGAAGTTGTGGGTACGATATCTCTGCTTTTCTACCTTACTCAA
>LBBO01000001.1_pt64 | contig 15587 bp, 14 predicted proteins | sample 329191 | NCBI WGS metagenome assembly LBBO01 (sample SAMN03174413, study PRJNA266758) | hydrothermal vent metagenome | biome: marine hydrothermal vent; feature: marine hydrothermal vent chimney; material: microbial mat material; isolation source: microbial mat from marine hydrothermal vent chimney...
TTTTTGTGTACCATCTTTTAGGTCAATAAACACTTCACCCTTTTGAACAATGGCTTTGGTCAACTGAGTAATCTGATACGCCGAAGGACTATCAGGGTAAAAGTAAGATTTTCTATCAAAATTAGAGCTATGATTTACATTTGCATTAATCGCATACCCCAACCTCATCGCTTTAATCGCTGCCTCTTTATTCACCACAGGCAAAGCCCCAGGAAGTGCCAAACAGGTAGGACAAGTGTTAGAGTTTTGATGCTCTGCAAAACTTGTAGGACAAGAGCAGAATAGTTTTGTTTTGGTGTTAAGTTGAACGTGTACTTCTAGGCCAATGACTGTTTCAAACATCGGATAAACCTTTTTTATTAATAATTAATTGAATTTTTTGGATTATACCTTTTCTTTGGTTTTATGGGGTTTAAATGGTAAATATCAATTAAAAACAAGATATAATTAAAAAAGAACATAATCTCCCATTAATCTATAATAAGGAACCATCATGAGAGCTTTTAAACTTTTACTTCTTCCCTTGGTTTGTCTGAACCTTTTATATGCAAATCTAGAAACCATCAAAATTCCAAAAAATATAGAGACCAAGCTCTGTAAAAAACTTTCAGACAAAGGGTGCAACTATCAACAACAATTGGAGTCAAGCCACTATTTTAACCTTAGCAAAAATAAAACGCTCTTCTTTTTTCATCTCTATCAAAAAAATGGTCTCTACACCCATGGCTATGCCAATGTACCTGCCATCGTTGACAACAAAGGCAGATGGACAGTGGTAAACAAGATTATTGATGCAGAGATACAAGAGGTTGTACAAGACCCTAATGGTGGCATTTGGCTACGTGCATTGTGGATGATAGAGGGAGTTTCACCTTCACTCTACTACAGTAAAGATGCCATAACTTGGCGTGCTGTTACTTTTCCTGATAACCGTCCAAGTGCTGGAGCTTTTGAAGATTTAAGGCTCTGTCTTTTAGAAAAAACCATAGAACTCACCTTTAGCAGTTTAGATAACGATGAAAGTGACAGAACATGGAGTGCATCCTATAGCGTTGCCATGAATAAACACCCTCAATGGAGAGCTTTAAATTACAAAAAAAACTGTAGCCATCTACCTGCTGACAATAATGATACATGGAGTCTAAAAAAGAGTAAAAATGGATTAAACTTGGTCTTTAAAGCCATGGAGGCTCCTAAAGAAATCATGCTTGAAGATGATGTAACTCCAAGCAGTAATGCTAGCAACAGCACATTATCTATAGATAGTTCAGTAGTAACTCCAATGCAACCCACAGCAACACGCAACATCACATATACCATTCAACTTGGTACCTTTAACCATAAAGAGAGTTTAGATGTTATGGTTAAAAATATGGAGCCTCTAAAAGAGAGGCTTATCAGCAAAGAATTGACCATAGATGCTACAAAAAAACATAAACTCTTTTTAGGTTCATTTAGCAACCGTAAAGAGGCTCAAGCAGAACTTACTAGATTAAAGAAGAGCTACACAAAGAACAAAAAATTGCAAGGGGCTTTTGTTACGAAGTTCCCATAAAGCTGCATATTTTAAATAATAAATCAGCTATAATACGAGCAACTTTTGAAGAAAAATAAAAGGCAATAAATGAATAAAATTTTACAGATGTTGGAACTTCAACAAGAACTAAACGATGCAACCAACGGTCTCAATTGGGAAAATGGTATGACTAAAAATGGTAAAATCATTGATTGGCGACGTTGTATCTATCTTGAAGCTGCTGAATTGGTCGAGTCCTACCCTTGGAAACACTGGAAAAACATCGATGCAACACCTGACTATGCAAATATTAAAATAGAAATCGTAGATATTTGGCACTTTGTTATGTCGGAGGCTCTGCGTCTCTACAAAGTAGAGAATAGAGGCTCCATTGCAGAGATAGCAACAGCCGTTTCCAAAATGGAAGGCTTTGAAGATTTTATGCACAGCAACAAAGGTGAAACACTCGACAGCTATGTAGAGATAGCCTTGGTTGAAGATATGATTAAAATTCTCTTTTGTGACAGTCAGAATATTGATGGTTTGCTTATCTCGTTTTTAACCATGTCATCAAAATTAAACTTGAAACTTCCAGAGCTGTATGAACTCTATATTGGTAAAAATATTTTGAATAAATTTAGACAAGATCATGGATATAAAGAGGGTTCATATATAAAAATATGGGATAAAGAAGAGGACAATGTGGTCATGCAAAGAATCTTATCTGAAAAGAGTGACATCACACCAAATACCTTATATAGTGCATTAGAAGAGGCTTATCCAAAAGGATAAGCCTTCATATTATTAAATATCTAAATATTTAATAATTAAGGAACATTTTTCATTAAGTTAACTCTGGTTGTACCAGAGCCTACAGAAATCTTTTTCACCAAGCGAACCGTTCGACTTCCTGAGAATCCACACTCAGAAGCACAGCTTACAGTTCCTACCAAATAATATTCTCCTGCAGGGACACCAAAGAAATTAAACTTTCCATCTCCATTTGACATAGTAAACTTTAAATAATTAAAAAGTCTTGGATCAGACTTTGACATTTTATAACCACTTAAGTAGCTCTCTTGATACCACTGTTGAGAATAAGAAGTAACAGGGTTCAGATAAAGTTTTACCTTTTGCCCCATAACTTTGCTTGATGTATAGGAATTTTCTAAATATACAGTTCCACTTACTGTACTTCGACCTGTTTTTCTCAACCTTCTATACTCACCTACTGGGAAATCTATACGCTCCATAAGACCACCATTTTCCAAAGGTATTTTATCTATAATATTTTGATCTCCGTTTTCACTTATACCTAATAATGGATTATTTTTAGGTACATCAACTCTATTACCAAGGTTTGGATTTTTATTAATTAATATCTCTTCTTTAATAGGTACACGAGGTCTCTTAACAACATGCGTATTTCTTTTTACTTCTCCAGCACCTTGGCTTACAAGAATGGTTCGTGGAGTACAAGCAGATGTCCCCATAACAGCTAATGCTAATACAAAGTATTTTAATTTTTTATTTAACATTTTTAATTCCTTCTTTATTTTCCTAAACAAAATTCACCGAACATTTTATCTAAAATTTCTTCAGAGTCATACGGCTTGGATATTGAACTTAACGCTGTAATTGCATCTTGTAGATGATAAGAGAAAAACTCTAACTCACCTAAAAGAAGAGGTTCTTTGGCCTCAATGATGGACTGTTTGGTCTTCTCAACAGCTTCTATTTGTCGTGTTGAAATCAACATTAACTCTTCATCTTGCCCTATCTTATCAAAAAGTTCTTCTAACTTCTCTGTAAGTGTTTTGAAATTGTATTTGGCACTCACTTCCAAAGGTACATACTTCTCTAGCTGCTTTAACTCTAAAATAGGCTCCAAGTCTGACTTATTTAATGCCACCATAATCTCTTTATTTTCTAAAGTTCCCAATATCTCAACAATTTTCTCATCTTCTGCATCAAAAGGTCGACTGACATCAAAAAGTGCAATAACGACATCAGCATCAGCCACTGATGCTAGTGAACGCTCCACACCAATCTTCTCAATGCTATCACGGGCATCACGAATTCCTGCTGTGTCTATAAGTCGAATAATATGCGAACCTATACGCACCTGCTCTTCGATTGTATCGCGAGTGGTACCAGCAATCTCACTAACAATAGCACGTTCGTATGCAAGTAGCCCATTTAACAATGAACTCTTCCCTACATTAGGCTTACCTATGATGGCAACTCTAAAGCCCTCTATAAGCCCTTTACGTCTATGACTTGCGTCAACTATCTTCTCTATTTTAATAATTAAGGCATCCAATTGCATAATGATATTTTTTAATATATCATCAGGTATCTCCTCTTCTGCATAATCAATCATCACTTCTGAATAGGCTGTAGCACGAAGCATCGCTTCCCTACTTTCGTCGATAAACTCTTTTAAGTCACCTTTTAACTGTTTGGCTAAAATCTTTGCTGCATCAACAGATTTTGCCTCTATAAGTTTGGCTATCGCTTCGGCTTTGCTTAAATCAATCTTTCCATTTAAAAATGCCCGTTTAGAAAACTCCCCAGGTTGTGCCAAAACAGCTCCATGAGCCAAAAGTGTCTCTAGAATCTCTTGTGCCACTATCATACCACCGTGACATTGGAACTCAACAATATCTTCACCAGTAAAAGAGTGAGGGTTTTTAAAGTAAATAAGAATAGCATAATCTATTAACTCATTGTCTTTGTTGTAGAGTGAGGTTAAATGAGCATGTCTAGGAATAATCTCATTTTTTTGAGAAACTTTTTTAGCAAGAATAAGGGCTAAGTCACCACTTACTCTTATAATCGATATTGAAGATATGCCAGTTGCCGTAGCAATGGCTGCTATAGTCGTACTAGACATAGCTATTAGATCTGTTTTTGGTTATTAAAATTATTAATAAGAATAAACTTTTTACCATCTTTACCTGTCTTAATAGCAATATATTTATTCGGGAACATTGCACGAAGCTTTTCTAAGGCAATCTGTACTAAAATACCATCAAGAGGTTTTGTTTTTCCCTTGCCATGTTCGATAATATGCTCTGAAATTGGCTTCAAGTAATTCTCAATCATCTCTTCTTGAGCTTGAATAAACTCTGCAATTTCCAATTTAATATAGAGGTCATAATGAGAGTTAATCCAGTTAAAAAGCATGTATGAAAGTGCATTGTATCTGTACCCCTCTTTACCAATAACAAGAGCAGCATCTTCACCATCTATGAAAATATGAGCAATTCCATTAAAGACATCTACTTCAACCGTATCTATTTCAAAACAAGCAACACTTATAAGCTTTTTAACTTTGTTCTCAATCTCTAAAGATAAGGCTTTATTTTCAGGGCTATCTCTATCATCATCGAAAGATAAAGAAGCATGTTTCGCTGCAGAAACCTCTTTACTCTTCTGTGTAGAAGCCTCTGCTACTTTTTTATCATTACGACTCTCCACCTCATCGTTAAAAAAGTCATCAACAATTTCATCTTTTTCATCTAGAACAGTAGAGACATTTTCAAAACTCTCTGTAGTTCTCTTTACAATATTCTCAGTTTTTACTTCTGGTTCTGCTGCATTTAACTCTTCTTTAACATCATCCTCTCTCTTTTTAGGCGTGACCGTTATTGAACTGTTTTTACTTACCACTGTTTGCTTATTTTCAGTTCTCTTCTTTTCTTCTTTAGGAACTGAATTTTCAACACTCTTTTTAACGGCAATAATAATGGCCTTTTTTCTAAAAAGTCCCATCATTCCTGCATTTGGATGCTGTACTATCTCATAATTTATCTCTGTTACTGAACACTCTAACTCTTGGGCTGCCTTGCTGTAGGCTTCTTCTAGTGTCTCAGCTTCAATTCTTTTCATTTCCATGTTCTCTCCCCACCTATAATATTAAATTTATTTTTTTACGGCTGCTTTGGCAGCTTTCTGTTTTTCAAATGCATTGTTTATAACAAACTGTTGAACGATTGTAAATATGTTGTTCACTAACCAATAGAGTACCAATCCTGCAGGGAATGTTACAAAGAAAAGTGTCATAACTACTGGTAACCATTGGAAAATCTTCTGTTGCATTGGATCGGTCATGGTATTTGGTGTAATCTTCTGTTGGTACCACATAGAAGCACCCATCAAAACTGGTAATACAAACCATGGATCTTTTAGAGAAAGATCTGTAATCCATAATACCCACTCTGCACCTTGAAGTTCAACTGCGTTCAGTAAAACTCTATAGATTGCAAAGAAAATTGGAATCTGTAAAAGTAATGGTAAACAACCACCCATAGGGTTGGCACCATTTTTCTTATACATCTCCATCATTTGAGCATTCATTTTTTGTGGATCTTTACCATACTTCTCTTTTATCTCTTTCATCTTTGGTGCAAGGTCTTTAAGCTTTTGCATCGACATCATACCCTTGTATGAGAGAGGGAAAAGAATCAATTTAATAAGCAACGTTACTAAAACAATTGCCCAACCCCAGTTACCAGTATGGTTATGGAACCATTCCAACACTTTAAACAATGGTTTAGAGATAAATGTAAACCAACCATACTCAATAACATCTGTAAGTTTTGGATGGATATTTTTCAAAATATTTGACTCTTTTGGTCCAATATAACCATGTAGTGCAAATGATGGTTCACCCTGAACAAAGAGTAAAGCATTATCATCATCTACTGTTAATGTTGAAACATTTAAGGGTTTTTCAAAGTTATAAAGAACAGAAGCAAAATATCTGTCAAATGCTGATGCAAATTCTGCATTTGGAACAGATAATGAACCTTCAGCATCTCCATCTTCTATCTCTTCTACTACACCATTAGTTTTCATAATACGTGAACCTTGAACTACCATGTAGAGAGTATGGTCAGCATCTGGTCTCTGTCCTGTTGTTATAAAGTATTGTGCAGGTGATGATAAGTTGATGTTAATATCATAATGACCATCTTTATAAAAAGTTAACTCTTTGGTCACTGTTGTTGAACTCAACTTTTGAGTCAATGTAACTTTTGTAATATCACTATTTAAATCAACTGTTTCTGTAGTTGTTGTATAAGGTGTTTTAAGTGCTTCTGTATTTAAAGCTGTATCTGCAAAACGAATCTCTAAAGGTTTAACCCATGAACTGTTCAAGAGTTCTAATTTTTTACCTTCATACTCATACTTTTTTTCTAATAGTTTAACTTGTGCTATACGCCCTAATTCATCTATAGTATAGATAAATCTGTCAGAGGTTACAGTTGTTAAAGCTTTTACCGTTGAAACAGGTGCTGCGTTTTGTACTATAGGTTGAATCACTTGAGCTGTTGAGCCATTTACTACTTTAGGTGTTTGCTGTTGCGTTATTGGAGTAGTTTGGGCTTCTGTTGTTGCTGTTACATTTTCATCAATGTTTTTTGGTGTTTTTGGCATAAACATGTCAAATATTACAAATACTAAAAATGAAAGTACCAATGCAAGAAGAAGTCGTTTTTGAAGATCGTTTTGTTGTTCCACTAGAAATTACCTTTGGATATTTCTTTATAAATATTAATTTTATTTTGACTTGAATATGTTAAATTATATTAATATTTTAAGAATTATATTTAAAATTATCTGTAAATTATATCAGAAAGTGTTTAAAAAAATCATAATTTAATAGCTTTTAGATGCTTAAGTGCGTTAAAAAACTCTTTGGAGGTTTTTTTGTACTCAACTGACAGTAAATTAGGCTTTGCAACCAATACATATCGACCTGTTTTTAATTGTTCTATGGAGGTTAGGAAGTGAGCGCGAAGGAGTCTTTTGGCTCGGTTTCTATGGACTGCATTACCAACTTTTTTGCTGGCAACAATCCCAACTTTATACTCTTCATTATAAGCCTGATAAAAGAGTACAAATTGTGAGGTGTGTACAGTTTTAGAGTTATTATAAACTCTGTTGAACTCTTTAGTAGTTTTAACACTACTAAAATGTTTTAAACTGCTAATCTTTTTCTACCTTTTGCTCTTCTAGCAGAAATAACTTTACGTCCGTTTTTAGTTTTCATTCTTGTTCTAAATCCGTGTGTTCTTTTTCTTGGTGTGTTATGTGGTTGAAACGTTCTTTTCATAACTGATAACCATCCTTATTAGTATTTGCCCATCTTTGTATAGCCGGACATTAAATTGAAACGCGATTTTATCCCAAATTCCCTTAAGTAAACGTTATAATTTAAACTTTTTCAACCTTATTTCCCTATTAAGCCTTATTCTTCCGTTTCCATAATAGTCTCTATCCTATCATAAGGTAAAACGAATGTTGTAATTCCAGCAATATAAGGTTTTATTTCATAAGGATTATAGAGAAAATTTAAACCTTCCGTCGTAATGGCAAAATTGTCAGAGAGTATAAATTTGTCTCCATACCATCCTATTTTCGTCAAACTGTCACTAACAGACAAGTGGTGACTCTCTCTATAGTATCTATCAGCTGTAAAAGTTAGACGTGTTTCAAAATCTTTTACAAAAATATCTTTTATATCAATCTCTTCTCCACTCTCTATATTATAATTTTCATACTCAATGGTATGGTTTCCATGTGCACCTCCACTATAGTTATAGTTGCTAATCGCCAAAGTAAAACTCTTTTCAGTGGTAGCAAAAAGTTTAATAATTGTTCTATCTTCCCATGACCATGTTATCTCTGGGTCATCACTCAGAAGGTTTAACACTTCCTCTTGGGCATCAAGCTTTTTAAATTTTCTTATTTTCTCTTCAACAATCTCTTCAATCAGACTTTTCATCTTCATATTTTTTGTATCTTTTATAATAGGATACTTTAACTCATACTCCATACAAAACTCATCACCAAGTTTGTTATTTTTACAAAACTTACTATAGAGTCTCTTCTCTTTTATCTGAGTATCATACATGCCTAAGTAACCTTCGCTTGCATAGGTTAAATTTGCGACAACTAAAAGTGTTAGTAAAATATTTTTCATCATCTTTTCCTAATTGTGTAATAATTTATTATGAACTAAGAATAACGGAAAATTGTTGATTATTTGTTGGTATTAATTTAATTACGTAACTGTAATCATTAACTGCTATAATTTAATAATAATTTATAGATAAAGAATCAAACAAACATGGCAAAAAAAAAGAAAAAACAGACGATAAAAATAAACAACAAAGTTAAAGAGTTAATGGATGGTGAACCTTTTGATGAAGGTATCAAACATTTAAGTGAAGATGTTTTAGTAGAGCTTACTATGTTACTCGACCTAAAAGTTGCTATGCTTACAAAAAAAGAGATGCTTCGTGCTTTACGACAAGCATGGTCAGAAGGCAATACCAACTTTAGACTCACCGTTGTTGGCTACCTAGAGCAAATGAACGTTAAAGTAGCCAAATCAGATGAACATGATAAAGTTACCCACATTGTTTCACTGCTTGGTGACCATAAGCATACCAAAGAAGAAGAGCAACTTGTCCTCTCAGCTTTTATAGATACCAAGTTTAACAAAATAAGTGAAGATAAAATCGCCAATAAGCTAAACTATCTACGTCAACAAAAACGCATGGATCTTTGGGAAAAAAAGGTAGATGTAGAGTTCAACACACTTTCAGAGATGGAGTTCTACCACTCTTATGAGTTTGTCATGAATGAAGAGACTTTTTACAAATCACTCCTAACCACCACCAAGAGCATAGAGAACAACCTGCTCTTAAATGAAGACGACTCCTTTATTGGCAAGAACTTAGAAGATTTAAAAAGTTCTGCCATCGTTAAAAAAGAGGAGGATATAAAGATATTTTTAGAAAAAGTCAAAAATAACCACAAATATCTCTCTGAAAACGAAGTGATAAAACTCATACGCTCTATGCCTCCTGAAGATTGTTTTTATGAGATAGACATTCCATTAAATATTGTAAAAGAGATTATTCTACTCATCGACCCTGACTACCGTGTCACCATGCAAGCCAACAACATTGTTGTAGCAAAAGACAAAACCTATAGCCTTTATGGTAAAGAGCTACCATATACTGCTGTTGCATCCTATGGTCGTCTCTTAATTTGTCATGATATTTGGAAAGAAGAGACCCTACCCATAGAGAAAGATATTCTACGTATTAAAGATGAGATGAAAATTCATTTTCATCAAACCATCCAAGACCTAGAAGATGAACTCTTTGAACTTGCAGAGGGTTTAGAGTTAGAAGATGCTGTGGTACACAAGCATATTTTACAGTTCATAGAGCCACAGGTCAGTTCTTCCTTTACCTTAAAAATAAAAGAGAAAATTAAACGCCGAATCGTCTACCACTTTACAGAGCATATTCGACCCTTAAAAGAGAAGCGTAGAAAAGAGGAGCTCTTAGCAAAAACCATTCGAGATTTCAAAAACCTTTTCCCTCTTGCAAGATTACTTAAACGTGAAATCTTCTTTCATGTAGGTCCTACCAACTCGGGGAAAACCTATGAAGCTCTCAAAGCTTTAGAAGAGGCTGACACAGGTTACTACTTGGCTCCTCTGCGTCTTTTAGCACTAGAGGGGTACGAGAACCTAAAAGCAAAAAGTGTAGGTGTCTCTCTCATTACAGGGGAAGAAGAAATCATTGACGAAGAGTCAACTCATATAAGCTCCACCATAGAGATGATGAATGCTTCCATTGATGTCGATGTCTGTGTCATAGACGAAATCCAAATGATAGGTGACCGTGACCGTGGTTGGGCTTGGGCAAATGCACTCATAGGAGCTCCTGCAAAAAAAGTCATACTTACAGGTTCACCTGACGCTTTAGAAGCTGTAACCGAACTCTGTGCGTACCTAGAAGAGCCATTAACTGTCATACACTTTGAACGTAAAAATGAACTAAAACTACTTAAGCATCCTACTCCTGTAAAAGATATAGAAGAAGGTACAGCCGTTGTAGCATTTTCAAGACGTAATGTTTTAGCTCTACGACAACAACTCTCACAAAGGTATGAAGTCTCTGTTGTCTATGGGAACCTCTCTCCTGAAGTAAGACGAGAAGAAGCCAAACGTTTTCGAGAAGGTAAATCTCAAATACTCGTAGCCACCGATGCCATTGCTATGGGTCTTAATCTCCCTATCAAAACCCTGCTCTTCTCAAAAGACAACAAATTTGACGGCCTAAGAAGACGAGAACTGCTCCCCACAGAAGTAGCTCAAATCTCAGGACGTGCTGGTCGTTACGGTTTAGAAGAGGTTGGATACATCGGTGCTTTAGATGAGAAATGTTTAGAAACCATCAGCTCTAAATTTTACCAACCTCTACCCAAACTAGAACTCCCCGTCTCTGTTATGGCAAGTTTAGAACACGTCATGCTCATCGGTGAGATTTTAGAGACTGAAAACCTCTCGACGATATTAAACTTTTTCGCTGAAAACATGGAGTTTGAAGGACCTTTTGTAGCAGCCAACATCGATTCTATGTTAGAAATCGCAGCAATTGTAGATGAATACCATTTAGAGCTAAAAACCCGTTTCCACTTAGCGTGTGCCCCTGCTTCCATATCATCTCCTTACATCGAGTCGGTATTTCACCGTTACATCAAACAGATAGAAGCAGGTTCAACAGTAGAATACATCCCACCAAGAGACCTACCAAAGTTCGCACAAACCAACGAAATGATGCTCAACGCTGAAGACCGAGTAAGAGAAATTTCCCTCTACTTATGGTTATCATTTAAATTTGGAGAGCTATTCCCCGAAACAGAAAAAGCCCTACAAACACGGGTAAGACTCAACAACTTTATAGAAGCCTCACTAAAACAAGCAAACTTCATCAAAAAATGCAGCCGATGTGGAACCAGCCTAGATTTCACCTACCGATTCTCTATTTGTGATGCCTGTTTCACCAAAGGAAGAAGAGGAAGCCGAACCTCAAACAACAGAGGAGCCAGAAACGGAGGAGGTGGAAATATTGGCAATAGTGGTGGTGATAAAAAACCACGTCGAAGAAGCCGATAAAAATACCGTAGTTTTATTTCTTGACTATTATTTAAGTTCCATTTGGCTAAACTAAAATTTAATAGGAGTAAACATGAAACGATTAATCTTAATTTTCATACTCTTCCAATTTAATGGATGTTCTAAAGAGCTAAACATGGAAAACAACAACTCAAGCCCCTTAATAAAACATAGCTTTCAAGATGTTTGGAGTGAAGTGATCTCTGACCCACTGACCATACTTCCTCAAGATACCATATCATTTGGTAAGCTTTTTACCTTCTCTAAAAATATCATTTTAGCTGATGCCAAAAGAACATTGGTTGAGCAGAGAGATATTTTAGAACCCTTTGATAAATTGGCACACCCCAATGGTATTTGTCTCAAAGGTATTTGGGAGATTCAGAGTGAAAACCCCTACAGTGGTTACTTTAAAAACACTACCAAAGCATTAATCATCGCCCGAGCATCTTCTGCCATGTCTAAAACCAAACGTGGTCAAATACGGGCTTTTGGACTGGCAGGAAAAATCTTTCCTACCACCAATGAAGTGCAGATAAATAACGAACACACAGCAAACTTTTTTGTCATAGATGATTTGGGTGGAACAGATGCCCAACACTATACAGACGTAGAATTAACCAATGAACCAAAGGTTACAACTACCAGTGAAGTACTAAAAAACCTACTCTATGGTTTAAAAGTAGCCAAAGCATTTGCCACTGCAGACAAAAACCCTGGCATACGTCAACTTTATGAGATTTCTGAACTGGAAGAAAAAGAGAAAAAGAACCTCATCACTCCAAAATGGATGAAAATCTCAGCCCAAAAAGGGCAAACTGTTGACGCTGAAGATTTTCGTGATGAGTTTGTTTTTACCAATGAAAGAAAAATGGTTTTTGATATTGCTGTAGCGAGTAGAGAAAGCAATGGTAAAAAAGAGTGGGCAACCATAGGTACCATAACCTTTGACAGTTCTGTAGTCTCTACAACCTGTGACCATAGATTACACTTTCATCATCCTAAATGGAGAGATGACCTAAAATACCAATAACCCGTAGGTGTGACCATGTCACACGTCAAAACCAAATACGATATTATTTTAAATTTCCATTTATATTAAATCGAGATTAGACGTTGGACATGCTCAAACCTACTTGTCTACCCTATACCAACCTGCAATAGAATAACGTTTTTTCTTTGCAGGTAAAACTTCATGAGGAAACTCATCGCTTAAAAAAACTACCAAACTATTGGATTTTGGCATAACCTTAGCTAAAAGTTTCTCTTCTTGATTATAAACCAAAAGCTCTCCACCATCAGCTTCATTCCACTCATCGTTTAGATAATAAACCGTGGTCACCACACGGTTTTTAGAGTTTTTAAAAGCATCTAAGTGTCTCTCATAAAAATCACCCTCTTCATAAATGGCAAAATGACTCTCATAATAGGAGAGACCCAAATAGAGTTCTCTGTTCAAATAATTTTTTAAACCATTAGCAAAATCTAAAAACTTACTTTGAACATCAGCATCTTCATTTAACCAATGAATTTTATCTCTTCGTCTCTTGTTGTCAAGATGTAAATCTCCAGCACCTGAAATACCTGCTTTTTTAAAATCAGTTTGAGACGTGGCAAAGTTTATGAGTTGAGTTGGAAGTTCGGGACTTAATGCATCTTCTATAATGATGTAACCATCATTTACTAAAGCATCAGTTATATTTGAGTAGAGTGTTTCAATATTCATGCGTTCTATTTTAGCGAAACCTCTATAAAATGTAGAAGTCTAATAGAGATTTTGGTGAGGCTGAAGCCATCACTTCCTTGTTTTGTGAGAAGTCTAAACCAAAATCCTCTCTACCTCAAGAGCAATTGCTAACTCTTCATCTGTCTTTACCACCAGAGCAGGTATATCAAAAGGTAACTTTTCCATGACCAAACCTCTAGTAATTTCATCATTTTCACCAATTCCACCCGTAAAGACAATGGCATCAACTTCTCCTAAAATAGCATGGTAGGCACCTATATATTTTTTAATTCGATAAACAAACATCTCCAGTGCCAATTTGGCTTTTTCATCTCCCTCTTCTATCATTTTATGAATTTGATACATATTATTTTGACCACAAATCCCTAGAAGTCCACTCTTTTTATTAAGTATTGTGTCTATTTCGTCATTGGTATAGTTACATTCTCTTAATAGATAGAGTAAGATAGCAGGGTCTATATCTCCACTTCTTGTTCCCATTATTAGACCTTCAAGTGGAGTGAATCCCATACTTGTATCAATGCTTTTACCATTTTTAATGGCACATACGCTGGCACCATTACCCAGATGTAGAGTAATAAGATTCATTTGATTTAGATTCTTACCTAAAATTTTTGAAGCCTCTTTTACCACAAAATGGTGTGAAGTACCATGAAAACCATATCTACGAATATTATCTTTTTCATATAATTCAGAAGGAAGAGCATACCTATAAGCATGTTCGGGGATAGTTTGATGAAAGGCTGTATCAAAAACAGCTACCTGTTTTATAGTAGGAGCCTCTTTTTCTACCATTAAAATCCCTTCTAAATTGGCAGGATTATGCAGTGGAGCTAAGGGGATAAGTAATTTGATGGTATCTATAACTTTTTGATCTATAAGCCTACTCTCTTTAAATATCTCACCACCATGAACTACTCTATGACCAACGCCATCTAAGGAGGAGAGTTGTTCTATCCCCACACTTTTGAGTCTCTCTTCAACCTCTAAAACACCCTCTCTATAGTTAACAATCTCCTCTATTTGTCCACCAATAATAACTTTCATATCTATAAATAGCTTATACTTTAGAGAGGAACTTCCTGCGTTTAGTACCAATATTTTCAAATTTAATCCTCTTTAAATCTTTATCTTGAAGCTTGAATAGCTGTAATGGCAACTGTATTAACAATATCAGAGACCAAACATCCTCTACTCAAATCATTAATAGGTTTTTTAAGTCCTTGCAAAACAGGTCCAATGGCTACTGCACCTGATGACCTCTGGACAGCTTTATAGATGTTGTTACCTGTATTCAAGTCGGGAAATATAAATATCGTTGCCTCTCCTGCTACTTTACTGTTGGGAAGTTTGACTTTTGCTACCTCTTTATCAATGGCTGCATCATACTGTATCGGTCCTTCTATAAGTAGGTCACTTCTTCTCTCTTGGGCAATCTTTGTCGCCAATGCCACTTTTTCGACATCTTCGCCTTTGCCTGATGAGCCTGTTGAATAAGAGAGCATCGCTACTTTAGGAACAATCCCAAATCTTAGAGCAGTATCGGCTGAAGTTATGGCGATGGTCGCCAACTCTTCAGCTGTAGGATCTTTATTAATGGCACAATCTGCATAGACCAATACTTTGGTATCCAAGCTCATAAAAAATAGGCTTGATACCAAAGGAATATTGGGTTTGGTTTTAATAATCTGTAGAGCAGGACGAATGGTCTCTTGTGTGGTGTGCATGGCTCCTGAGACCATACCATCAGCAAGGTCAAGATGTACCATCATGGTACCAAAGTAGGTAAAAGAAGTAATTAAATCATAAGATGCTTGAAGTGTTAAACCTTTATCTTTTCTAAGTTTGTAAAGCTCTTTTGCAAAAAGTTCTTTATATTTTGAAGTTTTAGGATTAATAATAGTGGCTTTAGATATATCAAGTCCCAAAGAACCACTTTTATGAACTATCTCCTCTTTATCACCAAGCAATATTATATCTACAATGGCTCTTCTTAATAAAATTTCACTCGCTCTTAAAATCCTCTCATCTAATGCTTCGGGAAGGACTATCTGTCTCTTACTTTTCATCGCTTTTTGAAATAGACCATACTCAAACATCGCAGGAGTAATAAGCGATGATGAGTGTTCTGATATTTTTTGATTTATCTTTCTCATATCCACCGATGCATTAAAAAGTCCCATGGCAAGGGCTATCTTTCTCTCATTATTCGCATCCATACTGGCAGAAATTTTATCTATTCGTATGGCTGTTTGATAGGTATCATAGTTACATGAGAGTATGGGTAGAGGAAAGTCATCAAAGCCATCTAAAATTTTTAAAATAGAGTGAGC
>LBBO01000001.1_pt52 | contig 15578 bp, 12 predicted proteins | sample 329191 | NCBI WGS metagenome assembly LBBO01 (sample SAMN03174413, study PRJNA266758) | hydrothermal vent metagenome | biome: marine hydrothermal vent; feature: marine hydrothermal vent chimney; material: microbial mat material; isolation source: microbial mat from marine hydrothermal vent chimney...
ATGAAGTTGCTCTAAGCTCTTTACTTTCAAAAATGTCTTTATATCTGTCATCTAAGGTCATAGCTAAAAGGTTGATTTTCTTTTTCCAATTAATTCTATATTCTTTAAAAAGATACTCTACTCTGTTTGTATAATCCACTTTATCTTTTACAAAGTTCATAGGAAGTTGATTTGACTTTTTTACATTTTCATCTCTGTGAGCCAAAACAAGATTGTGGTTTACACTTAAACCACCTAAACTTTGAGGAATAATATGGTCAATATCTACCACATTGGAAAATATAGCATCAATCCCTATGGTCTTACCTGTATAAATATCAAGCTTCTCTTGCTCTTCCCATAACATTAATTTTCTAGCGTATCTTTTCAAGTTTTTATTGTAGTGAGTGGCTATTTTTTGATACTCAATATTTTCTATAATCTCTTGAAATTTTTTCTCTTGTTCTCTGTTTGCCTTATCTATAGCTTTTTTAGTCTCTTCATTTTGACTAAGCTCTCGTGTACTCTCTACACGTATTTCATCAAACTCTCCATAAGTGGCATGAAGATGTTTAACCAAACGCATGGTTGCAGAAACTACATACTTTACAGGGTGGTTATTAATCTCTAAATTATCATCTTTTTCAAAACTCTTAGTATGAAGATATTTAACTCCTTTCATAAAAGTTGAATAGTCTTCATTACGTTCAAGCTTCAACTCTTTTTTTATCTCATCGGTACTCATTCCTTTTTCAAAATAAGGCATAAATTTTATCATTGCATGAGCTGAAATATTAAGACTGTTTCCAGTTTTATACTTAATAAGATTTATAATCGTCTCATTTTTTAGCCTCTCATCATCTACCAAAGAATATTTTAAAAACAGCTCGTTTATTTGAGTATACATACTCTTAGGAGCTTTTTCAAACTCTAGTACATCAAAAATATCTTTTAAAATTTTTAGACTATTCTCTTTCTCAAAAATACTCTTTATAAAGCTATTATCTATTTTTCCTAAGTTGGCTAAAAAATGAAACTTAGTAATGGTATGATGGACTTTCTTACCCTTTTTGTCTAAACGATAATCTTCTTTACCAAAAACTTGAACTTCATCACTAAGTTTTAGTAACTTTCGTATATCTTGGTACTTTATATCAGCTATATTTTTACCCTGTTTTATTTTCTTAAAAAAGTTATCTGATACAATTTTTATCTGTTCTTTTGAGATTTTTGTTTTATCAAAAGTTATGTTGGCAACCGATTGGTACATTTTAAATATATCAGACAAAAGAGAATATTGATGAGCCACCTTATGTGTAGGGTAATACTCACAGTTCCCAAAAAGAGACAAATCATTAGTAGAATCTTTTTGGTCATCAATAGTCATTATTAGCTTCTTGATAAATATCTCTACATCTAAAGTCTCAGAAAACAATCCAAACTTTTTTTGGGCTAAAACTATTTTTCGTATCTCTTCATTGATATACTCTCTACGTATCATGTAGTTATAGTTGTCATGGTTTCTAAAGGTAGGGTTCTCTTTTTGTATCTCAATCTCATAGATGATTCTTGCAACTGTTTTTTCAGGATATTTTTGACGTAACTCTTCAACAGTTTTAAGAGCCTGTTTTATCTTACCTTTTTCAACATCTTTAACTTTTTTCTCTTCTACATCAAAACCCAGTTCTAAAAGTAACTCTTCTAGTAAATCATCTGTATCTAATGATTTATAACCTCTATGTTTTGCCATAAGATAAAGGATAGAAAATAGTTCAGGAGAAGTTAAAGATTCTGAAAAAGATTTTTCAGCACGTAGATACCATTTATTTGGAAAACTATTTTCTCTCTCTTGCCCCAGTAACGCACTAGCTTTACCTAAACCATATTTTTCAAAAAGAGTTGCTAAGTTTTTAGTTCTCTCTTTTCTAAGGTTATAGAGTTTGGTTGAAGATTTACTAGCACTATGCAGTAACTTTTTTGATTTACCATCTTTATCTGTAGCTTTATCAAACATACTTACACCATAATCTATAAGTGCATATCTATCATTATCCATCTCATTTAAGATAGAATACCCTATTGATGTTATCCCCAAGTCTAAACTTAATATTTTTTTACTCATTCTTTACCTTCTCCAAAATCATCTTATAACTATTATAATCAATTCCCAACCAATCCACAAAAATAAAAACAAAGAATCAATACTTTTTCAATAAAAAAACTCAAATAACACATAACAGTAAAAAATTAAAACATAGGAAAATTAAGAGTGTTATAGATTTCATGAATGGCTCACAATAGTAGAAGAAATCACCTCAACAAATGCCCCACACCCTTAAAAAAATAAACCGTCGTCAACTCAGAAAAAAACATATAACTTTTTTCAGCATTTACTATTTTATCTGCTTCACCCATAAAGACTTCTATGGTAACTCCCCTATCTATGAGTTCTAAGACTTTCTCTTTATCCCACCTGTATGATAGTAGAGCCTCCAACTCTTCATATTTACCAATATCAACATATTCATATAAATTAATATTAGATGGATAAGCAACATTTTTTAGAAACTCCTCATTATAAGATGTCTCATCAGCCTTGTAATATCGGAGTTGGGTTCGTATGAAGGATTTTTTATGGTTTTGGAAGAATGCAGGTGAAAGTAAGATGAGTCGGTCTATGCGTTCGGTAGAGTTGTAGGCATATTCAAAGGCTTTTTGAGCTCCATAAGAGAAACCAGCGACGCAAAAGTCACTGTTAATGAGTTGCTCTTCAAAGGATTTCTCTTCTCCTTTTAGAGCAAAACCGTTAAAATAAATCATTGACAATTCTCTTTGTTTCTACAGAGGTTATCGACTCATTTTCAAGTAGATACGTTGAAACATTTTCTACAACCAATGCAAGTTTAGAGAGTAGACTTGTCACCTCATCATTTGCCTCTTCTAAAAGTTTTTGAGCTTGATGTGATGAACCAAAGTACTCTTCTGTCATGGCAAATTCTTCTATGATTTTATGAGCTAAAGTCTTCGATAGTTTGATGTCTTCTTTTGCATTAGAGAAGAGTTCTCCATAAACCTTTTGAGTAGCTATACGGCCAGATAAAAGAACCTTTAACTCATTTGCTAAAACTGTTTTAGAGAGTATCTCATTATGATGGGGTATGAAGGTTGAAGATATGATACCTATTTTTTCATACTCAACTTCTAACCATGAGGCTGTTACAGCTTTTGCAGCTTGGTAGAGAGCTTGGATTTTTCGTTCAGCTTCATTAAAAGTTTGGATTTTATGTTTTCCTAGTAACACTTTGTCTCTTACAGCTTCTATATCACTGTTCTCTATCTGCTCTTTATTTGAACGTAAGGCATAGAGTGCTGCTTCGTTGACCAATGTTGCCAATGCAGCAGAGTTGAACCCTATGGTCATGTTTGCTATCATATTTACATCTACAGTATGTTGTTTCTCTCTTAAGTATAGATTGAGTGTACTTACCCGTTCGTTAAAGTCTGGTAGACCTATGTGTACACGTCGGTCAAAACGACCTGCCCTAAGTAAGGCTTCATCTAATACCTCTATTTTGTTGGTAGCTGCGATGACCATTACCCCTGAATTCTCTTCAAATCCATCCATCTCTGTCAGTAACTGGTTAAGTGTGGCTTCTCTCTCTTCATTGCTCTGTCCACCACGGCTTTTACCTACAGCGTCTATCTCATCTATAAAGATAATACTTGGAGCCATCTCTTTGGCTTTGCTAAAAAGTTCAGAGACCCTCTTGGCTCCCATTCCTACATATATCTGTACAAAAGAGGCTGCACTTTGGTAAAAAAACGGAACGTCAGCCTCACCTGCCACAGCTTTGGCTACCAGTGTTTTACCCACACCGGGAGGACCTATCAAAAGCACACCTTTGGGTAGACGAATATCAAACTCTCGGTACTTAGCAGGATGACGTAAAAAGTCTATCACCTCTTCAAGCTCCTCTTTGACATCTTCTATACCTGCAACATCTGAAAAGTTTATGCTTGAACGTTGGGCAACTATCTTGAGCTTTCCTACCGTTTGATCTAAAGCATCAACTTTTTGCTTCTTTGCAAACTCCTCTTGTCTATAACGATTCTCTCTCACCATGAATAGAATATAGAAGATAAGCCCCAAAAGAACAACAAACAAAATCATCTCCATGGTTTCAGTAGACTCTTCATAATATTCAACAATATAATTATCAAAAAGTTTCTCTTTCTCTAGAGCATCTTCTGCTACTTTATAATTGTTTTCTTTCGTATAGAGGTAAATGTAAGGCTCTTTGACCATAACACGTTCAAGTTTATCTGTACCAATAAGTTTAAGAGCATCTTCTTTGCTAATAAGTTCAGGAACTTTTTGCCAACTTGAAAGAACTAAAATAGCCACCAATAAAACCAAAGAAGCGATAATTATCTTTATATTTTTACTGGTAGATTGCCACATTTTTATCACCCTTTACGGTTGCATTATTAACAGTCATCCAATTACCAGTTAAATCTTCTTCTGAACTTACTTCTATCTTGTTAAAGTATTGGTCATAACCGTTATAGCTGCCTTTATGCTCTTGCTCTATAAGCACTTCTAAGTTATCAGCATGATCTTTTCTAAACAGCAAGTTTTTCTCTTTAATAATCGCTGTTAACTCTCGGTGTCTCTCTTTAGCAATGTTCCCTTTAATCTCTGGTTTCATAACAGCCGAAGCTGTATTGTCACGCTTAGAATATGAAAATGCATGTATGTGGGTTAAAGGAAGAAGTTTAACACGCTCTATCGCCTCACTCCACTCTTTCTCATCTTCTCCAGGGTGCCCGACAATGTAGTCTGTACCTAAAGCATAACCATGTGATGCCAACTCTTCAAGAAGAACCCTATCACTTTTAAAGTCGTTACGTCTGTTCATCAACTGTAACATCTTGTCTGAAGTGTGTTGTAGGGCTATATGTAAGTGTCTCGCCATCCATGGCTCACGTAACAGCTCTTTAAACTCATCATCTATCTGTATGGGTTCTATGCTTCCTATACGAATACGACGTACACCACGAATCATACTCATTCGTTTAAGCAGGTTCGCCATAGATGAGTTTTGATCTCTTCCGTAACTACCAACATTGGTACCTGTTAAGATGAACTCTCCAAAACCATTGGCTGCCAGTTTTTCTATCTGCAGTAAGATATCCTCTTCTTTATGACTTCTAGCATCTCCACGCACAGAGGGGATAATACAGTAAGAGCATCTAAAGTCACATCCCTCTTGGATTTTAATAAACGCCCTACTTTTACCTACAAACTCCTCTACGATGGTTGAATCTATATGTTTGAGGTCACCTATTTGGTAAAAAGGCTTCTCTATCTTTAAAATCTCGTTAATTTTCTCTTTTTCAGAGTGCCCCATCACACCAAACACTTTTTTATCTTCAAAAAGTGACTCACCTTTAGAGTGAGAGCCACAACCTGCTAAGATAACTTTTGCATGAGGATTTTTGCGATGTGACCCATTAATATAGGCACGAACAGAAACGTCTGCTCCATTGGTCACTGTACAGGAGTTGACCATAATAACGTCAGCTTCATCCTCATTGAGTGTTAGGTCAAAATCTTTTAGTTTTGACATCATGACTTGGGTATCGAACTGATTGGTTCGACATCCAAAGGTTTTAAAATATACTTTTTGTCTGTTCATTCTTAATAGGCTCCCCAGCCATTTGCTTTACGGTTTTCAGTTATTGGATTTTAGAGATTCTACTCGATGCTCTTCGGTTGGCTCTTCACCCTCTTCAAGTGCTAACTTGGGTGCTGGTTTATCCATATAGAGTGATTGACTTGGGAAGGCGATAAAGATATCATCTTCTTCATTCAACCTCGCAAGAATCTCCATAGATATGGTACTTCTTAGTGTTAACGTTGCATAAGCATTGGTTAAATACCAAGCAGATATTCGTACTCCATAGGTATCTAAAAAACCAAAAATTCTAGGTTCAACAGCTGTGTTTCGCATACTGTATTTGCTTCTAAGTCGGTTCAACTGCTTTCTGGTCATATCGGTGTACCCTTTTGAGTACTTTCTTGTTACATCTTTAGCGATGTGCTGTGCTTTGGCTATATTGGAGTCAAAGGTGATTAAAAAATCTATACCATCCCAAACTGTTTTTAATCCAGAGTGAGAGTAGTTGGCAATCATATCGGTAAATATGTAGTTGTTTGGAATAAATATAATTCTACCTGCACGTCGATTGATTGTTGTGGTCGTTAAGGTTACATCTTCATGAATGGTCATACGTAAAACAGAGATATCGACAACATCTCCAACATACTCAACACTATCCTTATAGAACTTCACCCTATCACCCACGTGAATAGAACCTGAAACAAGAATAACAACCCATCCCATCAAACTCATAAACCAATCTTTTAAAGCAATGGCAATACCGGCTGAAGCAAAAGAGAGAACCGTTACCAAGTGACCTACATTTTCCAAATAAGTAAAGAGTAAAATGGTAAAGACCAAAGCGATAAACAAGAAGTTAATAACCTTGTTGGTTCCATAAAAAAGTTCATTATCGGACATATACTTTTTAACCAAATATTTAATGAAGAAAAAGAAAAGTAAGATAAAGAGTATTATTGAACCTGTAATAATGGACTTTTCTATCTCAGAATCAATACTGTCATCAATATTTAAATTAATCTGAGAAACTTTTTGTTCAAATGCACTGGCAGATGTTTTAAAAATCTCCATAGTTCTCTCAAAATCTACTATTTTAGCTTTTGTTGTTTTAACCTCATCAACAAATTTAGTGGACTGATCGCCTCGTGTTTTGAGTACCAACTCTTCTAAAATATTTTTCTTAGCATAGAGTTTACTTACAGCATCTTCAAGACTTTCATAACGCTTCAGATACTCCTCTTGCACTGTTTTGAGTTGTTTCTGAAAAGACATAGCTGTAATAATATCTAAAGGATTGGTAATGGTAGGCTCTTCTCCAATATCTGGTGCCGTAAGCAAAGCAACAAAAGGATCTGTTTTATACTCTTTAAGTTGAGAAACTTTTCCTTCTATGACCTGATACAATTCTTCTTTTTTCTTCTTCTCTCTCTCTTCATCTTTGCTCAAAAGTGATTTACTTTTAAATAGTGTCAATTCATCTTTTAAAGCTTGAAGTTGCATATCTAAGAGTTTATAGGTTTCATGATTAAAATAGACACTTGCCCAAAGATTGTCTTTGATTAAAACTTCATCTATCTCTTTTTTTTCAGCAATTAAAACATTAATATGGGAAAGTAGTGCTTTTACTTTATCATTTTCTATTTTCTCTTTTTCTAATGCTTCTTTTTGACGACTAATATTTTCATCTTCAATCTTTACTTCTGTTTCATTTGTACTGTTTATCTCATCTTTAGAAGATATAAACTCCATAATAGATATTTTGACCTGCTCTGTTAGGTTAGAGTCTGCAAAAATTATCTGTGTATAGAGTAAACATGAGAGAAGTATCGCTTTCATCTAATTTGACTCATCACTAAAAGTTTTTAATACTTTTTTCAAAACAGCACTATCAATGTCATTACGAAGAACATGTTCTCCTATACCCTGAGACAAAATAAACTTTATTTTATTGTTTGCAGACTTTTTATCTAAGAAGAACTTATCATAAAAACTATCTACATCTTTAATCTTATATGTAACGGGTAAATCATGTTTTAAAAGCAGATCTTTAACTTGGTTCATCTCCTCTTTACTCATCAGTCCTAACTCAACGGATAGAGCATTTGCCATCATCATTCCTATGGACACAGCTTCACCATGTAGGTATTCTGTATACTTTGTCTCATTTTCAACCACATGACCAAAGGTATGACCATAGTTTAAAACAGCACGTATACCAGACTCCTTCTCATCAAGATTCACCACTTCAGCTTTAAGCTCTACCGAACGTTGAATCACCTTCTCTAAACTCAACTTATCGCTCAAATCTACATTGGCTAAAAAGTCAAAATACTCTTTGTCAAACATCACAGCCATTTTAACAACTTCTGCCACACCTGCTGAAAACTCGCGTTTTGGTAATGTTTTTAGGAAAGTGGTATCAATATAGACAGCCTCTGGTTGATAAAACGCACCTATAAGATTTTTACCATACCTGTTGTTAACCCCTGTTTTTCCACCAACACTGGCATCAACTTGAGACAGCAATGTGGTAGGAACTTGAACAAATCCTATACCTCGCTGATAGAGAGAGGCTGTAAAACCTGTCATATCACCAATAACTCCACCACCTAAAGCAATAAGCAGAGATTTTCTATCGAGTTTATGGCTAAAAAGCTCATTGAGTATACTCTCTACCGTTTCCAAAGTTTTGAACTCTTCTCCATCAGCAATGGTCACTACATGCAGTTCAGCACACTCTATATGGGATATTAATGTTTCTAAATGTAACGCTGAAACCGTTGTGTTTGTTACAATGGCAACTTTACGATTAAAAGTCAATTTCGGAAGGGAGTCAATAACTACATCATATTTTACAGCTGTTTGGTTCTCTAAATGAATGGGTACTATCATGGTTTTCTAAGCCTATACTTGGGATAAAATGGCTCTTATTCTATCTTAAATTCCTATTTAAAGGACTTAATCTCTCTTAATTATCAACAGGTATTAAAAGTTGTGGATGCTTTTTTATGGATATAAAATAGTGACTCAACTGTGTCGAAAAAAAGTTAATAAACGATACATTTTTCATACTTTTGTTAAAAGGAGCGATATGTAATATCTCATCATGTTTTAAAAGTTCCCTAATAGGATTCACTTTCTTCTTTTCAATATTGATTTTAAAGTTATAAATCTTAGATAAAGACTCATAATGCTCGACAATTTTATCACTCTCTTCAAAATCACCTTCAGGGTTATAGTCACAGAGATTCAACTTTAATCCCAAACTTTCTGAAAAGTCAAAAATGGAGGTAGAAAGAGACTCCATCTCTGCCTCTTCACCCATTAAAACAACGCCCTCTTTTATGTTGTAGAGTAGTTTATCACCAAAAATATAGATAGGTCGCATCAATCCATAGAGATGTTTTTTATAATTTCTTTGAAAAAAGAGTCGATTACTTAAAAGGAAAATACCTATATCTAGCTGACTGACATCATAGTCTATGTCGGTAAAGATTTCACTATCTTTGTAATTAATCAGCAAAGAGATTGTATCATTCTCTAGACTACGGTACTGTTGGAGATCCGTTAAGCTTCGTATATGGATAAAACGAATATAAAGTTTTGTTTTGGGTAACTTATTTTTTAAAAAAATGGCTTCATCTATCTCTATTTGTATCTCTTCATGCGACTGGTTCATGTCTATAATCAGATATAAATTTTTACCAAAAGGTTCAGGAAAAACACCCTGTCGTCTGTTGATACGCTTATAAACCTCTTCTAAAACAATAGGATTTCCAATAACAATCAATCTGTCATTCGGAAGCAACATCGTTGCACTGTTAGGGAAAATCTGCTTCTCTTTTCTATATATGGCAACAACCCTCCACTTTCTATGAGAGATAGAGCCAATATGTCTGTAGGCAAAACTGCTTCCAAAAGGAATCAGTATCTCCATAATTTCACCTTTTCCTAAACCAATATTTTTAGCAATCATAGGAACATTAGGAAGTTTTTCATAAAGGTTAACAGAGAGGAGTTCATTAACATTTAAAAGAGTGGTATTTTCATCATCCAGTACTAAATCATCCCATTTACTAACAAAGACCACAAAGATTTTAGAGTTAATAGTTCGTATATTATTTAAAGCATAAAGAGACTCCTCTTTTTCATTCATAACAATAAAAACAGTAGAGAACTCTTGCTCCTTCATAATATTTTTAAGTCGCATCAAAGATGTTGGATCTACATTAATAAAGTTAAGATTGCTGCTAGAACTCTGTAAAGAATTTGAATGCTCTTCAGAACAGGTGATATAATAATGGTTATCATCTATTCTGCTCTTACCAACCCACTGAACAAAGTGCTTAGCCATCTCACCATCTGCCAATATCAATATATTCTTCATTTATCTCTTTTCATTTTAAATCTTGTGGGTATAATTGCGTTTTTATTAAGGATATTATAACACAATGGATTTTCAGATAGATAAAACCAATGGTAAAGCCAGAGCTTGTACCATAAAAACTGCACACTCAACCATTCAAACTCCCGTCTTTATGCCTGTTGGAACTGTTGGTGCTGTAAAAGCACTTGATGCGACAGATTTAGAGACTTTTTTAAATCCCAGCATTATTCTTGGTAACACCTATCACCTCTATTTACGTCCAGGTGATGAGGTCATCAATAAACTTGGAAAGCTCCATGGTTTTACCAAATATCCTAAAAGCTTCTTAACTGATAGTGGTGGCTTTCAAGCCTTCTCTCTCTCGGACAATGTCAAAATAGATGAAGGTGGTATTACCTTTAGAAGCCACATCGATGGAAGTTCTCACTACTTTACCCCTAAAAAAGTTATAGATATTCAAAATAACTTAGGCTCAGACATTATGATGATACTCGATGACTTGGTAGCCCTACCAGCGACCCAAGAGAGAATCAAAGCCAGTATTGAAAGAACCACACAATGGGCAAAAGAGTCTATCGAATACCACCGAGCGAACCAAGCCAAAGGAAAATCACGGGAGCAAAACATCTTTGCCATTATCCAAGGTGGAACCGACAAGGCATTTAGAGAAAAGTCAGCCAAAGAGCTCTGTGCTTTAGACTATGACGGTTTTGCTATTGGTGGACTTTCAGTGGGAGAAGCCAACCAGGATATGTACGACACGGTAGAGTGGACAACCCAATTCATGCCAGAAGATAAACCACGCTACCTCATGGGTGTAGGAACGCCTGAAGATTTGGTAGAAAATGTATCACGGGGAGTGGACATGTTTGACTGTGTCATGCCGACTAGGAACGCAAGAAACGGAACCCTCTTCACCTCTTATGGAAAAGTCAGTATACGAGCTGCAAGGTTCAAAGAAGACCCTCTACCCTTAGACCCAGAGTGTGGATGTATGGTCTGTCAAACCTATTCAAGAGCCTACCTATGCCACCTATATCGTGCCAAAGAAATCACCTACTTTAGACTAGGAACCATACACAACTTGTACTATTATTTAAATTTAATGAAAGAGATGAGAGAAGCAATCTTAGCTGGAAGATTTAAAGAGTTTAAAGCAGAGTTTTATAAAAAAAGAAGAAATAAATAAGTAACTAAGTAATTATGTTGGGCTAAAAGCCCAGCATAATTACTTATTTTCCATACACTTCCATATACTCTTCAAAATCACCTTTGAAATCTATTAGAGTACCATCAGCATTTATTTTAATAATTCTATTCGCAAAAGCATCAATCAACTCTCTATCGTGTGAGACACAGATGACTCCACCTTTATAGCTGTGTAGTGCTTCACCAAGAGCAATAATCGCTTCTAAGTCTAAGTGGTTGTTTGGCTCATCCAATACCAAGAAGTTGGCATCGTCCATCATCATTTTACTTAGCATTACACGGTGTTTCTCTCCACCTGAACAGTCACCTACAGATTTACCTTGCTCTTCACCTGAAAACAACATACGACCTAAACATTGACGAATCTCATCTATGTGCCATTTTGCATCATAACCTTGAATCCACTCATAAAGCTTTTCTGACCCAACAACCATATCTGTAGAATTTTGAGGAAAATACGTTGTGGTTACTGTTTGCCCCCAGTTGAATGAACCATTATCAGCTTTAAGTTTTTCCATAATAATCTCTAAAAGTGTAGATTTTCCAACACCATTACCACCAATGATGGCAATTTTATCATTTCTTTCTACTTTAAAAGAGATGTCTCTAAAAACTTCCAAAGAGTCATAAGATTTACCAAGGTTTTTAACCTCAAGAATCTCATTACCTAAATCTCTATGAGGTTTAAATGCTATAGACGGGTCTCTTCTTGATGAGAGTTTAATCTCTTCTATGTCCAACTTATCCAATTTCTTTTGACGAGACGTTGCTTGTTTCGCTTTAGAAGCATTTGCAGAGAAACGTGTAATAAACTTTTCAAGTTCATCTTTCTCTTTAGAGGCTTTAGCATGGTCAGTCTCTGCCTGTTTAGCAATAAGATTTGCAGCGATATACCAATCATCATAGTTACCTGTAAACTCTCTAATATTAGCAAAATCAAGGTCCAAAATATGGGTTACAACATTGTTCAAGAAGTGTCTATCGTGAGAGATAACCACCATCACACCTTCATGACGCTTCAACTCACGCTCCAACCATGCAATGGTCTCAATGTCCAGTGAGTTGGTAGGCTCATCGAGCAGTAAAACATCTGGTTTCAAGAAAAGTACCTGTGCAAGAAGAACCTTAACTTTGTCACCACCTGTAAGCGAAGACATAAGATCTCCATGTACGCTTGAGTCAAAACCAAGTGCTTCAAGAAGTTTTTCTATCTTCACATCAGACTCATAAGTCGGGTCTTCATCGGCACAAATCATCTCTAATTCTCCAAGACGTTCGTTTACTTTGTCATCTTCAAAGTCACCTGTCATGTAGAGTTCTTCTTTCTCTTTTTGTGCATCATAAAGTTTTCTATTTCCATAAAGAACGGCATCTGAAATGGTAAAATCTTCAAAAGCATAGTGGTTCTGTCCAAGAACACCCAATTTAAGTCCAGGTTGCATTTGAACTGTTCCATCAGTCTGTTCTAGCTCTCCAGCTAGAATCTTTAAAAATGTAGATTTTCCTGCTCCATTTGCTCCAATAAGACCATAACGTTTTCCACCATCTAATGTGATGCTAATTTTATCAAAAAGTACTCTTTTCCGTACCGTTGTACTATATTTACTGTGCTTAACATTCTGTATATACCTGCTTATATTAATAATTGTGGCATTTTATCATAATGTTTTAAATGAGAGATTTTATTGGAGTTAATAAAGTAGAAATTAGAAGATTTTAGCTAAAGAGTAAAGGTTAATTTACTTTTTAGCTGATTAAAGTTACTTAAGTAGTTCTTTTGCGATAGATGCTTTACCATCGCTATGCTCATCAGCAACCTCTACAGCTTTATCTATTGCTTGGTCTTTTAATGATACCGGTGTTTCACTGGCATTTACATCAGGAGTAACTTCATTTACTGTTGCGTTAATATCTTCAACCACTACATTTTTAGCATCTGTAGCACCTTTTACAAGTACATTTTTAGCCTCAGTTACCGTACTTTTTCCTGCGTCTGCAATTGTTCCAACACATCCTGTAAATAAGATAGCTACTAGAGCTACAGATAAACTTGTTTTAATCATAATAATCCCTTTTGAAATAAAATCCTCCCATAAGACAAAATTATTATAATATGCTTAATATTACTCATATATAAATATTTTTTAATATAAAATAAATAATTATTCTAATCCTACACATAAAATTTAGATTTATTTAGGAGCATCTATCTTTTACTCTTCGATATCTTCTGGTAACTCCAATGCATCTATATGTACTATCGCTGAAGAACCTGCTATACCCTGTAAAGAACCATACATCTCAGTGGTATTCATCAGTACCCCATCTATGGTCTTTTGACGACGTTTCCAAATGGACATCAAAGAGCGTTTCTCTTTGTCCAACTCCTCTTGCATTTTTATAAATCCATCAACGATGGCTTTCATCTGCATAGAGAACTCATTTCCTGTCATGTAGGTATAGAGCATATTCATCTTATCAGACTTGTTCTCTTCACGTTGTGCTGTCTGATGAAGACGTATTAAACTCTCACGTAGCAGTGAGGCAGAACCTTTAAACTCATCTAAAGAACAGACCCAAATACCATCTACAAACCCCATGCGCTTCATATCTTTAGGGTAAACCGATGAGACCAAAACACCTATGTCAGCATTGACCTTGAGCATATCCTGTTTAAGTTTTGTTATCCACTCAGAACTCCATGCCTTGGTATTTTTACTCTCATAACAGATGGTTCCACAGTTTTGAGCTTCACGTGTATGAACTATCTGAACACAATCAGCTCCAAATGCCCCTTTTTTAACCTCTTCAATGCTATCAAAAGGAAACTGCGATGACAACCAAGACTCAATGGCGAGTTCCAAAGCTTCCCCTTGAAGTTGCATGGAGCCTTGCTCTGCTTTTCGTCTGGCATTTTCTAGCTCACGTTTTATCTGCTCTAACTGCTCATCTTTCTGTTTAAACTTCAGTTCATTTTGTTCTTGTAACGCTTTTTGAATTTTTTCTTTTTCTTCATGAAGTTGTTCAGTAAGAGTAATCTGTGCATCAGCTTTAGCCTTTGACTCAATCTCACCTTTCTCTCGTTTGAGTTTCTCTATCTCTATTTTGGAGTTGTTGAGTTCTTTAACTTGTTCAGACTTTTCATTGAGTTCTTTTTGAAGCAGAGCCAACGACTCATTCTGCTCTGCTTCCAGCTCTTTCTTAAGCTCTTCTTGAACCTTAGCCTGTTCCAAATTCAATTTATGACGTTCTTCTTGAAGCCGTTTATTAAATTCATGTTCTACATCAGCTTTTACTTTATCAATAATTTCAGACTTTTCTCGTTTTAGCTGTTCTATCTCTGCTTTGCTTTTATTTAACTCTTTTACCTGCTCTGATTTAGCGTCCAACTCTTTTTCAAGTAATGCTATAGACTCACTCTGTTCTTCTGCTAACTCTTTTTTTAGTTCATCATAAAGCTTCTTCTTTTCAAGTTTAACCTGCTCTTTAGTAGCCTTTTTCAGCTCTTCATTAAACTTCTCTTTCTCTTCTTCCATAGCGAGTTCTTTTGCTTTTAGACCATCAAAAGCATCTTTATACTCTTTACGCTTAGCCTCCACTTCATCACGCAACTTTTTTTCTTCTTCTATATTTTTTTGTTTCAATTCATCTTCAAGCTGATGGTATAAGATTTCATTTACATCTATCTCTGTTTGACAGTTTGGGCATTTTATGGTTGTTTTTGACATGTTTGTTTTTCCTTTTTTCTAAATTCTTATTATTTAACAAGTTGGCTACTTCGGTAGTGGCGACTTTAGTCCCACTTTTTGGAGATTTAAATATTATATTTCTTTTCTCTCTTTCTACCAGTATTTGAATTGAGACTGAAGTCTCTACTTCCTACTTTTCACGAATAAAACCCATTATTTTCTCATCTGTCTCATTGCTCTCAGCTATAAGTGCGTTAAGTTGTTCAAAAACCATATCAAACTTTGTATCGTATTCTCGTTCAAGTTCCATAATTTGTCTTGCTACAGCATCATACTGCAAAGAAAACTCTCTTAGTTTTGTAAATGTTCGTATAATAGCAATGTTCACTTCAACAGCCACAGAACTCTTTAGAACAGATGCCAACATATATAAACCCTGTTCAGTAAAGACATAAGGTAAAGAGCCTCCTAAGTGCTGTTTGGAAGGTATCGCATTTTGCGATACCATGTAGTCTACCTCACTCTCGTCGATTTGAAACATAAAATCTTCAGGAAAACGTTCGATATTTCGTTTCACCTGTTCACGTAACCTTGTAGCTTTTATCTCATAGAGTTCAGCCAAGTCTCTGT